>Ga0190269_10001167_pt1 | contig 12713 bp, 10 predicted proteins | sample Popmic249IS_FD_133749 | JGI IMG/M metagenome (GOLD analysis project Ga0190269, IMG submission 133749) | Populus adjacent soil microbial communities from riparian zone of Blue River, Arizona, USA - 249 IS | ecosystem: Environmental > Terrestrial > Soil > Riparian zone | place: USA: Arizona...
CGGCACGGTGTCCCGGACCGGGATCACCGTCAGCGTCACCGACGCCGGCCGCAGCGCGTCGTTCTCCGCGAGCGTCGACCTGCCCAGCGGCACCGGCCCGTTCCCGGCCGTCGTCGTGCTCGGCGGTTTTGGGGCGGACACCGCCGCGATCAAGGCCGCCGGCGCCGCCGTCATCTCCTACGACCCGTACGCCGTCGGCAAGGAGGGAACGCCCCGCTCCAACAAGCAGGGCGCGTTCTACAGCATCTACGGCTCGTCCAGCAGCACCGGCCTGCTCATGGCCTGGGCCTGGGGCGTCAGCCGGATCATCGACGTGATCGAGCAATCCGGCGGCAACGTCCTGCGCCCGGACGCCACGGGGGTCACCGGCTGCTCCCGCTTCGGCAAGGGCGCGTTCGTCGTCGGCGCGTTCGACCAGCGCATCGCCCTCACCATGCCCATCGAGTCGGGCAGCGCGGGCGTGCCCATCTTCCGCGGCATCCCCGGAGAGGGCGCCCAGAGCCTGAGCAGCGCGTACGGCGAACAGCCCTGGCTGGGCGACGCCTTCGGCTCCTTCACCAACAGCCCGGCACGGCTCCCGGTCGACACCCACCAGATGGTGGCCATGGTCGCGCCGCGCGGCCTGTTCATCATGGACAACCCGCACATCGTCAACCTCGGACCCAAGTCGGCGAGCGTGGCGGCCCTCGGCGGCGCGGAGGTCTACCGAGCCCTCGGCGCGGGCGACAACCTCACCTACTGGTCGGACGTCCAGGACGGCAGTCACTGCGCCAACCGGGCGGAATGGCGTACCCCTCTCCAGCAGAACATCCAGAAGCACCTGCTGAAGACAGGCGCCGCGGCCGGGACGATCCGGGTTTCGAGCAAGGCGTCCGGCAACCTGGCCGAGTGGCGCGACTGGCAGACCCCCGTGCTGAGCACGACCCCGGGCGAGCCCAGCACCCCGCCGTCCGGCCCGTCGACCCCGCCGTCCGGCCCGTCGACCCCGCCGTCCGGCCCGTCGACCCCGCCGAGCAACCCGCCCCCGGCCCCGTCGGGCTGCAGCGCGACCATCTCGGTCAACTCCTGGGGCGGCGGCTTCGTCGGCACGGTCAAGGTCACCGCCGGCGCATCGGAGATCAGCGGCTGGAACATCGGCCTCACCCTCCCCGCAGGCGCCTCGGTCACGAGCAACTGGAACTCCAACCGCACCGGTACGAGCGGCGCGGTCCAGTTCTCCAACGTCACCTACAACGGCAGGGTCGCCGCCGGCCAGAGCACGGAGTTCGGCTTCCAGGCCACCGGCACGAGCGCCGCGATGACGCCGACCTGCAGCCCCGCCTGAGAACACCGGGTGCGACGGCGGTTTCGCCGTCGCACCCGGGCATGTCCCCTTTCGCGGTTATCCACAGTGGATGCAACGGGGCAGACAGTCACCACCCGTCTCCACCAGAGTGATCTCGTGATCACACGTCGGAGCACCGCAGTTCTCCCCATCGTCGTCGCGGCCGTCCTGGGCTCGACGGCCGCGACGACCCCGGCCGGCGCCGCTTCGGCGGCGCCGGCCATCTCCCAGGACCTCGGGACGCTGGGCGGCGAGTGGAGCGCGCCCGTCGACATCACCGATTCCGGGTACGTCGCCGGCAACAGCCAGACCACGACGGGCAACGTCCACGCCTTCCGCTGGCACGACGGCGCCCTCACCGACCTGGGCACCCTCGGCACGGACAGCTACGCGGCGGCGGCGACAGAGGCCGGCGACGTCGCGGGCACGTACGTCACGACCGACGGCGCCACCCGCCCGTTCCTGTGGCGCAACGGAGTCATGACCGACCTCACCGCCGTACGCGGCGTCGTCGCCTCGGTCAACGACATCAACGAACGCGGGGTGGTCATCGGCACCCGCTACGCCGACTTCAGCGGCGAGTACGGCCAGGCGTACACCTGGCACAACGGCGCCGCCCGCGACCTGCCCGGCCGCGGCGGCGACACGGTCGCCACCGCCATCAACGACCGCGGCGACATCGTCGGCTTCACCATGACCCCGGACGGCACTGGCACGGAGGCAGCCGTCTGGCGCGGCGGCCGCCTCACCCGCATCACCCCACCGTCCGGCACGACCAGCATGGCGAGCGACATCAACGAACGCGGCCAGGTCATCGGCACCTTCCGCGCCGAGGGCTCGGGCTGGCACGCCTTCCTCTGGCAGAACGGCCGGGCGACCGACCTCGGCACGCTCGGCGGCGCCGAAAGCTACCCGTCCGACATCAACGACCGCGGCCAAGTCTCCGGCGTCGCCGAGACGACGGCCGTCATGCAGCCGGTCCGCTGGCACCGCGGCCGCACCACCAACCTGGGCACAACGCTCGGCGGCCAGTACGGCCAGACCGTAGCCATCGACGCCGCCGGCAACGTAGCCGGCCAGGCCCTCTACGACGACGGCACCCACGCCGTGGTGTGGACGAACGACAGCCTGATCGACCTGGGCACGATCGAAGGCAGCATCAGCGGCAACGTGATCGCCATGAACAACGAACACCAGGTGACCGGAACCCTCAACACGCACGCAGTCCTCTGGCAATTCCAATAAAACCGTTGACCGGTACGACGGCAGTCGGCGATGCTCTTCCCCGACACCGCACCACGAGCCCGAAGGGAGTTGAACCGTCATGACGTCGCAGCCCATTCGCGCGACCGCCCAGCCGTGGCAGACGGCTCAAGCCCTCCGACTCGCCGTCGTGCCGGCCCACCTGCACCTCGAGGGTCCGTACCTGCAGCAACGGAGCGGTTAACGCAGCAGCATCTGCGTCTGAGCCGCCCCCTCCAGCCGAGGACCGGGCGGCTTTTTCATTTCCCCGGCGACATCGCTCATTGGCAACTCAACAGTGGATGGCACATGCCGGTGAGCCCTTTCCGCGGGTCACCGGAAAACGTCGGCATGGGCGCCGGAATGGCGTACCCATGTCGAATGGGCCCGTGGCGCAGCGGTAGCGCACCGGATCGGCAGACCGGGGGGCGGCGGTTCGAATCCGCCCGGGTCCACGCGGTCACGCTTCGGCGGTGACCGGGCTCTGACGTCCGTGAGGCTGAGGCGGGTAGACCACCGGACTCTCACTCCGGAAGACCGGGTTCGACCCCCGGACGGACGACGCACCACTCGTGGCTGTAGCACAACGGCAGTGCGCCGCCCCGCCACGGCGGAGACCGGGGTTCAACTCCCCGTAGCCACTCTTTTCCCCACCCGGGCCGCGCCCCGCACAGCGCGCGCCCGACGCCGGGCCGACGGGACCGCTACCCCCGCCGGCCCGGCCGATGCGAGCTGGTGCAACCCGGCAGCACGCCCGGCTCTGAACCGGGAGGTTGGAGGTTCGAATCCTCCGCTCGCAGCGCTCACCGCGCCGCCCGCCACGGCGGCGCGCCCACCCTCGTGGCCCAACCGGCAGAGGCACGACGTTGAGGACGTCGACGGTGCGGGTTCGAATCCCGCCGAGGGTACGCAACACCCGCCGGCCCGCCGGCGGCGCTACTCCGCCGGCCCGTTTGCCGGCACCGCACCACCTTGCCGGCCCGCCGGCCGGCACCCGCAGCACCGCATCATCCTGCCGACCACCCGGGGCCGGCGAAGGCACCACCCGCCCGGGTGGCCCAATTGGCAGAGGCGTCCGGTTCAGGGCCGGAAGGTTGGGGGTTCGAATCCCTCCCCGGGCACGCACGACCATCGGGCAAGCCGCCCGATGAACGGGTTGTGGCGCAGTTTGGTCAGCGCGCTCGGTTCGGGACCGAGAGGACGCCGGTTCAAATCCGGCCAACCCGACGACGCCATCCACTGGGGAGCCCGTTCAGAGGCGCATGTCCGCGACGAAACACGCCACCCGGTCCGCCGAGTCGTACCCGATCCACACCGGATACGACCCATCCCCCCACCCACTCGGCCACGCGATCATCGCCCCGTCATCAACCACGACGAAATGCTGTTCCGCGGCGATGCGCCCGTACTCGATCCAGTCGTCTTCCCATTTGTCACGGCCGTCGAGGTCGCGTTCGGCGAGCGCCTCCCACGCGTCCGCGTCGGCGAACGAGGCCTGCCCGGAATCGACCCCGAACCCGTAGAACTCCCCCGCGCCCAGGTCGAGCAGGCTCTGCCCATCCTGCAACGCCATCTCCCACCGAACCACCGGCTGATCGCTGACCGCCAACCGCGCCGCCGCCACGCGCAGCCTTTCCGGCCGCTCGGCGAATCGCACCCCGGCCAGCACAATCGGGTACGCACCCGGATCAACCGTCACGGTGAACGCGGGCTGAGCCCCACTGAACACCTCAGGATCCGCAGCCACAATCCGCCCCGACGACAGCCGCAAAGTGCCGGCCGAAATGAGCTCAGCGGAACTGCCGCCGAAGAGCTTCGCGAAGTCACGGGGCTCGGCCGGACGAGGCGCCCGCCACGGCTTCTCATCGGAAGTCACCACGGGCAGGCGATGACCATCGGCATCCACCACCGCGGGTCGCCCCACCCCGGCATGCTCCAGCAGATCCCGCCATTCCCCGAAGGCGAAAGAGGCCACCCGAGGCGCGGGCTCGTCACTCCACCACCGAGAGCTCCCACCCCGATCCCCACCCGGCTCATCGACATCTTCCCGACGCCCGGCCAGCGACCAAACGGTGGCAGCCCGAGGCAGATCCGCCCCTTCCCCCCGCGGCCACGCCCGCCGCTCCCGAAGAAACAAACCCCCATCAGCCGTACGCCGAAAGTCCAGCGAAGCAGTCCGCCGCCCACCACCGTCAAAAACCACGACGCCGCAATACTGATCCCGCCACGAAACCTGCACCACAACCCGAACCCGCCCGCCTCCTAGAAGCAGCACGGCGTACGGATCCCCCGAAGCATCCCGCTCCGCAGCGGTCGCCCGGCTCAAAGGATTGACGACGGCCCCGTCCCACCCGTCGGCGTACACGGCGGCAAGAGAAGCGCTCACAGCCGGCACCGTACATGCCGAGCACCCGCGTACCCCTCGATCGATACCATCGTCGTTCTCTGAGGGTGGACCACGGGGGCGGTGGCCGAACATGGCAAGAGGGCGCGCACCACACGGCCAGGGGACCGGCGGGGACGGCGGCGATCCGCCGCGGCGACGGCCCGGCTCCGGGTCCGGTGGCGGCCGTCCCGGTTCCGTCGCCGAGGCGCAGTCGGCCGTCGAGCGCATGGCCCGTTCGGGACGCCCGGGCGCCGGAAGCGCGGCCCGGGCCGGGCAGCCGGGCAGCCGCAGACCGGAGAACGGCTCGAGCCCCGACATGTCAGCTCGGCGGGATGTCTGGAACGACCCGGACGGCCACAGCACGCCGGCACGGGACCGGGTCGCCACCACCGACCCTGTGGACATCGTCAGCGGCGAGGTGTTCATGTCGCAGACCGACGTAGCTCTGCCGGGTGTGCTGCCGCTGGTGCTGGAACGCACGTACGTGTCCTCGTACCGGATGGGCCGGGCGTTCGGCCGTGCTTGGGCGTCCACGCTGGACATGCGGCTGGAGCCGGAGGAGTCGGGTGCGCTCCTGGTGCTGGCGGACGGTGCGCTCCTCGCGTACCGGAACATGCCGGGCGAGCACGCGGTCTTCCCCGAAGCGGGCCCTCGACTGGGGTTGACGGCATCGCCGGACGGCTATGCCGTCACGTCCCTTGCAGCGGGGGTGACCTGGCACTTCTCCGGGGAAGGGCTGCCGCTCACGGCCATGACCCACCGTTGCGGCGACCGTGTCGATCTGGTCCGGGACGCGCATGGTCGCGTCACCGAGGTGGTTCACAGCGGTGGCTACCGGGTGGGCGTCGGGTGGCGCAACGATCGGGTCGAGCGCCTTTTCCTGTACGGCACTGACGACATCCCGATTCCCCTGGTCCGGTTCGGCTATGGCAGCGACGGCGATCTGCTCGCCGAGGTGGTGAACGGCTCGGGACTGCCGTTGCGTTTCGAGTACGACGGCGACGGTCGGCTCACCCGGTGGCTGGACCGGAACGAACACTGGTACACGTACGCCTACGACGAGCGTGGGCGGTGCGTGGTGTCCACCGGGCCGGAGCGGGCGCTGGCCACCCGGCTGGACTACGACGAGCGTGCGCGCACGACCACGGTCACCGATGCCGCTGGGCACGTCACGTCCTACACGTACGACGCCCGGCGCCGCGTGGTGCGGGAGGTGAATCCCCTCGGCGGGGTGTTGCTGCGAGCCTGGGACGAAAAAGGGCGGGTGGTCGGCCTCACCGATCCGACCGGGGCCACCACTCGGCACGGGTACGACGCGCTCGGCAATCTGGTTCTTGTGAGCGGGCCGGACGGCACGGTCGCGACGGCCACCTACACAGCGAACGGGCTGCCCGAGACGGTGACCGGCCCGGACGGCGCGGAGAAGACGTACACCTACGACGCGAGGGGCAATCTTGCTTCGGTCACGGATCCCCTCGGCGCTGTCACCGCGTACACGTATGACGAGGCCGGACACCTCGCAACCGTGACAGACCCGCTCGGCGTGACCACTGTCGTGGAGTCGGACGGCGCCGGCTTGCCGATCCGGGTGACCGACGCGGCCGGCGCGAGCACCGTCTACGAGCGCGACGAAGCCGGTCGGGTCGTGGCGATCACTGACGCGCTCGGGGCACGTACGCTGCTGCACTACGACCTGGCGGGGCTGCCCACCGCACGCACGGGGCCGGACGGCTCCACCGAGACCTGGGAATACGACCCGCAGGGGAATCTGGTCGCGCACGCCAGCGAGACCGGCGCGGTGACACGGTACGAGTACGGACCGTTCAACACCCTCCGCCAGCGCACCGACCCGGACGGCACCCGGCTGACGTTCACCTACGATCCGCAGCTGCGGCTGACCGCTCTGACGAATCAGCAGGGTCTGACCTGGGCGTACTCCTATGACTCCGCGGGCCGGCTCGCGGCGGAGACCGATTTCGACGGGCGCACGCTGACCTACGCGACCGACGCGGCCGGACGACTGGTCGCCCGCACGAACGGCGTCGGCCAGACGACGACGTACGTGCGTGATGTGGCCGGCCGGGTCGTAGAACGGCACTCCGACGAGGGGGTGACCGCGTTCAGCTACGACGCCGCGGGCCGCCTGGTCCGGGCCACCTCACCCCAGGCGCAGATCAGCATGACGTACGACCCGGCCGGCCGGATGCTCAGCGAAACGGTCGACGACCGCACTATCACGTTCCGCTACGACCTCGCCGGACGCCGCATCGGCCACACCACTCCGTCGGGCGCCACGTCGGCGTGGAGCCACGGCGCCCCGGGCTCGCCGACAGCGCTGACCGTCGACGGACGTGCAGTCACGCTTCTTCACGACGCAGTCGGCAACCTGCTCGAACGCCGCGTCGACACCGGCTCGAGCTGGCAGGCGCTACGCCAACAGCATGACCCTCGGGGGCGTCTGCTCGGGCAGACACTGACCGGCTCAGCCGGCACCACGGTACGGCGGGACTATGCGTACAGCCCCGACGGTTTCCTCACCGCCGTCAGCGACGCGGCCGGCGCTCGCACCCTTGCCCTCGACGACGTCGGCAGGGTGACGGCAGTGACCGCTGCGGGCTGGCAGGAACGGTACGCGTACGACGCAGCCGGTAACCTCACGTCGGCCTCGTGGCCCGCCGCGGAGGACGACAGTCAGGGACCGCGGGCGTACGAGGGCACCCGTATCCGCTCGGCAGGGCTGTACCGCTACGAGCACGACGCGCAGGGCCGGATCATCCTCCGGCAGCGCACCCGGCATTCAACCAAACCCCTGACCTGGCACTACGCGTGGGATTCGGAAGACCGGCTCATCGGGGTACGCACACCGGACGGCACCCGCTGGTCCTACCGGTACGACCCACTCGGCCGCCGCCTCAGCAAGCACCGGCACCACGCCGCCGGTGACGTGGCCGAGCAGACCGACTTCACCTGGGACGGCGCCCGACTGGTCGAGCAGACCCGTCACCGCTTCGACACCCCCGCCGGCCCGGAGGTGACCACCTGGGACTACGCGCCGGGCTCCTACACACCGCTCGTGCAGCGGGAACGACGCTGGACCACCACGACCCCCCAGGCCGAGATCGACGAACGCTTCTACAGCATCGTGGCCGACCTGGTCGGAAGCCCGAGCCACCTGATCGACCCGGCGGGCCAAGTGGCGTGGGAATCCCGCCGAACCATCTGGGGCACGTCCACCATCGTCACCACTCAGGACGTGGACTGCCCACTACGCCTACCGGGCCAGTATCACGACACGGAGACGGGACATCACTACAACAACCAGCGCTACTACGACCCGGCGACCGGGCGATACCTGAGCCAGGACCCGCTCGGACTCCAGCCGGCCCCCAACCCGGTGGCGTACGTTCCGAACCCGACCTTCGAGATCGACCCGATCGGTCTCACCGGGACACCGGTCGGCCCCACCCCCGAACAACTCCAGCACGCCACCCAAAACGTCGGTGGCCTCGGCGAAGCCCAAGCGCGCATGATCATGTCGGAGGCGTTCAAGCGGGATTCCTCGGTAGTCTTCGGCGGCAGCCGCGTCCGTGGCAACTACACGCCGGAGAGCGACCTGGACGTCGGCTTCGGGAGCCTCAGCACCAGCCAAGCAGGGAAGATCATCGCTAAGGTGAACGCTGCGGCCGCGGACGACCCCAGTTTCCTGCCGATGGAGACGACGAAGATCGTTCCGGGAAACCAGACGCCGTGGATCGCTAGGATCGAATCGCCCGAGGAGTTCTTCGCACGGTCCGGCAACCGCCGGCCCGAGGACCAGGGTGGAGCGCCGTACTCCCCTTCGGGCTCGCACACATACAACCCTGACGGATCAATGTCATCGAGGTGCCCGGGATGACGTCAGCGCACTTTGACATCGAAGGCTCGCTGGTCCCGGGTGATCGGGTCATCGCCCGGCCCATGAACTTCGGCCAGCCTATTGCCGGGGAGATTCCCCTGCGTTACATCCTGCAGGTGCCCGTACAGGACTTCTGTGGACACATGGAAGAGCAGTACCGCCAATGCGTGACCGAACTACAGGAGGACATCGCCGCATACGGCGACGACGATGACGGCGTCGATGTCGCGGTGATGCGAGTCGGGTGGCCACCGCTCGAGACGCTTCTGCGCGAGCACACCGCTCTCGCCGCAGAATTTATGAAGGTCTATCTAGCTGTAGAAGTCCTCAACACGTGGGCCCTCGGCGCTCAACAAGTCAACGACTACCTGCTGAACTCCTTCGACGCACTCGCCGTCGAACGAGACGCGGTGGCCATTGCCGGCCTCTGCTACCGAGTCAACCGATGAGCGGCGCCAAGAACGTGCGTGGTCAGCTTGTCCAGGGAGAATCAGTGTCCGGCTGCGCAGCTTGGCGCTCGATTTCGTTCAGTTGGTCCTCGCACTTGGCGGCGTGCTCGGCGCGCTCATCGTCGCTGAGCGACTGATACCACCCCGCGAACCCCTCCAACTTAGGAGCCAACGCCTCGGCATAGAACGAAGCCCCGAGAGACTCCTCCCAGCCGGCCTCTCCCTTCTGGATGCCGGCCGCCAGCTCCCGCAACCGTTCGTCGTCGCTGTTCCGGGCGACGTGGCTCAGCAGCTTGTCCACGAGATGGTCCCGTGCGTAGTCGCTCATGCCACACCGCTCGCCGGGTGCTTGTAGCCGCCGCCGGGGAGGGGGTATTTCGACAGCACGCCCGTGCTGGCCGAGGCGGCTTGGATTTCGCCCACCACGCCTCCGATGATGGCCGATGCCGTGGCGATCAGTTTCCGGGCGTTGTCGGCCATTTCCGCGATTTTGTGCGCCTCGTACGCGGCGATGCCCCAGCCGGTGACGAAGCCGACGCCCGTTTCGATGGTTGCCGTGCCGGCCGAGGCCGCGACCGCGCCGATCATGGCGGAGTCCATGATGTCCTTCATGATGCCGGAGACTGTTTCGGCGATGCGGTACGTGCCTTCGGCCGCCTTCTCGTACATGCCCGCGAGGTCGTTCAGGGCGATCTGTTGCGAGGAGATGGCCCCGCTGAGGTTGCCGAAGTACATGTACGCGGCGTCCCGCGCGTTGCCCTGCCAGGAGCCGTCGAGTTCCACGTTGCCGTAGGAGACGTTGATGCCGATGTCCTGCATCGCGCTGGCCAGGTTCCGGTAGGCGCCGGCCGACTGCCACACCAGTTCCCAGTCGCCGGCGAACACCTTCGCGGCCTCACCGAAGACGTCGTATCCGGTCGCCTGTTTCACGAACTCGTTGATGATGTGGCTGGGGCTCAGCCAGTCCAGCACCGAGCCGGGATTGGAGAAGGGCTGACCGAGGATCTCCTCCGTGCGTTCCGCGGGGCTCGTGAGCCGGCCGACCGGTTCCGCGTAGTCGTCGAACGCCACGGCTAGTCCTTCCTCGGACGGGTCACCACGGGATAGGCGTCGTCGACCTTGGCCGCGGCCTTCTCGTCGGAGTCCCGATAGCGCGTGGCGGACAGCGCCATCTCGTCGCGGCACGCACCGAGCAGCGTGATGAGCTGGTCCAGCATGGCGCCCAATTTCTGCTGTACGGCCGGGTGCTCCGCGCTGAGCAGGTTGAACATGCCGTCGACGCCGGGAAAGACATCCGGAACGTTGGTGGCGAAGTACGTCTTGCACCGTTCGGCGTCGTCGCGGGCGCGACCCAGCAGGGCGGCGTACCCGTTGAGAGCGAGCGGATCGACCGAGAAGGTCATGCGAAATCCCCGTTTTCTGGCTAAACGTCAGACGGCAAGCGCCCGGACGCCGTAGAGCACCACGTCGCCCAGCAGAACGACGGCTGCGCCGATTTTCAGGAACCGAGCCGACCGTTCCGGGTCCGACGTCACCATGCTCCGGATGACGATCGCCGCACCGGCCACACAGATCGGCCCTCCGGCGACGGGCGGCACGATCGCCCCGTCCGGAGCCGCCGCATCGGTGGCCAGAAGCACCATCATCAACAGAGGCGCCAGCGCGGCGAACACCAGCGCAAGCCCCACGTACCACCGAAGCTGTTTGGTTGCATCGATCACCGCGGTCGCTCTTCTTCCTTGGCTCATTGATCTCGCCCGAGGATAGCGGCGTCCACGCACTTCGTGGTGACCGTGCAAGCCCGGTGCAGCACACGCCCGTCTCAGCAGGCCAGGGCCGCCACCTCACGCACGACCTCGGCGGTCGGCGGCTTCGAGTCATCGCACTGCATGATTCCCGTACGAGGCCGGCCCCACGAACGGACAACCCCACTGACGGCGACGTTCCCGCACCGGTAGGTGAAGCTGGCCTCCACCTCTTGCACAGACTCGTACGTCACCATCGCCCCGGCCTTGTCGACCGTGAACTCCCCGGACGTCCCCTCACGAGGAGAAGCCTCATTCAGCGGCGCGATGGCCGGTCCGGCTTGCTTCGCGAATTGAGCAAAGACGGCTGCGGAATCGACGGGCTCGGAAGCCTCGACCGAGGGCACCACCGTTCGCACCAGCCGGAGGTCAGCGGTGAAGGGCTTGCCGCGTGTGCTCCGGATGACGTCCGATACCTCGGTCACCACGACCTTGCGAGTGAGCGGTGCCAGTGCGACGGTTCCGCCTTGGCATGACGCCGGCGCGGAGGCCGAAACGGGCCCGGCGCCGGCGACAGCCGTGACCGATTTCTGGCCCGCGGCCGGATCCCCGACGCCGTCACAGGCAGCCGCCGGACATACGACGCCCAGCGCCATGACGACGGAAACCGCTCTGCGGGCCGCTATCGCTTCGAGAAGGTCCGGAAATGCCACTACGCGATTAGACATCGATTGCCGGTCACTCGGCCGCATGGGCGCGCACGCTCCCGGTCGGCTCGTCCAGCGACGGACGGTCATCCCCGCCTCGCTGTGCCGAAGCATCCGCCGGGACATCGGGGATCGGCCTGCCCTCGCACTGCGCCTCGGCTTCGGCAGCGTTCCGTTCAGCAAGTAGCCGTCGATGACGGCGTCAACGCAGGCGTTGTTGCCCTCCACGGAACCGAAGGTGCACTCGCGGGGAGACCGCCGAGGCGCCCTGCCGTACGGATAATGCTGGGAGAAGCAGCGCAGCGGCATCCGCTCGTCGGTGGCGCCGGCCCGGTCCCGCACCGCGACCTCCGGCATGGCATCGCGCCGACCGCTCGCGCCGCCAGGGCCGGCCCGTCTCGTCGATCGCCGCCCGGTCAACCATGGTCTTGACGTAGAGATCCGGCCGCTCCAGCTTCCGCCGGGGGTATAGCTTGACCAGCGCGTTGGCCACAGCATCCTCTGCCGTGTGCCAGTCACCGCAGATCATGTACGCCAGCTTCCGCAGCGAGGCCATCTGCGACGTCACGAACTCACAGAACGCTTGCTCGTCTTCGGCTTTCGGGTCGACTGCCTCCTCGTGACGGAGGTAGAACGGAGCCGCGCCCCCGAGGAGTTGCACGGCCCGGATAAGGAGTTGGGCGACCACAGCACGCGCCGACGGAAGATCAGGCAAAGAAAAAGACCGCCGCCGGCTTTTCGCCGGTGACGGTCTTACTCAGGTGGTGCGCCCGAAGGGACTCGAACCCCTAACCTTCTGATCCGTAGTCAGATGCTCTATCCATTGAGCTACGGGCGCTCGGTGCTTCGCCAGCATACACACCGGCTTCACACGCGGAGACTCCGGGATTCGAACCCGGGAGGGGGTATAAGCCCCCAACCGCATTAGCAGTGCGGCGCCATAGACCAGACTAGGCGAAGTCTCC
>Ga0190269_10001168_pt1 | contig 12698 bp, 8 predicted proteins | sample Popmic249IS_FD_133749 | JGI IMG/M metagenome (GOLD analysis project Ga0190269, IMG submission 133749) | Populus adjacent soil microbial communities from riparian zone of Blue River, Arizona, USA - 249 IS | ecosystem: Environmental > Terrestrial > Soil > Riparian zone | place: USA: Arizona...
CCTCGAGGATCTCGAGGCCGTAGAACGAGGGCACACGCGGCCGGCCCTGCTCGGCGTCGAAGCGCGGAAAGCTCAGGTGCAAGTGTTCTCGCGCTGCAGCGACCGCGATGCGCAGCGCGAGCCGCTCATTGGCCACGCGCTCCGGCATGCGCGCGAGCAGCGGCGATACACGTGCGCGAACATCGTCGGGTAAGAGCGGATCTTCGCGCAAGCGCGGCGGCATCAGCTTCTCGGCCAGACCCACCACGAAGACTCGTTCGAAGCTGCGACCGCGCGCCTCTTCGATGGGCAGCACCTGCAGCTTGCCTGCGCCGCTGCCTTCGCTCGGCACGATCAAGCTGTGCAAGTGCGGGGCAAGCAGCTGCACCAGCTCGCGTCGGCCGAGCTGCGCGTGATCGAGCGGCGATAGCTCTGTGAGCAGCGCCTGTACTTCGCCTGGCTTGCCGAGCGCGAGCGCGGCGAGGGCGCTGAGCTGCTCGCGATAGTGGTCGAAGCTGGCGCGCTGCGGCAGCGCCTCGATCGCCGACAGCACCGGCAAGGCGAAGTCCTGGAGCGACTGCAGCGCGTCGATGCGCCTCTGCCGCGCGTCGCGCTCGGCGTCGTCCGCAGCCACGAGCTGCAGCTCCTCGTGCCAGCGCGTGCGCAAGTGATCGAGCTTCTCCGCCCAGTGGGCGCTCTTGCCGCCGACCTGTGCTTGCAGGAGGAGCCGCTCCCAGTAGCGCGGGCTCACCAGCGCGCCTTGGCTCTGTTCGGCGCGCGGCATGACACCGAGCGACAAATATTCCGCGAAGCGCCGCACGGAAAGCCCGCTGTCCGCGCAGCGGAGCAGCAGCGCAAATGCGCGGCCTTCAGGCGCGGGCCTTCGCACTCCCGCTGCGTAGTGGGCTGGAATCGCAGCGCGCTCCAAGGCCTCCTCGATGAACGAGCGGTAGTTATCGACCGCTCGCACCAACACAGCCATGCGGTCGAAAGCGACGCCGCTACGAGCGGCATCGAGCACCGCGCGCGCCACTTCTACACACTCACGGCTCTCACCAGGCGAAGACACAAAGTGCACCCGCTGCTCGGATCCCACGTCGTAAGACGCAGAGCGCGCAGCCGAGGAGTCACGAGAGGCTGCGCCGGCTGCGAGCTCGGCTTGCGGATGCACACGCTGCGCGGTGGAGAGAGGGCCGTCACGCGAGCTGAGCTCACGCACTGCGGCGCCTTGCAAGGCAGCCCGTGAAGTGAGCTCGCTCGCCACGGCATCGTCTCCAGCAGGCTCGGCTTGCGACCGCACGGGTTCATGCACCGCGGCAGCTGGCGAGGCAGCGCTTGGTGTGCGCCCGCTCGCGGCATCTTCCGCTGCGAGCTCGGTTTGCGACGCGACGCGTTCATGCACCGCGGCACCTGGCGAGGCAGCGCTTGGTGTGCGCTCCCTCGCGGCATCTTCCGCAGCAGGCTCGGTTTGCGACTGGCCGCGTTCATGCACCGCGGCACCTGGCGAGGCAGCGCGTGAAGCGCTCTCGCTCGCGGCATCGTCTCCAGCAGGCTCGGCTTGCGACGCGACGCGTTCATGCACCGCGGCATCTGGCGAGGCAGCGCTTGGTGTGCGCTCGCTCGCTGCGGCATCGTTCCGTGCGGGTTGGCCTTGCGGCTGCACGCGTTCATGCGCGCCGCTGAGCGCTTCGTCGCGGGTTTCGAGCTCGTCTGCTCTTTCGTCTTGCGCTGCGAAGAGATCGCCTTGCAGACTGGGACGTCGCATCGGCTCGTGCTGGGCGCGGATGCTGGCGCTCTTCGGGCTCGGGACATTCCGCGTCAGCGAGTCCGGTGCTGCGAATAGCTCACCTTGTGCGTCACTCCCTTTACGCGGCGAACGTGTCTTGCCGCGCGGAGCGGCGCGCTGCTCAGGTGGCGCTTCGCTCGTGTCGATGCTGCCGGGCGCGGGGATATTCTTGCTGAGGTCGCGCTCGAATAGGTGCGCTTGCAGACGGCCGAGCTCGCCCGGTGCTCGGGGTATTGCGATTTCTTCGCTCGCCCGCGGAAACGCCGCCCGAAATGCGTCCAGGCTGCGCGTGTCGCCGAGCGGCAGGGTCACAGAGGCGCGCTCGCAACCGGCCGCGATCGCGCGGACGAGCTCTGCTTCCGCAGCATGAGTGATCGGCACATCGAACATGAGCAGCGCAGGCAGTCGCAGCGTGCGGGCGCGTGCAGCAGCGAGCTCGTACAGCGCAGCCAGATCCACGAGCGCGCGCTCCCTGAGCGCGGCATCGAAAGCTGCCGCGATGCGCGCGAGGTCAGCGTCGTGCGGCGCGAGCTGCTCCGGCGTGACGCGCGCCAGCCGCAGCTCAGAGAGCGTATTCCACAGCGCGCGGCCAAAGCCGGGATGGCTGCTCACAGCGGCGAACCGTCCGAGCTCGCTGCGGGCAGCCAGGTCGAGCATGACGCGCGTCGACAGCGCCTGCGCGGCCACGGGGCTCAAGTAGCTCTGGCCTGCTTGCAGCAGCGCCGGCCGCGACAGCACACGACACTGCTGCTCCAAGCTGATTCTGCGCCATTCGAAGCGCGCATCGCCAGGAGACAGCACCTCCTGCATCAGCCACAGCCCAGCGTTCGGGTTCGGCACGATCATCAGCGCCGACACCTCGCGCGGCAGACTTCGCAGAAACGCGGCAGCGCGCTCGCGGCGCTCCGCTGCGCAGGCACTGACGTGCAACGCGTGCGGAGAAGCTGTGGGGGGAGGCGTCATGCGGTTCGATAGCGTATACGGCCAGCGCGACCCAGGCATGCATGGCGCGCGCTGCGCATCGTGCAAGACTGCCGCCGCTCGGTTCAACCCGGAAGTGTCCTTTGCCCCATACTCAGGCAGCCGCAGACCCCAAGCTCAGCGCCGCGCCCAAGCCCAGCGTTTGGCAGTTGGCCTGGCCGAGCGTGATCACGAACCTGCTGCAATCCACCGTGGGCCTAACCGACGTGAAGGTGGTGGGCACGCTAGGCGCGAGCGCCGTCGCGGCCGCGACCACGGGGCACAGACTATTCTTCGCGCTGCAGGCCGTGCTCATGGGTGTGAGCGTCGGCACCACAGCGCTCGTCGCGCGCGCGTGGGGCGCAGGCGATCGCCCGGAGGCCGCGCAGGTGCTGCGAAGCTCGCTGACCCTCGCCGCAGGCATCGCCTTGGCGATGACGTTGCTCGGCGTGCTCCTCGCTGCGCCATTCGCGAGCCTGTTCGGCCTGCCCACCGACGCACGCCATCTGGCCGCGACCTACATGCGCTGGATCAGCGTGTTCACGCCGGTATTCGCCGTCGGCATGATGTTCTTCGCCGCTCTGCGCGGCGCCGGCGACATGCGCACGCCGCTCTGGACCGGGACGATCACGAACCTGCTCAACATTTTGTTCTTGTTTCTCCTGGTCTACGGCGGCTGGGGCTTTCCGAAGATCGGCATCCGCGGCGCTGCGCTCGCCGGCGGTCTGGCGTTCTGTGCCGTCGCCCTGCTTTTGCTGGTGTTGTGGCGCAGCGGGCGCTTGTGCATTCCACTCGCTGCGCGAGATGCGGGCCATCGCGAGCGCGTGCGTGCGCTCTTGCGCGTGGGCGTCCCGGCGGCGGCCGAGCAGCTGGTCGTGCAGGGCGGCTTCATCGCGTTCACGTTCATCGTCGCGCGCTACTTCGGCACGCAAGCGCTCGCCGCGTACGGCATAGGCGTGCAGATCCTATCGCTCTCGTTTGTCGTCGGCTTTGGCTTCTCGATCGCTGCTTCGACCTTGGTCGGGCAGCATCTCGGCGCACGAGATCCAGAGGCTGCCGCTCAGAGCGGCTGGCGCGCGATGCGCCTCGCGATCGTCAGCATGAGCGCGCTCGCGCTGGTGATCGTGGGCTTCGCCGACGCGATCGCGCGCGCCATGTTGGATGAGCCGGAGGTCGCCCGCTTGACCGCAGTGTTCATCCGCTTACTGGGAGCGGCCCAACCTTTGATGGCGATCGACTACGCGCTCAGTGGTGCGCTGCGCGGGGCCGGCGACACGCGCTTTCCTCTGCTGTCGACCTTCTCGGGCCTGATCTGCGGACGCGTGTTGCTTGCCGCGCTGTTCACGATCGCGCAGCAGCCGGTCGAGTGGATCTATGCGGCACTGCTCGCCGACTACGCGATCAAAGCGCTCATGCTCATCGTGCGCTTTCGCTCAGGTCGTTGGCGCGCTGCGCTTGCTTTGTAGCCGGATAAGTCAGGTCGCTCACTGCGTTCCGTCCCATGTCAGGGCAGACGCAGCACATCGCGGCGCGCGCTTGCGCAATTGTCGTGCTTCCGACGTGCAACCTGACGCAGAAAGAGGTTACGTCAGCAGGAACGAAGCCAGCGGGAGAACAGCGATGAGTGACGGGCGACTGCGCATGGGCACCAAGCTAGGTTACGGGGTTGGCAGCATTGGCGAGATCGCCATCTACATCGCGTTCAACACCTGGAACTTCCTCTTCTACAACCAGGTCTTGGGCCTGTCCGGTACACTCGCCGGTCTCGCGGTCACGATCTCGCTCGTGATCGACGCGATCAGCGATCCGATCGTCGGGTCCCTCAGTGATCGCTTGCGCTCGAAGCTCGGGCGACGCCATCCGTTCTTGTTTGCTGCGCCCATTCCGCTCGCGATCACGTTCTTCCTGCTGTATTCGCCGCCGGCCGGGCTGAGCGGTATCCCCCTGTTCCTGTGGTTTACGCTGTTCGCCACGCTGCATCGCCAAGCCATGACGCTCTACAGCGTGCCGCACCTCGCGCTCGGTGCAGAGCTGTCGACCGACTACCACGAGCGTTCGGTGGTCATGAGCTACGGAACGTTGTTCGGCGTGTTCGGCGGCGCTGGCGTGTTCTTCTTCGGTTGGACTTGGTTCAGCAAGATCCCGGGCGGCTCTACCGTGCGCGACGGCTATCCCGGCTTGGCGTTGGGCGTCGGCTTGGTCTCTGCAATCGCGATCTTTCTCTCGGCGTTCTTGACGCGCGATCAGATCCCGCGGCTGACCAAGAACCTGCCGCCACAAGCTGCATCGCAGCGCCACGGCCTCGGTGAGCTGCTCGGCGAGATCAAGTCCTGCATGTCGAACCGGAACTACCGGATGCTGCTGATCGGCTTGATCACGCTGGGCGCGTCGACCGGCACACGTGAGACAGTGACGTCGTACGCCAGCTTGTTCTTCTGGGAGCTGCCGGAGAAGCAGATCCGTGTGTTCGGCTTGGTGACGCCGCCAGCATACTTCGTCGCGTTCTTTGCGACGGTCTGGCTGCATCGCCGGATCGACAAGCGCAACACTATTGTCGCGGCGGTCAGCTTGCTCGGCGTGTGCATGCTCACACCGATCGCGCTGCGCCTGCTCGGGCTCGCGCCGGCGAACGGCAGCCCAGCGCTGCTGCCGTTCTTGCTCACGTTCGTATTCGGCTTCTACCTCTCGCTCGCGATGCTGATGATCAGCGCGCTGTCTGCGTTGGCCGACATCGCAGACGAGCACGAGCTCCTCACGGGCCGCCGGCAGGAAGGCGTGTTTTATGCTGCGCGCACGTTTTTCTTGAAGATGAGCTCGGGGCTCGGGCACGTCGTCGCAGGCGTCGCATTGGACCTCATCCAGTTCCCAACGGGTGCGAAGCCCGGTGAGGTATCGGCAGACGTCGTCTTCAAGCTCGGCTTGTTGGACGGGCCGATCGCCGCGATCCCAGCGTTCATTTCGATCGCGTTCTACGGCGCGTATCGCATCGACCGCAACAAGCACATCGAGATCCAGCGCGCGCTGGAGACGCGTCGTGCTTCGCTGACCCCATCGGCAACCACCAGCGCTGCTGCGCCTTCGACATTGATCCAGCCCGAGCACGCCAGCTCCTGAGCCGACTCGGGCTGTGCGCGTGTGAGCGTGAGTATGCCGGTGTGCAACGCGGCTGTGCGCTTCGTTCGGTTCATGTAAGCGCTCGCCGCGACTCGCCGCGCATGTGTCCGCGCCAAGCGGTTATGTCTGATTATGTCCAGTATTCCAGCTCGACCGCACGTGTAGTAAACGTGACTGTCTAGCGTGGATGCTTGCTTCGCAGACTCAAAGCGCAAGCGTTGTGCGGTTCTCCTGGGAAGAGAGCCGGCAGCCAACGGTGACAGCGACCACAAGTCCGCGTGCCTCGGGCGTGGTGTTGCGCGGAGCGCTGCGCTCGGCTGCGCATCGAGGTGGGCTGTGGGGGCGGCTCACGCGCGCGCGACGCACGGGTTCATTCAGTTGCAGTTCAAACGCACGTTGTTGGAGCTGTCATGACAAAACCTTTGGATTCCCAACTGTCTGAGCGCGCAGCGCATCAGCCTCGCAGCGGGCGTCGCCCGCGCACCTGGCTGGTCGCGCTCCTGGGCTTCGGCGCCGCTGATTTGCTCGTGCTCAATCTATGGGCGGTCCCCAAGCTGATCACGAACACGACCACCACAGATATGCGTGCCGCTCACAGCGGCGAAGCGCAAGCACCGCAGCCAGAAGCTGCAGCGGTCGTGCCGGGTGAGACGCCTGCCCGCACGCTTACTGCGAGGGAAGTCGACGACCGAGCGCAGCACGCCGCCGTGCACCCCGGCAATCCTGCTGAGCAGGACGATGATCCGGCCAGCTCCCCAAGGCAGGACGGCAACGCGGAGGGGCAGCAGCGTGAGCAGGCAGCAGAGCACGGAGGCTCGTCCCAGTACGCCGACTCGGAGCAGCAGCAGGTCGCGCTCGCAGCGCAGCCGGGCGTCATCCCGTCGCAGCCGGGCGCTCAGGCAGCGCGATACGCCGACTCGGACGGCCACCAGCCCCCTGGAGCGCAGCAAGGCAGCTCCAGCTCGCACCACGGCGCGCGCACGGCCCAGCTGGAGCAGCCCCTAGCGGCGCCGCAAGGCGAAACCTCAGCCCAACAAGCTGACCCCAAGGGAACGACGCCCGAGCCCTCCACAGAGGAAGCACAGATCCAGCGAGCGCCGCGCGCCGAGCCACGGCCCGGTGGCGCTCCACCGCAGCCGCCCGAGGTCCAAGACCTCCCCGCAGATCCCGCAGTCGCACGCGCGTTCGCGATCCGCGCCGCACAGCGCGCCATGCGCGTCGCGCTTCAGGATCGCGCCGCCTACAGCGGCAGGAGCGCCTTCGAAGCGCTGACCGAAGCCGACCAACCGATCACCCAGATCTTCTTCAGCCTCGGCAACTACACGCTTGGCCCAAACGGCAAACAGCTGCTCGAGCGCAAGCTGCCTCTGCTCACGGGTGACGAGCGCCCGATCCTGATCGTAGGCGCTGCCGATCCGAGCGGCACCGAGCAGATCAACGAGAAGCTGAGCGACGCGCGCGCACAGTCGGTCGCAGAATGGTTATTGACTCACGGTGTCGATGCGCAGCGCATTCAGACACATGCCATCGGTCATGAAGGGGCGGTGGGCAGCACGCTCGATCGCCGCGTGGACATCTGGTTGGGAGGCTCACGATGACGCCATTGGTCGCAGTATGGGTACTGTCACTGTCGGGCGCAGGGTTGTTCTTCCTGGGCGGTCACATGTTTTCGCGCGTCTGGCTCGCGCGCGCGAACACGCACATGTTCACGTCGCTCAGCGCGGAGCTGCAAGCGACGCGCGCGCACCTGCTCGAGCAGGAACAGACGAAGCAGAGCTTACGCACGCAGCAGCGCGCGTTGAGCTCAGAGCTGAGCCGCAGCCACTCCGAGCTACACCGCGTGCAAAACGAGCTGGTGAAAGCGAAGCGCGAGAGCCAGAACCCGTTGTCGCGCACGAGCATCGAGCTCCAGCAGATGGAGGAGGAGCTCACGCAGCTGCGCCACGATTGCACCGAGCAAGCCAAGGCGCTCACCCAAGCTGAACGGGCCGCGACGCAAAGCCAAGCGGAGCTCACGCGGTTGTCCGAGCGCATGGTGGAGCTGTCCGAGCGGTCGGAAGCTGCAAAGGCGAGCTCGGAGCTCGAGAAGGAGCTCGCCTCCACGAAGGAATCGCTGCGCGCGCGCGATGCCGAGCTGAACGACCTGCGTGCGATGCGCGCTAAGCTGCAGGAGGTGGAAGCTCAGCTCGCTCGCGCCGAGACCGATGTCACGCGCTTGACGGACGAAGCGCGCACGCTGCGCTCGCGCGCATTCAAGGTGAGCCAGCCGACGAGTGAGCTGCCTGTGACGCGCAAGCGCCCCGCGGACAGCAAAGGCCACGTGCTGCAAGCGCTGGTCGACGCCGAGGTCAAGACCGGTCGGGCGAAAACTGCCGTCATCGCAGATGAGCTCGGCCTTTTGGTTGCAGCTGGTGGCGTCACCGACGATTACGCAGAATCGCTCGCCGCCGTCGGCTCGTACTTGATCGACATCAGCGTGAAGCTGCAGGACATGCTCCCGATGTGCGCGATCGCCCAAGTGATCGTGCGCGACGATCAAGATCTGACTGTCAGCGCCCGGCCTCTGCCGTTGGACCAGCCTGGTCTGTCGCTCGTGACGATGGGCGAAGACCGTTACAAGTCCGTCGTCGCAGAGGTTTGACTACCTCAAGTAGACGCGGCTGTAGTCGATCTCATAAGTCAGCGGAAGGCTGCTCGCGGGCAGGGTGACATCACAACCTGGTGTCACCGTGTGCCCCCACGCGAAATCGAACAAGAAGCGCATGTCGATGTTCGGACCGCCCTCTTTCGCGCCGTACGTCCAGTGCAGCGTGCCGTGCTGCGTGAGCTGACCGTCGTAGTAGACCTCGTACGTGTCGTCGGTCTTGTAGACCCACGTCCACGTGTGAAACCGCGTCAGGTCCCAGTTACTCTCGGGCACGCCCGCGGTCTCCAAGCCCTTCCACCAGTTCTCGAATTCGATGCGGTCATCGCCGCCCACACTGTTGACGTGGAATACTTTGGCTTCCATCAAGTGCGGTGCGCCGAACGCTTCGAGCACGTCCATCTCCGCGCCTTTGTCCCAGCGATCGCCTGCGGTCCAAAGCGCGAACCAGTAGCCCGGCTTCGGCACCGACATGCGCGCGCGCGTCTCCCAGAGGAGCTCGCGCTGCAGTCCTTTGCCGCCGCTCGGCAGGCGCCACTTCGCCATGAAGCTGCCACAACCCGCGTTGTGAGCTTTGACAGAAACTGTCTTCTGCGCCGCTGACAGCGGCAAGACGTGCGCCTTCAGCACGTCCTGGGTGAACTCGCGCACCGGCCGCTTCGGATCCTCGACCGGCTGGCGATTGTCGGGCAGCCCGAGCTCACTGCTCACGTAGATCGCTGTGTCGGCGGTTGGCGCCACGATCACCGAGCCGTAGTTTGTCCCGTTGGCGATGGTGTTGAACTGATCGTGGAACTCGAACTCGGCGATCAGATCTTGCGTGTTGCGGATCGTGCCTTGGATGCCGAAGTCCCAGTTCTTCACGAGCGTAAAAGGCGCGCCGCCTAGCTTCTTCTGCACGCTCGGAGCAGGGCCCGACGCAGGTTGCGTGAGCTCACCGCTGCCCACTGTCGGCGGCGGTGCATTCGCGGGCGCGGGCGGCGCGTCACCTCGAGAGGGCGCGCTCGGAGGCAACGTCGCGGGTGGCTCGGTGGTGCGCGGCGGTGCGGCTGGGTTCACGCGTGTGCATGCGCTGGCACCGGACAAAAGGACAAGCAAAGGGAGGACAAGAACCTTCATAGGCGCAAGTCGGTCTAGCACAAATCGCTTGTCGGCAACTCCCACAGCGCCGTCGCACATGTGCTAGACGCATCGGGCCGCTTCTATGAAACCATTCGCTCGGAATCTCTGCCTGTCGCTCGCGCTCGCAGCATGGAACGCGGGATGTTCTCGCCCCGACGGGGCAAAGCCCGGTGCCGGTGCCATACCCGGCACGCTATGCGGCGCGGACAACGCTGCGCCCACGCCTGCTCCAGCGCAGCCGGCAGCTGCCGAGCTCGCGCCCGGCTCACCCGAGCATCATGGGGCGGAGCTGTACGGGCGGATGTGCGCGGTGTGCCATGGCGAAAAGGGCGAAGGCTACAAAGCCGATCAAGCCACTGCGCTGGCGCAACCTGATTATCTCGCGTCGGCTACCGACCAACAGATCGCCGTGGCGATTGCGCAAGGCCGCAAGGGCACGCAGATGTCCGCGTGGATGAAAGAGGCCGGCGGGCCGCTCTCGCACGGCGATATCACTGCGCTCGTTGCGTTCATCCGCACCTGGCAGCGCGGGCCGGCTGTCACGCTCGATGAGTCGCCGGTGACTGGCAACGCCGAGTCAGGCAAGGCCATCTTCGCGCGCGAGTGTGAGAGCTGCCACGGCAACACCGCTCCCAACGTGCGCATCTTGAATCCGCAGTTTTTGCAACAAGCGAGCGACGGTTTTATCCGGCACGCGCTGCGCACCGGCCGTCCGCCGACCCCGATGAAGAGCTACAGCGAGAGCTTGGGCAAGCAGGGCATCGAAGACGTGCTCGCGTATCTGCGACGCATGCCGCCGCCGCCCAAAGAAGAGCCCGTCGCCGCGCGGCCCGATCCAGCTCCGTTCAAGCCGGTGCCGCAGTATCCGAAGGGGCCCGCGCCCCAGGGCTTTCAAGCGTTTCCCGGTATGACCTCGGTGGATGTCGTGAGCGCGCAGCTCGCGAAGAAATCGCGCATGCTGCTCTTGGACGCGCGCGTGCCGTCCGACTACGAGACGGAGCACATCGCTGGCGCGTACAACGTGCCGTTCTACGACCCGACGCCGTATCTCGACAAGCTGCCGAAGAACACCTGGCTCGTGGCGTACTGCGGCTGCCCGCACGCCGAGTCCGGCAACCTCGCACGCGAGCTCGTCAAAGCTGGGTTCGAACAGGTGACCGTGCTCGACGAAGGCCTGTGGGTCTGGAAAGAGCGCGGTCACCCCATGCGCAAAGGCAGCGAGCCGTAGCGGCGCGAGCGAGCGCTAGCCGCGGCTGCTCCCACGAGGCCCTCCGAAAGCCACCGACGCCGGCAGCGGTCTGGATGTGCGCGATGTTCGACTCGAGTGAGCCGAGCCACCGCGGACGGTTCGTGCTCGAGGCACCAAACGGGCGCGCCAAAACGCTAGTGCGTGCTCGCCGTGATGACCAGCGGTGAGGTGAGACAATCGACCGCGCTCGCGCGGCTGGTCTCGCGCTTGGCGAGTCGGCTCACGTGCGCTGCGTAGCTGAGCGTGGAGCTCGGTACGCGCAGCGCACCTTTTTTGGGCACACCGCGTTCGCCCGCGTTGTATGCCGCTGCCACGCGCATGCGGTCACCGCGGTAGCGTTGCCACAGCGCTGCGCGGTAGCGCGTGCCGCCCCCTGCATTGTCCTCCGGGTCGAACGGATCGACGACGCCGTAGCTCCACGCGGTCCGCGGCATCAGCTGCATAACGCCCATGGCACCGGTCGAGCTGATGCTGTGCGAGCGAAACCCTGACTCGGCCTTGGCCACCGAGACAGCAAAGCTCTCCGGAATGCCTGCCGCGCGTGCAGCCCTACGGACGAAAGGCTCGGTGTCCTGGCAGTCGCTGTTCCAGATGTGCCGAATCGAATGCAGCGCGAGCCGTGCGAGTGCCCCGGTCTTCTCGGACATCCGCAGCACAGACAGTGGATGCGCGTCGCCGCCGAAGCGTCGCACCGCGTGGTTGATCACCAACACGTACGCGACAGGCACGAGCAAAAGCCAGCGGTACCGACGTCTCTTGCGCTTTGCGCTTCCTGCCACTTGGGCCATTGCCTCCGAGGCGCGTCCCGAGAAAGGACGCCTGAGCGTAACACCCCAGCGAGCGGAAAGCCCACATGAGTTGTCGCTGTGCTGAATTCCCTACTGACCAAATTGCCACGAAGGCGCAGCAGTCAGTCGACGGTTGAAGACAGCCTGAACTCTTTCACTGAGGGAAGGCCGCTCAGGGTCTCGCTCAACCTGCGAGCGTTGTCCTTGCGGTCGGTGCAGATGACCATGCGGTACTCGAAGAAGTCATCCACGCGGTCGAGGCGGTAGCTCAAGTTCGCGATGGTGAACCCGTGATGCGCGATCATCTGGCGCATGTCGGCTTCAGGCAGCGGACGCTGGCTCGTGAAGCGCACAATGAACTGCGCGTAGAACTGAGCAGGCAGCTTGTTCTCGATGTAACGAAAGGCCGACAGCGTGCCCAATGTCAGCGCGAAGCCCAGGGCAGCGGGAAACCAGAACCCGATGCCAGCCATCACGCCGATCGCCGCAGTCATCCAGATCGATGCGGCCGTGGTGAGGCCACGCACGGTCAGGCCTTCTTTGATGATCGCACCGGCCCCGAGGAAGCCGATGCCGGTCATGATCCCTTGCGCCATGCGCGTAGGGTCGAGCGTCGTGCGTGTGACGACAGACGGGCTCACCCATGCTGTCTCGAACGCGCTCAGCAACATCAACAAGCTGGTCGACGTGCACACGAGAGCGTGCGTGCGGAACCCGGCTGGCCGGCCGTGATAGCTGCGCTCGAGGCCGATAGCTCCACCGAAGAACAGCGCGAGAACCAAGCGCTGGATGATCGCGACATGCAGGTCAGACTCAGACAAAAAGCTCTCCAAACATCACAGAATGTTAGTGCATCGCGAGCGGCTTAAGCAAACTGCTAGAACGTAACGGCATGCCGCGAAATAAAGCGCAGAAAACCGCCGAGCTGTTGTGGGACGGACCGAAGCGCGGCGCCGCGCGTGTGCTGCTTGCACATGGTGCGGGCGCAGGCATGGAGTCGCCGTTCATGACGATGATCGCGCGCGAGCTCGCAGCGCGCGGTGTGGGTGTCGCGCG
>Ga0190269_10001169_pt1 | contig 12695 bp, 11 predicted proteins | sample Popmic249IS_FD_133749 | JGI IMG/M metagenome (GOLD analysis project Ga0190269, IMG submission 133749) | Populus adjacent soil microbial communities from riparian zone of Blue River, Arizona, USA - 249 IS | ecosystem: Environmental > Terrestrial > Soil > Riparian zone | place: USA: Arizona...
GGCCGGGCGCGGACCCAGTAGCTCTCGGTCAGATCCCGCCAGCGGACGGTGCCGCTCGGGTCGATCAGGAACTCCGCGGGCCGGGCGATGTCGGTGCCCTGCTCCACCGCATCCGGATGAAGGAGGTCATAGCGGCGGATGACCTCGGCCTTCGGGTCGCTCAGGACGGGAAACGTCCACCCGGTCTTCGCGAGGTGCTCGCGAGTGGCCTCGGGAGGATCGACGCTGATCGCTACGACCCGGATGCCGCGAGCCTCGAATTCGGTAAGCCGTTCCTGGAAACTCCGTAACTCGGAGTTACAGGACGGTCACCAGTAGCCGCGGTAGAAGATGAGGACCACCCAAGTGCCAGGAACTCCCCCGCCAGACTCCGCGAGAAGGCTGGAGAGCCGCACGGGCTTGCCCTGGGAATCCGGCAGGGTGAAGTCCGGGGCCTTCTCCCCCACCTTCGGAGCGCCCGCGGATTCCGGCAGTTGGCGCGCATAGGAAAGGGTCATGAAAAGGAAGGCCCCGAGGACCGCCAGGCTGAGCACGCCGAAGACCGGTCCCATGATCCGGCCCCGGTAGCGCTCCGGCTGCCGGAAGGCGCGGACCGTCCCCACGCCCACCAACGCGATTCCGAGCGCGAAGAGCAGCCAGTTCACCCAGGCGACATCCCGAGTCGCCGGGAACTGGGCGAAGAACAGCGGATAGCTGAGGAGGGCAATCCCGCAGAGCAGGAAGCCGGCGAGGGGAAGGAGGTTGCGCTGGCGTGCCATGCCGGGGAGTCTATCTTGCCCTCTACCCCTCGCGGAACCCGGTCAGTTGGGAGTCCAGCTCACGGGCAGCGGCGAGCCCGGGGGATCGGAAGCCGCCTGCCAGAAGTCCAGCTCGTAGGCCTGAAGCAACCGCGCCGACCGCCGCACGTCACGGGGGCAGACGCCCTGCCGCAGCCCGTCCGCGATGACCTCGATGGCATCCTCCTCGAATCCGGGGATCGGTTCGGCGAAGAACGAGAAGAACCCCACTTCCGAGGGCTCGAACCCATACACCTCCACCAGCGCATCGCGGACGCGCGCCATGTTCTCCCCGAAGACCCCGAAGTTGACCAGGAACGAGGCGGCAGCGGAAGCGCGGTCCGCGTGGGAGGCGATCCAGGCGACGCGCGACGGATAGGTCTGCGACCTGGGCCGAGGCTCATAGGCAATCAGATCCGCCTCGCTGAGCCCGACCGTCTCGGCAAAGTCGAGCACGAGGGGCAGGGCAAGGGACTCCCCGAAGGCGAGATCGCCGAAGAAGCTGCTCCCCGGGTAGTCCCACCGGGCAGCCATCCGCTTGAAGCTCTTCAGGTCGCTCCGGATGATGCTGTACTCCTCGGCGACCACGGCCGCGATTACTTCGACCGAGGCCGTGCCTGCCTCCACCTGGGATACGAACTCGACGTCGCGGATCTGGTCCTCGACCGCCGCGAGATCCGTCCGGATCTGCGCCACCAGCAAGCGTGCCTTGGCGCGAGCGGCCTCCCTGCCGCGGGGAGCGCCGCAGGTGTCGAGGCTGCCGCTTTGTGCTGCGAGGCTGGAGGTTTCGCCGGCCCCCACCAGGGTCATCAGGCTCATCAAAACGACTTGCACTATGGTCTTGAGCTTCATGGGCTTCCTCCTCTGGTCTTATTGATACGCCGAGGGTCCTCCCTACCCGCCACAGTCCCCCATTGCAGCCTGGCTATATTACTTCTCCCTTTGGGCCTCTCGACCAGATCTTCAGCATGCCAAGGAATGACATTTCTTTGGCGTTTTCCGTTCTATCTCCCTTCGGATGCCACGTGGTGTGCGCTTCGTGCCCGAAGGGGGCGCTCTGGTAGAGGTGACAGTCCGGACGTTCCAGTCCCGGCTGCTCCTGCGGCCGGGTCCTGCCCTGAACGAGATCCTCCTCGGCGTCATTGGCCGGGCTCAGCGGCGCTATGGAGTGACCTGCTGCAGCGTGGTCTGCCTCTCGAATCATTTCCACGCCTTGCTGCGCGTCGACGACGCCCTGCAGCTCGCCCGCTTCATGCAGTACGTGGACCGCAATCTCTCCCAGGAAGTCGGGCGCAAGGAGCTGCACGACTGGCCGCATACGATGTGGTCCCGGCGCTACGACGCGATCGTGGTCAGCGACGAGCCGGAGGCCCAGGTCGGGAGGCTCCGGTACCATCTGGCGCACGGAGTCAAGGAGGGGCTTGTCGGAAGGGTGACGGAGTGGCCCGGCGTCCATTTCGCGAAGGCGCTCCTCGAGGGCAAGCCTCTCAAAGGATTGTGGTTCGACCGGACCCAGGAGTACGCCGCCCGCAATCGAGGGGAAGACTTCGGCCGGCTGAAGTACGCCGAAGAGGAGGAGCTCATGCTGTCTCCTCTGCCCTGCTGGGCTGATCTGAGCACGGAGCAATATAGAGAACAGTTGGCAGGGCTGGTCGAGGACATCGAAGCGGAGGCCCGAGCCGACCGGGAGGCGAGAGGGATCGAGCCCATGGGAGTCGAAGCGATCCTCCGGCAGGATCCCCACTCCTTCCCGAGCCATACCAAGAAGTCGCCGGCACCGGCGGTCCATGCCGCGAGCAAAGCCGTAAGGCAGGCGTTCTGGGAGGCCTACTCCCTGTTTCTTGCCGCGTTCCGGGGGGCAGCAGAACGGCTCAAGGCGGGAGATCGAACCGCCAGGTTCCCACTAGGCTCGTTCCCGCCCGGCTTGCCCTTCGTCCGTGCCTATCCTGCCATGCCGCCGTAGGCAGCGCACGTCCGCACCGGCCTTGAATTCTGCGGCGACCCGCCTGTTTCGAAGAGACGGGAAAGGAGAGGACTGTCCTGGCTCCAGCAGGATGGGGCGGCAGGATGGGGCGCAAGAGCCTGCCGAGAGTTGCCAATCCCCTCAGGATGATCTGTTTTCGAGCCAGAGGCTCCCTCTAAGTAGCAATCGCCCGGGCTAGTACAAGCGTCCGAGCCTCGATACAGCCATGTTCCCGCCCCGCTCTCGCACCTTACTTATTGAAAACTCTGGCACTTTCTCGGCACTTTTTCTGGGCACTTTCTTGCGCGCACTTTGGCTTGGGGACTACATCCGCTCCTTAAAGTCCTCAATCCGTTCCGCACTGCGTTGGAGGTACCGAATCAGCTCTTCCAGCCTAGGCTGGACTAGTTCCCCTGGTCGGAAGAAGGGGCGTGACATTGGAAACACGAGATCCCCTCCGCTTTTAGTCATGCCTTTGAGCCAGAGAGCTGCAAAGGAAATTTCCCGGATCCGCAGGAGGCGTAGTTCCCAATCCCCATTTTGCACCTGCTCCAAGCGCTCCATTCTCTGAACGAGACTCACCGTCCGGGTGACGTAAGGTCCCGCGGAAATCCGAGTGCATCGGACAGGCTCTTGATCTTTATGGATCTCCGCCGCCCACCTCACTTCGTCCCCGAGAAAGACGAGATAGCGCGCGGCGCGCGGCGGGCACTCCTTCAGGGGTTGACCCTCCGCCACCGCCTCCAGATCTGGAGCATACAAAAAGTGTGGCGGCGAAACCCCCACCTCGGCCGCCGATTGCGGGTTTTGTAGGCAGCAGCCGATCAGTTCCTCAATGATTGCGGCGAGGTGCTTCTCCGGAATGGTCTGAACACGAATTCCCATTCAAGGTTCCTTTGTGCGGTAAGTACGGGCCCACTCCCATCTTTCATGATAGAGGCGGAGGAAATCGTTATAGATAAACCAGTCTTCGTCGGGTCCCTCAGGATCACAGACCCAAACTTTTTCCTTCTGATCAATCTCGCACCAACCCGCAATGACAACTGCATGACTTGCATTGCTCCCAAGTGCGTCCAGCCCACATCCGACTGGCCTCCCATCTTGGCAGTTAGCGCCACCGAGTTCTCGCTTCAAATCCCCAAAGCTTATAACATTCGGAAGATATTTTTCCAGGAGATCCAGTTTATCCAGAGGGTCATTGGTTGGCCATGGGACATTGCAATCCTCGGAGTCACCGTTGAGGCAGCAATCCTCCAAATCAAGAATACAATTGACAAGTTGACACTGTGTGAGACAGGGATCAGCGGTCGGCGCAGAGAAGAAGTAGAGCACACTCGTCGTTACGGCAGCCCAACACCATTGTGTTTGACACTGCTCATAAATCTCAAAGTCCTCCAACACGCAGCGAGCCACCCGCACTTCTGCAAGTCGGTTGTACAGCCTCTCGCGTAACTCAGCGGGCAGACGAACTGGCTGAAGGCTCACAGGGATACCGTTGCCTGTATCTAGCATCAGCTCCTCCCCCTCTTTATCTGCTTGGGCGCTTCAAAAAACGACATCGTGCAGCGGATCGGTTCGGCCCCGCCACCGTCGGGGGGCGGACCGCTAGCCGAGGGCTTTAGGTGCGCGTACTTCACCGGCACGGGAACGGGCAAGACCGTGCTTTTAGCAACAAGGTCATCGAAATTCTTGGACAACAGATAGAAACACTCAAAGTCCACATCTGCGCCAGGAACTCCCTGGTTGTAAGCCGACTCTTCTTCGTAATAACCGCAGCAGAGATTGAATACCTTCACCCTCATCTCTTCTTTCTTTTTTCCTGGCCGGAAAGTCACACGCCGCGTCTCCTTCCCCGTCTTAATTTTGCTCAAGACGATGGAGACTCGCACGCTTCTTGGGAGTTCCAATGTCAAAGCGGCCTGATGGGCTAGGTCCATTCTGATACTTTTTCCGTGAGGAGGAATCATTTCAGCCGTAACTGGCTTGCCAAAATATTTACTCGGCTTATACAAGGCCAAGGAGCCGGTCTCCAAATGGAATCGCGCTGCCACGAAATTACCAGGCGTCTTCCCGAGAACCTCAGGATTCAATTCTCCCCCGCCAGGTAGGAAATCGTAGATGCGAGGAATGTGCTTCCTCGCACTCTTGTCTATTTCGAACTTTGGCGGTTTAGGTGTCCCAGTAGTCTTATCATCCACCCAATGAAATTCCAGTGTGAGTTGCTCCTTTTTCAGATGCCAGACTGTCTCACCGGTCCCGGAGAGTCCTGCCGGGGACAGCACATCACCTAGCTCGAAACGTATCACTGGCGAGTGGGGCTCGTGGTAGTAATCCAGCTTGTTCTTGGGATAATTCTCAGTATCCACCAGAACCACGTCCAGACTCCGCGGTTTTTCCCAGTTGTCTGGCACCATCGCGCAGAGTCCTCCAAAGATGATTTGAAAGGTGTAAAGGTCGTCCGTTCTAGCCATCTTTCCCTCCTAGTAACTTAAAAGAGCGCTTGTTTTTCTGGGGTGGCTGCCCTCGAATCGATCGTTAACCTATCTACCCTGAAGCGGCTTTGTCGCTGGCTTGGAAGGAGTATTATTCCCGCCGATTAGTTCGAAACCTGCCCACAAATCAGGGCGGGGTGCCTCCGAGCTCGGCCGGCGCAGCACGTCGATCTGCGCCCCCCGGAGAGCTGATAAGGCGTCCTCGCCTCGACTCAGACGGCGATGAAAAGAGATGAGCACGTCCCGGGCAGCCTTGTCTTTGATGTCCCAAAGGCTTCCCACCACAACCGGAACACCGGCGGCGAGGAAGGCTCGGGACAAGCTACCAACCCCCTCGTTCGCCGAGACCTGTCCTCCCGAGGTACCGCAACCCGAAAGCACCACTAGGTGAGTCCCGGTGAAGCGCATCCGATAGATCTCGTGCGCGTAAAGCACTCCGGGATCATCCCCCTCCCGCGCCAGCAGGAGCGCCGAAAAGAGCGGGTTTTCCCGGCTCGACCGGGCGTGCGTGGCCACGTGCACGACGGAGCTGAGAGGGGCTTCGGTCAGGAAGGCGCGCTTGGTGGCACGCTCGTCCACGAGCACCCGGCTGCCGGGACGGACGGCGGCCACCTTCAACGCTTCTTCCCTCGCTCCGGATAGCGAGGTCAGGCCGGAGAACAAGTCACGATCGAAATCCGGGTCGCCGATCACGAGCATACCCGCAAGCTTCCCCTGCGAGAGGCGGCGGTCCTGCTGGAGCGCCTTGACCCAGAGCGTCGCGCTCGGGGCCTTGGCTACAGCTCGCTCCTCCACGAGGTAGCGGCCAGTCGCAGGATTGACGAGGGCCGCAAAAGGGAGGAGGTGAAGGGACCGGTCCGGCACCACGATCAAGTCGCGGGCACCGATCGATGGATGCAGCGGCTGGATCAGGAGGCGGTAGAGCTCCACGGCAGGCTGACGAGCATCCTTGCCAGCGATCACGGCAGACCGGAGCTCGCCGACCAGGGTCCACAGCCGTTCCTCCCCGACCTGGAGTTGTACAAGATCGAACGATTTCGGGGTTACGACCCAGGCCAGGGTTTGATCCTCGGGACCGTTACCTCGACCAAGGCCGTCCCGGACGAAAGCTCGCGCTGCACCTCTTCGACTCCCAGCACCCGGGCGCTGGCCTCCCCGCCGGAATCGACCATCTCGAGAAGGGTTCGTGCCCGCGCGCGCTCGGCGTACTCGAAAGCGGTGGCAGGATTCCCAAGCCGGGACTCAAGCTCGACGATGGAGTCGAAAAGGCTCCGTGCCTGCTCGAAGGCGGACGCTCCCTTCGGGTCCGCAAGCACGTTGCTGCGCTGAGCCTCGGCTTCGGAAATCCCTTTCTCCAGGTCGTCCCGCGCGAGCTCCGGCTTGCCTGCGGCTCGGAGCGCCCTGGCCCTCGTTTCATAAAGGGCGGGCAGGCGGTGATGCATCCGGCTTCTGACGTTGGCCTCCAGCGCAACGTCAAGGTGCTCCAAGGCACGCCGAGGATCCCCCTCAAGCTCGAACTCGCCGAGAGCCAGGTTGAGCTCGGCCAGCAAGCGGTCACGCCACTGGCCTGTTGCGATCTGCTCAGCATGAGCCAGGGACTCCTCCAAATCCCGACGCGCCTTCTCCGTTTCTCCCAAGGCCCTGTAGGCACGGCTGCGGCGCAAAAGCGCCTCGGAGATCCCAATAGGATCTTCGTCCACACGGGTCTTCGCGATTCGGACCATCTCCTCGTGGAACAGGAGGGATGTGCCCGGAAAACCTTGCCGAAGAGACGCGCCAGCCGCCTCCATCAAGGTATTTTGGAAGAAGACCGACCACCCGGCATCGCGCAGCAGTGGAAGCGCCTGCAGGTAGCGCTCCCAGGCTGCCTCCATCTCTCCCTGAATACGGTGGCTCTCTCCTAGCATGTAATGAAGAGAGCCCATGTGCTCGCGTTCGCCGATCCTTGCAAAGATTTGGAGTGCTTCCTGATAGAAGTGAGAGGACTCGGCAAAATGGGCAAGCCGGGCGTTCGCCATGCCGATCAAGGTGAGCCGCCGGGCCGCGAGGATGGGGTGCCGGGAGGGGTTCAGTTCCGAGCCTAGAGCTTGCAGGACCTCCAGGATCTCCTCTCCAGGCGTGGCGGCAAGGTAACGGCAGAGTTGGGCTCGGAAAATCGCCCAGCCGCGGAAGGGGCTTCTTGCCCGCCCGAAAGCATCCGCAGCCTGCTCAAGTTCGGCCACGGCCTCCTCGCTCCGCCGCTCCTGAAAGAGGTTCAAGCCCCGGCGATAGCCCGCATGACCCTCGGCAAGCTCCTGAAGGCGGCTTCTATCTCCCTGGATCTGCGCCTCGTCAATAGCGGCGACAGCATCCGCTAGGAGGGAGTCCTGATGGATACCTCGCAGGGCTTCAGCGATAATTCGGGCCACCTGCAGATGGCGGCTCGCCTCAACCGGGTGGCCTGCCAGGATCTCAGCGGCCCAATTGGGGAGTGAGACCTCCTCAACATGCAGCCGCGCGCGGTGGCGGAGGCGGTCGGTGATCCGACTGATCGCGCTGACATCTCTCCGGGCCGCGGCGGCCTCCACGAGAGGTAGAGCCTGTTTCCAAGCCTCGTCCTCAGGTGGACGCTTTAGCAATCGAAGACGCTCCTCCGCCTCGCCGGACCAGCCGGGGCCGCTCTCCTTCTGGCAACGGTTCCACGCCTCGCGCGCCTGCGAGGCCAAGCCAAAGTCATCCAAAGCTAGCGCAAAGTTACATTGGGCCTCCAGCAGGTCAGGATCGGCCTCCACGGCCTGCCGCGCGACATCGAGAGCACGGATCTTCTCAGATGGAGGAAGCGTGTCCAGCAGCACAGCCGCGAGATCGGAAAGGATTTTGGGATCCTGCGAGCCGCGCGCGGCAGTTTCGAGCGTCGCGCGCGCCTTTTTGCGCTCGCCAGCGAGGAGTTGGACCAGCGAAAGATCCGCCAGAGCGCGTGGAGACTGCGAGCGCGCTGTCCGCCGGATTTCCCGGACCTCTTCCAGGTCCTGCAACCCCGTCACGACCATCGGACCGGTGTAGGGGGCATGATCGAAACTTCCGGATAGACGTCCCCGGAGCGGACGGACAGGGCCGAGAGCCTCAGCGAGTTGCGTTCGGAGGGTGACGGGTGTTGCCCTTTCGGGCCGAAGGTACGGCAGTTTCCCGAGCCAGAGGGCAAGCCCTGCGGCGGGTAGCGCCAACAGAAAGAGACAAGCGACCGTGCGTGTACGCGACAACCCGGCCTCGCCCCCCCAAGAGGGATCGTCCCCGGCTGGCAGGAGGGGCCCGGGCCGATCACAGGATAATTGCCTTTCGGAAATGAGTGTACCACTCGCCGGCCAGGAACTCTGAAGCTTCTTGCGAGGGGAGATCTCGTCTCATGGATTTCATCCGTTCCTCCCTCACTTGAGACGGACGTTGGACCGAGTTTCTCCAGCTGGAGTTTGGAGGCGCGGATGAGATAGACGAACGCTGCGCCCCATTTCCTATGGAGATGTCCATCGGCCTCGTCCCGGTCGGAAACGCACCTCTTGCGGCTTTCTCTATGTCGAAGCGGAACTCCTATACAATTGCAAACACATGGAAAGAAGCTCCAGATGACCGAGAGACCGACTCCTCTCCTGCCTTCATGACTCCTGAGCAGATGTTCCTAACTCACCTCCCCCACATCGACAATGTGGTCGCCTACCTCTGTCGGAAGCACCATTTCCAGAAGGAGGAGTGCGAGGACTTCCGAGGGCGGGTCCGGGTCAAGCTCATCGAAGACGACTATGGCATCATCCGTAAATTCCAGGGACGGAGCAGTCTAAATACGTACCTGACGACGGTTGTCAGCAACGAGATGAAGGACTTTCTTAACCACCTGTGGGGTAAGTGGCGACCGTCGGCCGAGGCGCAGAAGCTCGGGCCGGTGGCGATCCGTCTGGAGAAGCTCCTGCGCGATGGCCTGTCCCTTGACGAGGCCATTCGGACCCTCCAGACCAACCACAAGGTGGAGATGTCGGCGCAGGAGCTGACTGACATAGCGGCCCGGCTGCCGGGCCGGGTCCCTCGCCGGGTCGTGGGGGAGGAGATGCTCCAGGACCAGCCCTCCGATGACCGGACGGACTCCCTCGCTATGGAGGAGGAGCGCGAGGCCGTCCGCCGGAAGGTTTTCCCGGCTCTGGAGGAGATCCGGAAGGCTCTCCCCCCGGAGGACCAGCTCATTCTCAAGATGAAGGGGGATGACTTCAAGAAAGCCGACATCTCCCGCATCCTGGGGCTCGACGAGAAGCCGTTCTACCGGCGTATCGATAGGATCTTCAAGGACTTACGGGAGGAGCTCGAGCGTCGAGGCTTCACCAAGGAGGACATCGGCTGGATTTTCGATGACGATGGCTGAGAGCCCGGGATGGGAGTAATCTGGTCCCTGGGTCCGTCCAAGGAACAACGGGCATAGGATTGCATCTATAGACGAGTATCAGGATACATTTACAAACGAGATGAACGCGCTCGCCGAGACCTGCCCTCCCCTGGAGGACATCGCCGCCTTCCTCGACCACAAGCTGGTCGGGGAGGAGCGCGAGCGCTTCATGGCTCATCTGGTGGGCTGCGAGGAGTGTTATCCGGTCTTCGCGGAGTCGGCGCGGTTCCAGTTGGAGGAGGAGAGACTGCCGGTGGCGGCCGCTGCAGCGGAGCCGGCGGGCGAAGTGCCGGCACCCGTGGTTCCCTTCCGGAGGAGAGCGGTCGTGCAATGGGCTCTCCCCCTCGCGGCCATGCTCCTCATCGGCTTGATGACGGTGCCGCTCTACTTGCGCTCTCTCGAAATGCCGCCGATGGATTCCGGCAAGCTCGTCGATCCGGCTGCGCTGGCGAAAGTGCCGCTCGACGACTTCTGGTCGACCATGCGAGGCCACTCCGACACCGCGATCCTGGACAGCACCCCCTTCGAGTTCCTCGCCGGCGCTCACCTCGTCGATCTCCGTCTGGCCCTTGCCCGGGACGATGTCGACGGCTCTGTCGACTTCCTCAGCCGGATCAACAAGAGTATGGAGAACCTCTCCCTTGTCGACACGGCAAAGGCCTCTTTCCTGGATATGCACAGCCAGATCTATACCGGCAAGACAATACCGAAAGCCCTGATCGAGCGGGTGGACAGGACCGAAGCCGAGTTCGAGGAGGACCTCGGGGGCTCGGCGTTCCTGGCATTCGGCAAGTGGAGCGAAGCCGGCCGCCTCTCCGCCATTGCCGGAGATCCCGGTTTCTTTGAGAAGGACGAGACCCGGCGCTTCTCGGCGTGGCTCCTCCGGAATGCCGAGGAGGAGTTCCTCGACAAGGACGTGATCCAGGGAGTGCAAAAGATCCGGGATACAGTCGAGGACAGCGACTCCTCTTCTCTCCCCTTCCCCGCCCTCGAAAAGCAGTTCGCCGCCATCCTCCAGCACTACCAGCGCGAAGCCGACGCGGCCTCCACCGACTGATCCGGGAGCCTCACAAATTCAAAGGGCAGTCATTGCCCCCTGGAATTGGACCGCGCAAATTCAGGGGGCAGCCGCTGCCCTCTGAATTCGGATGAGGGAAATTCAAGGGGCAGTCGCTGCCCTCCGAATTTGGACGGTGCGATTTCAGAGGGCAGCGGCTGCCCCTTGAATTTGGAACGTCCCCGAAGCGGGCCGAACCGCTCAACTCTGAGTGGCGCTCTCCCGGAGATAGAGCACGGAGAGATCCTCCACCTCCCGGAAGACCTGATCCCGTCTCGCCTTCAGCTCCGTCGCGAGCCGCCTTCTCGTCCTCAGGAAGAGGTAGGCCCGCGCCTCGTTCCAGAAGATCTCCCCCTGCTCGCGGAAGAGCATGGCGGCGTAGCCGGTCAGCGGACCGGCGAGGAAGACGAGCGCTCCCAGCCAGGCGTTCTCTGCCCAGCGGGCGGCGAGGATGGCTTCCACGAGCCAGGCGAGCGGGTAGAGGATGAGGCCTCCGAAGACTTTGTAGGTGGCGACCTGGTCCGGACTTCGGCGGACCAGCCACCCGACGAGGCGGACCAGCCAGAAGGGGACGATGTTCAGGATCGTGCCCACGACAGACAGGGGAAGGTGTATGAGGAGACGGAGGACGGTCGTCAGCACGAAGCGGATGACCGGGTTCGGGGGGTAGGCGGAGGCGACCTGGTCGTCTCTCAGGCCGAAGGCTTTCAGGAGACGGTCGTACTCCCGGACGGCCCCTTCCACCGCTTGCACCCTTTCGGGGTAGCGGCGGCAGAGGTCCTGGTAGCCCTCCACGAAGGCGCGGTGGACCTGGAAGTGGTCGGCGAGCTTGCGGCCGGTCGGGACTTCGAGCTCGGCCCGGCCGTAGAGCTCCGCGGCTCGGCCGATCAGCCAGGCGGCTTCCCAGGAGGGGTAGTTGAGGGTGACTTCCTTCATCCCCCGGTCCACCCTCGCGGTCAGGGAGCGGACGGCGGCGGAGTTTTCCGTGCCTCCGGTCTCGGCCTCGGGGGCGGGATCGATGGGGTCCCCCACCTGCACCAGGGCTCTCGAGCGGAAGCTTTCCTTTTCGTCGAAGGTCAGGCCGACCGGAACGATCCTGACTCCGAGACCGGGGTGCTTGCGCTCGGCTCCCAGGACGATCCTCGCGAGGCCGGTCTTGAGCGGCTGGAGCATGGGCTCGTTGTGGCTCTTGCCCTCGGGGAAGAGGGCGATCGCTCCTCCGGCGATCAGGACCTCGTGGGTCGCTGCGAACATCTGCTCGTTGCCGGCCGTGTCCACCTTGTCCTGCTGGCGGTAGACGGGGATTGCCCTCGCCCCCTCGACGAAGGGCCGGATGATCGGGTTCTTCCAGAGGGTGCTCTTGGCGAGCATCCGCGGCCAGACGGGCAGCGTTCCGACCAGCAGCGCCGCGTCCACCAGGCCGTTGACGTGATTGGCCACAAAAACCAGCGGTCGATCGAGCGGGATCCGCTCCTCCCCTACCACTTCGACCCTCCGGAAGAAGATCTTTAGGACGAGGCGGGCGAAGGCGCGGAGCAGACGCTCGGCTGGGGTCAAGCGTGCTCCTCGTGCCAGGAGCGGGCCGCGTCGATCCCCCTCTTCTCGTTCACGAAGGACATGCCGATCAGGCCGAGGACGAAGAAGGCGGCGGTCGAGAGCATGGCGATCCGCTGCGAGCCGGCGGACGAGGCGATGGCTCCGAAGATCAGCGGGCCGATCATGTAGGCGGCTTTTCCAGAGAGGCCCCAGAAGCCATAGAACTCCGCCGCCTTCTCCGGCGGGGCGAAGAGGCCCACCAGCGCCCTGGAGGCCGATTGGAGCGAGCCGATCCCGAAGCCGGCGAAGAGGCCCACGGGCCAGAAGAGCTGCTTTCCCGTCCACGAGCCGAGCACCACTTCGCTTCCTTCCCCGCAGGCGTACGCCCCGAGGCAGACCAGGACCCAGAGCACCAGGGTGATCTGCACCGTGCGCACGGCTCCGAGGCGGTCCTGCACCCAGCCGA
>Ga0190269_10001170_pt1 | contig 12693 bp, 12 predicted proteins | sample Popmic249IS_FD_133749 | JGI IMG/M metagenome (GOLD analysis project Ga0190269, IMG submission 133749) | Populus adjacent soil microbial communities from riparian zone of Blue River, Arizona, USA - 249 IS | ecosystem: Environmental > Terrestrial > Soil > Riparian zone | place: USA: Arizona...
CCGTCGACGTCTTCAACCAGGCCGAGAAGGCCAAGGGCGCCGAGCAGACTCGCTTGTACGAAGAGAGCGCCACGCTGCTCGTGCAGGCGGTCGAGGACGAGCCGAACCACCCGCAGGCGCCGCTTGCGCTGGAGAAGGCCGCCATCGCGCTCGAGCGCACGAGCCGCTTCGAATCGGCCGGACGCCTCTACCAGCGCATCATCGACGAGGTCGGACCACGCAAGGCCGCGACGCCAGAGGATCAAGCCCAGCTCGACGCCATCCTCGCGAACTCGTATTTCCGCCTGGCGTACAACGCCAACCGCTTCTTCGACTACGAGCGCGCGGTCGAGAACTACCGCACGCTGGCCGACTCGCCCCGGTTCGCGAAGTCGACGAACCCGCAGATGGCCGAGTGGCGCGAAGGCGCGCTGATCAACGCCGCGAAGATCCTCGAGTACCAGCAGCAGTACTCGCGCGCCGCGGAGTACTACGCGCGGGGCGCCGACGCGCTGCGTGACTCTGGCCAGCAGATGGCCGCGCGGTATCGCGTCGCCGAGATGCAGTTCAAGCTCGAGCAATACAGCCGCGCCATCACCGAGATGCGCGGGTTCATCAACCGCTACAAGGCCGACAAGGCCGCGGGTTAGCTTACGGTGCAGGCGTATTACCGCATCGCCCAGTCTCACAAGGCGCTCAACAAGACGCGCGACTACCAGGCCGCGCTGAACGACGTGGTCGCGGCCTACGCGCGCTCGGGCCAAGAGCCCGGCTCGTACGCTGCCGAGTACGCCGCGCAAGCCCAGTTCGAGCTGGTCGAGCCGACGAGCCGCAGCTTCGAGAGCTTCGAGATCAAGGGCGGCAAGCCCGCGACGCTCGACGCGTACGTGAAGAGCGTGACCGACCAGATCGATACGGGCAGTAAGCAAGCGACCGCGGCGGCCAACGGGTTCAACGTGATCCCGCCGTACCGCCGTCCTACCTGGACGATCGCCGCATTCGTGCGCCAGGGGCGCATCTACGAGGTGCTGGCTCGCGCGGTGTTGAACACGCCGTTCGTGCTGCCCGCCGACCTCCAGAAGAAGACCAAGGGCCTGCCGCAGGAAGCGCGCGACGAGGTCCGGGTGCAGGTCGAGGACCGCATCCGTCAGGTGCTCGACGCGCGCACGCGGCCGATCGAGTGCTTGGCGGTGGCCCGCTATGCGCTGGCTGCGCGCGCTGCACGCGCCGGTAGCATCGACAACGAACAAACGCGTGAGGCGTTCGACCGCATCAACGCGTACGGCGACGAGCGCATAGCGGAGTGCGTCGCTCAGGCAGCCGCGCAGGACGCGACCTTCCAGGCCTACAAGCCGGGTGAGTTCACCCGCGCACCGCGCGGCCGCAACCTGGCGCTGCCGATCGAGATCGCGCCGCCGCCCCTTACGGGAGGTCAGTGATGAGGTGCGCCGACATGCAACGAAGCGCGCGCGCGGCCCTCGCGTTCCTGCTCTGGGCCGGCATCGCGTGCGCCGTCACAGGCTGCGGGGATGACGAGAAGAAGACGACCACCTCGGGCGGCAAGGAGCGCAGCTGGGGCGGTGAGGTCGTCGACGAGTCGGACGGTATCGCCAAGCCGTCGACCCCAGGCAAGACGCCGCAAGAGACCAAGACGGGCGACACCGGCGTAGGTCCGACCGAGGACTACCGGCCCGTCGTGCCGGACGCGCCGCCGATCGAGACCGAAGAGAAACAGGTCGAGGTGAGCAAGGGCCCAAGCCCCTGGGGCACGCCCGACGCCGAGAGCGGCAAGCCGCTGCCCAAGCGCAGTAAGCCCAACGCCAAGGCCCTCGAAGCCATGCGCGCCGCGCGCGAAGCGATGTCACGCGATCAGTACGCGGAAGCACGCAAGCACTACGAGCGAGCCTTGGTCGCCGACGCGCGCGCCTATGAGGCGGCGCACAACCTGGGCGTCATCGCCGACCGCACCGGTCAGGTGAACGTCGCGCTCGGGCACTACGCGAAGGCATTGACCATCCAGCCGGACTACGAGAGCTCGGCGGAGGGCAGCGCGAAGATCTACGTGCGCCAGGGTCAGGCGGCGCAAGCCGTGAATTTCGTCCAGCCGCTCGCGACGCAATGGGAGCGCAACCTCTACCTCGTCGCGCTGTACGCGTCGGTGCTGGCGGAGGCCGGCCGCCTCGACGAGGCCGAGCAGCAAGCGCGCAAGGCGCTCAAGCGCGACGAGCGCTTCGTACCCGCCATGGTCGCCTTGGCGAAAGCGAGCATCAAGCGCGGCCGCCTCGAGCTGGCCGACGCGATCCTCGAGCAGGCGGTCGGTGTCGACCCGAACAACTACGAAGTGCACCTGCTCCAGGCGCGCCGCCACGTGCAAGAGGGCCGCACGGCTCAGGCCGTGACCTCGTACAAGCGGGCAGCCGATCTGCGCGGCAGTAACCCCGAGTCCCGGAGCGAGCTCGGGCTGCTCCTGCTGGCGGCGGGCAACTACGCGGAGGCGATCGATCACCTCGAGTCGGCCGCGAAGGTGCTGCAGAACATGCCCGCGCCACACCTCAACCTCGGCGATGCGTATCGCGCGAGCAAGCGTTGGCAAGACGCCAAGAAGGAGCTCGACACCGCGCTCCGCCTGCAGCCCAACCTGCCCGAGGCGCACTACAACCTGGGCCTCATGTACTACGAGGCGGGTGAGCAATTCCCCGGGCTCACCAAGATCGAGTCGCTGCAGCGCGCACAGCTCGAGCTCAACACGTACCGCGATCAGATGGGTCCGAGGGTGGCGAAGGACGATCCGTCGGTCACGTACCTCACCGATATCACCCGGCAGCTCGAGCGCGAGCAACGCCGGCTCGAGCGCGAAGCCGCGCAAAAGAAGCGCGCCGCCGAGCGCGGCGCGAGCTCCGGAGAAGGCCAATGACGATCGCTCGTTGCTCACGCTGGCTCGCGTTCACGCTCCTCGGGCTCGGCGCTCTCGTCGCCTCGTCCGGCCGTGCGGAGGCGCAGGAACGCAAGAAGCCGCGAGCCCCGAAGGTGATCGAGCTCGAAGAGATCAAGATCGAAGGCCGCGTGCAGAAGCCGAACGCGTTCTACATCTTGAACCGCTCGAACATCGGCTACGAAGTCATGGAGCTGCGGACGAGCTTCGTGAACGAAGTGATCCGCAGCGTGCGGCGTGATCCGTTCTGAGTCGCCGTGACGGCGTGGCACGCAGCCCAGCTCGCGGTGACGGTGCTCGCGCTCGTCCAGTTGACGCGGGTCGCGCGCGCCGTGCTGTGGACCGCGCCGTGTGATGCGCGGGTCCTGAGCGACGCGGTGACCGTGTCGCTGGCTGGACGGCAACCCGAGCTTGCGCGGCGGCTTGCGTCGGCGGCTCAGCCTGCGTGGGCTGCGCAGATGACGACACTGGGCTTGTCCGATCCCGAGGGTGTAACGCCTCGCGACGCGATGGACGATCTGCGGTCGACGCTCGTGGGCAAGCAGGCCGATCGAGTACGAGCCCTCGCGGCGCTGGGGCGCATCGCTGGACCGCTCGCCTTCCTGGCCATCGTGCTCGAGCTCGCTGCGGCATTTGGCCCCGGCCACGGCCTCTTGGCGCTGCAGCGAGGGCTGGTGCAGTCGCTCGCGATCGAGCGGGCGGTGCTGTCCTTCGCCATCGGGCTCGCGACCACGCTGGCTTGCACGCTGGCCGCCCGCTTCCTGCGTGAGCGCTTGCGCGTGCTGAGCGACGAGCTGAAGCAGGCTAGGGAGGCGCTGCTCCGGGCGCTCGAGCCGATGGCCGACATGTAAGTCAAGTACGCGCGAGCTTTACGGTTCTTGGCGGAGCGTTGTAGTGTCGTGCCCCGATTCTCAGGTGAGCCGGAAACCTTTTGTTCGGGCCTGGGAGTCTCAGCAGCAACCCGCCGCACCGACGGCGCAACGCATCTTCCAGCAGTGCTTTTGGTCGAGGCCCGATGACCGCTGATCAACAAGAGCCCAACCAACCACCGAAAGGCGGCACCCGCCCCGGCGCGATGACCATGGCCATGCAGGCCGTGCAGATCCCGCAAGCCGGCCCGAAGGTCCTGCGAATCGGCGTGATTCAGAATGGCCGCATCGTCGAAGAGCGCATCATTGGTAAGCGCGAGACGGTCACGGTCGGTACCTCGGAGAAGAACCACTTCGCGATCAGCGGCGACGGCGTGCCGTCGCGGTTCGAGGTCTTCCAGCTCGTCGGCAACGACTACATCTTGAACTTCACGGAGCAGATGTCCGGCCGCGTCGGCCTGCCTGGCGGCGTTCAAGATCTCGAGCAGCTGCGCAAGAGCGGCGCCGCGCGCAACGCGGGCACCCACTTTCAGGTCAAGCTCAGCGACAGCTCTCGCGGCAAGGTGGTGATCGCGAACACCACGCTGTTGTTCCAGTTCGTGTCGCCGCCGCCCGTCCAGCCCAAGCCGCAGCTCCCGGCCGCGGCACGCGCGGGCTTCGTGCGCACGATCGACTGGCTGTTCACGGCCCTCGTCGTGTTCACGTTCATGTCGATGTTCGGGTTCATCGTGTACCTCGAGAACGCGGACTGGCCGATCGAGCAGGGCATCTCGATGGTGCCCGACGACATCGCCAAGATGATCTTCGAGGAGCCGGCGCCGCCGCCCGAGCCGGTGGAGACGCCGACGACGGAAGAGACGACCGATGAGGGCGAAGAGGAGCCGGCGCAGGAGGCGAAGCCGGAGCCGTCGCGCGGCGAAGAGAAGCCGAGCTCGCCCTCCGAGGGGCCGGACGACTCCGCGCAAGCCGTCGCCGACAAGACGGCGCGGATCGCGGAGGAAGCGGCCCAGGCCGCCGAGGCGCTGATCGTCGGCGCGCTCGGCGAAGCCGGCGGCGCGCTGCAGGACGTGCTCGCGAACGGCGCGGTGACCGGCAGCGCCCAGGACATCCTGGCGCAAGCATCCGGCATCGGCGTCGCGACCACGTCGAGCGGCACGCTGCGGACTCAGTCGGGCGGAGGGACCGGCAGCGGCGTGAAGGGTCTCGGCTCACTCGCCAAGGCCGGCGGCTCCGAAGCGACGACCGGCAGGGGCGAGGGCACCGCGGTCACGGAGCGCACCATCAAGGGCAAGACCGAGCTCGGCGACGGTGGCGACATCGGCGGCAGCGGCGACTTCGACGCCGCCCTGGTCGTGGCCATGATCAAGAAGCGCATCGGCGCGATCCGCGCTTGCTACGAGAAGGAGCTCAAGCGCAACCCGACGCTCGCCGGCAAGGTGACCATCGAGTTCACCATCCAGCCGCAGGGCAACGTCACTGGCGTGAAGGTTGCGACTAACACGACCGGTGATGACAACGTCGGCACCTGCGTGAAGAACGCGGTCGGCGGATTCCGGTTCAATCCGGGCCCGGACGGCGGCAGCGTCACCTTCTCGTATCCGTTCGTGTTCGCACCGCAGGGCTGATTTTGTTGCGGCACAAAGGCGTGAACGTGGCGCTCTGCCGCAGCAACACATAGTGTCGAAAGCGTTTCGATCGATTAAGCGCAAGCACGCGAGATTCTTGAACATTGACACACTAGGGTCGGGGCATATACTCGGCGCCCTGACTTGAGCTTCAGAGGAGACCCGTATGCGACGCCAGCACCTTAAGGTGGTCATGTTCCTCGGAACGCTCGTGAGCATCGCGAGCGCCGGCGCCGCGCAAAACGAACAGGCCAACAAGCCTCCCGCGCTGACTGCGTCGCAGATGGTCGCGCAAGGCGAGGGCGTCGTGACGAACGGCGCAGCGTTGAGCCAGACCGTGAGCGGGCTCGTTCGTGAGGCGACCGAAGACGCCGACATGATGAAGGTGACCTGTCTGAACGACAAGCTCACGCAGATCGACGGCAACCTTCGAACCGCGCAGCAACATCTTAGTGCTTTGCGTAAGGCGACCGACGCCGGCGTGCGATCGCACGAGCACACCATGCTCATGGTGGTCGGTCAGAAGCTCGATGTGCTTGGCCAAGAAGCAGGTCAGTGCGTCGGCAAGGATTTGTACGAGACGGGTACGACCACCGTTGACACGGTCATCGATACCGACATGCTCCCGTTCGAGGAAAATCCGTCGGTGGTACCGACCATCCTTCCTCCTTCGCTGCCTACGCTGCCTCCAGCGATCAGCGAAATTCGCTAGCCGCAGCGATCGTAAACTCACTTTCTGCTTCACATAGGGGGAGAAGTTCCCGGCCCCCTCGGAGATTTCCGGGACGATGCGCGCGTATCTGAGCTTGCTTGTCTTTGCTCTTTTGAGCACTGCGCTGTGGTCTGCATCCGCGCAGGCCCAGGGGTGGCTCGCGGATCGTTCGCGCGCCGAAGGCATGGGTATTCGCCTCGGCAATTTCGAGCTCCATCCGGGCATCGGTGCGGAGGGCGGCTACGACAGCAACGTCTTCTTGGCCGAGCCAGAAGAAGAGGAAGGCAGCGCGATGTTGCGCGTCGCGCCTCACCTCTATCTGCAGTCGATCGGTGAAGAGCGCCGCGGCGACGCGCCGCCCACGCCGGTGACCTTTCGCACGGGTGTGAGCGGATCGATCAAGCACTACTTCGCGTTCCCGGAGCAGACCAACGTCGGCCTCGGTCAGGACGCCAAGCTCACGCTTCGGCCGGGCAGGATCTTCACCCTCGAGCTGGCTGAGGAGTTCAAGCGCGACATCAGCCCATTCACGGAGGCCGTGGCGCCGAACGCGGAGCCTGATGAGGCCGAGGAGGAGGGCGTGAATTTCGCGCGCGACACGCTCTCGCTCGGCGTGCGCACGCAGATTGGAACCCCCGGCGACGTGCTCAAGGCGGGCCTCGGCTACAAGTTCGGCATCGATCACTTCGAGGCCGAAGAGTTCCGCGACAACCGCAGCAACTCGCACACCGTCCGCGCCGACACGAGCTGGGAGTTCTTCCCCAAGACCGCGTTGGTGTGGGACGGGTCGGTCTCGCGCAACAACTTCATCCGCAGCACGGACGAGCTGAGCCTGGACGCGATGGCCATGCAGACGTCGCTGCGCAACGACAGCACGTCGCTGCGGACCAAGATCGGCCTCAACGGCGCCCTGACGTCGCGCGTCGGCTTCACGCTCGCGGGCGGCTACGGTGCCGACTTCTTCGATGCCGGCGACGATGCCGAGACCTTGATCGCGCAAGTGGAAGCGCGCTGGCGCCCGCAAGAGACGATCCTCTGGAGCATCGGCTACGACCGCGAGACCGCGCCGTCGTACCAGGGCAACTTCGTGCGCATGGACCGCGTCAAGACGGGCACGCAGCTGATGCTGGGCGGCGTGTTCGTGCTGTCAGGCCGCGCCGAGCTCACGTTCCTCACGTTCGGTGAGGACCCGGTGTACGGCGACCGCGACGACACCCACTTCCTGGGCAACCTTTCTGGCGAGTACCGCGTCGTGGACTGGTTCGCGATCACCGCCGAAGGTAGCTACTGGCAGAACTTCACCGACTTCGTCTTCGATGCCGATGGAGCAGGCACAGCGGACCCCGGCGATCCTGCAGAGTACAAGCGCTTCGAAGGCTGGCTCGGCGTCCGCGCCTTCCTCTGATGTACGCCGCTCGAAGCATGGGTTGGTGGCTCGCCCGCGCGGGTTGGCTCGTGCTGAGCTTAGCGGTGGCGTGCGCGTCGGCGCCGGCTACGACGGCGATGCCGACGACGGCGGCCAAGACGTTGAACCTGGGCCCCGGTGACACGTTCGAGGTGACCGTCTACGGAGAGGAGGACCTCTCGGGCAAGCACCGCGTGGCCGAGGACGGCTCGATCAACTTCCCGCTCGTGGGCAAGGTCGACGTCGCGGGCAAAGGCCCCGCGGAGATCGCCGCAGCCATTGAGGGTGCCCTGCGCGATCAGAAGCTCCTGCGCAACCCGCACGTGTCCGTGTTCCTGCTCGAGCAGACCTCGTCGCAGGTCTCCGTCGTCGGCGCGGTGAACAAGCCGGGTAGCTATCCGATGACGCGCTTCATGACCGTCGTGCAGGCCATCGGTGCCGCGGGAGGCCTCACGGCCATCGCGAGCGGCGACAACACCATCGTCACGCGCAAGGCGAACGGCGAGCTCAAGCGCTTCAAGGTGCCGGTCAACGCCATCACGGAGGGCCGTGCGAACGACTTCCCGCTCGAGGCGGGCGACATCGTGTTCGTGCCCGAGCGCATCTTCTAGAGGCGCTCCGGTCAGAGGCGGGTCTAGCCGCTTTTTTGGCATTGCGACGCGGACGGGCTAATCAGCCGAGTTAGCGTGCTCAGGTTCCTGTTCAACGCTGCGCTCCGGATGCTGCTGATGGCGGCGCTCGTGTACGGCACGTTCTTCGTGCCCATCGGCGAGCACACCCTGTATCGCCACGCCGTTCGGATCGGCGGCACGGCGGAGGCCCAGGAGCTGTGGTCGGCCGTGGTCGAGGCCGGATCCCGGGCCAAGGAGCGTTTCGCGACCGCGCTCGCGAGCCGCGCAGCCGCGCAGCCGGGCGAGCCTGCCCGCGATTGAAGAGCCGCGCGGCTCCGCGCATGCTGCGCGGCGCCATGCTCACGCAATCGCGCCTCCGCGCTGCGGCGTCCCATGCGATCGGGCTCGAGGTGCTCAAGCGTTGCGCCCGCACGCTCGCGCCGCACGGCATCTACGTGATGCCGCTCAAGGGACTTTGGCTGCAGAGCTACGTCTACGAGCGTCCGGACGAGCGCGCGATCACGGACGTCGACGTCATCGTGCCGGAGACCGCCTATCGGACGGCCGAGCGAGCGCTGACCGCGGCCGGGTTCGAGGCTCGCGTGTCGAACGTCTCGGAGGTCGCGCTGGCTGCGCCCGACCTGCCCCTGCCGCTCGATCTGCACGCTCAGCTGTTCATGCCGGGTGCCTTCGCGCTCCCAAGCCGGGAGCTGTTCGCGCGCGCGAGCAGTCCCGTGGAGCTCGAGGGCGCGCGCATCATGTTGCCCGACCCGCTCGACGCGCTGTCTCACCTCGTCGGGCACATCGTGAAGAGCCGCGCAGCGCCCGATGACCCGATGCGCACACGCGACCTGACGGCCGTGGTGCAGCGGTTCGGCCTGCGGGGGGGTGAGATCGCCGCGCGCCTCCACGCCGCCGGCATGGCGCGCGCGGCACGCTATGCGCTCAGCCACGTTGCCCACACCGACCCCGTGCTCGCCGAGGCCCTCTCGGCGCTCCCGCGAGACCCGGCGGGCGAGCTGATCGCACGCGCCTGCGCCCGTGCCCACACCGCGCTCGAGGCGACACCTCGGGGGTCGCGCCTGCACCGTGCTACCCGCGCTCTACCAGGCTTCCTGCTCGAGCGCTCGTTGCCGGTCGCGGCCCGATCACTGCTCCTCCGCGCCGTAAGCCTATCGGCCGACCGGTCGCACACCTAAGAGCCGCTCGATTCGCTGTGATAGACTCGGAGTCGCTGCATGACTGCGGGGAGACGCATCGGCGAGCTGCTCCAAGGCGCTGGGCTGCTATCGGAAGCTCAGCTCAGCGAGTCGCTTAGCGAGCAAGAGCGCTCGGGCACTCGCCTCGGTGAGATCTTGGTGACGCGCGGGTTGGTGTCGGAGCTGCAGTTGACGCAGCTGCTGTCGAACCAGCTCAGCGTGGCTTGGGTGTCGCTCGCACACGTGGAGTTCACGCGTGAGCTGCTGAGCCTCGTGCCGCGCAACCTCGCCGAGCAGCACACGCTCATCCCCGTGCACTTCAGGATCGGCGAGAAGCGCCAGAAGATCCTTTACGTCGCCATGGACGATCCGACGAACGTCGCGGCGATGGAGATCGTATCCAGACAGACGGGCATGCACGTGCGGCCGCTGATCGCGCCGCCGAGCGAGATCCGCCGCGAGATCCGCGACCGCTACAAAGAGCTGCTCGGGTAGGGCTAGGAGCCGGCTACAGCGGCCGCAGGTGGCTGCCGCGCGCCGTGCGCTCCCGAGCGGCAGCGGCACGCGAGAGCCGACCTTCGCAAGCATCCGTCACGAGCTGCAACAGGATGTCGATCTCCGGCGCGACATCGCCTCGGTCGCTCGTCCAAACGAAGCGGAGCTGCGCGCGCTCGCCGGCGCCCGCGAACGGGAACACGGCCGACACGGGCTCACCATCGCGACCTTCGGCGGGATCCCTGGTCCACGAAAACGATGGCAGCTCGGCCAGCTCGCTGTCGATCAGCTCGACCGCGAGCAGCTCGGCGTGCTTGCCGAGGTCCTGCAGGCACTCCGTGATCGATGCCGTGTCGCGGGCCGCAGCGATGCGCTCGAGCGCGATCGGGACGGCCACGCGCATGCGCTCCACGATGGCCTCGCGCGTGCGGCTGCCCGCTCGGCGGAAACGGCGCATCGACACTTGGAAGTTGCCGAGTGCCCGGACCACGCCGACGACGGCCACGCTCAGGACGAGCAGCGCGCTGCCGATCTGCCAGCGCCTGCCCATCGACAACAGGATCGCGCCGGTCGTGAACAGGATCGAGAGCGCGTACAAGATCAGCACCGCGCGCCGGTGGTTGATGCCCATCCCGAGGAGGCGGTGATGGATGTGGCCGCGATCGGGCGAGAAGATCGGCCGGCGCTCGAGGAACCTGCGCACCATCGCGAACAGCGTGTCCACGATGGGCAAGCCCATGGCGATCAGCGGCACGAGGATCGCGACGGTGGTCGAGCTCTTGACGTAATTGCCTGCGATGGACGTGGTGGCGAGCACGTAGCCTAGAAACAGGCTGCCCGAGTCGCCCATGAAGATGCTGGCGGGGTTGAAGTTGAACAGCAGGAAGCCGAGCACGGCGCCACCCAGCGCGGCGCTGAGCAGCGACGTGAGGGAGTCGTGGTTGAGCCACCCCACGACGAAATTGGTCACGCACGCGAAGAACGCGACGCCGCCGGCGAGGCCGTCCAAGCCGTCGATCAGGTTGAGCGCGTTCACGATCGCAACGACCCAGAGCACCGTCACGGGCAGCGCGAAGACGCCCATGTCCAGGTGGCCAAAGCCCGGCACGCTCACGGCGGGGATGCGATAGCCGCACGCGTACGCGACGCAGGCCGCCGCCACCTGGACGCCCAGCTTCGTCCACGGCCGGACGCCGCGGACGTCGTCGAACACGCCGACGCCGATGATCAGCACGCCGCCTGCGACCAAGCCCACGACGCGCAGCGGGTCCGCGAAGAACTGCCGCGCGACCTCGGTCTCCACGCCGAACAAGACGAGCAGGGGCACGAAGAACCCGAGCATGATGGCGAGGCCGCCGAGGCGCGGGATGACGCGGGCGTGGATGCGGCGCTTTTCACCGGGGCGATCCACGGCCCCGACGTCGATCGCAAAACGGCGGACGAGCGGCGTAGCTAGGACGACCACCGCGATAGCCATCACGAACGCTGTAAGCGCGCTAATCACGAGGGATCTCTCTGCTCGGTCCGGGGCTCGGCCATGAGGTGCGCCGGTCGGGTTATGCGTTCAAAGCAGCGATCACACGAGGCGGATCGCCGGTAGCTCGCGATTCAGCTCTCTGCGGCGGGGCGCTCGCTGCGCCGCTCGTTCTCGGGCTCCGTCTGGTAGTAGCCCTCGGCTTGATAGTAGTAATACGAGCCGTAGCCGTAGTGGCGGGCGGTTAGATCGACGTCGTTCAGGATGCCGCCCACGAGGTGTGCGCTGACGTCCCGCAGCTGCCGCAGGGCCGAACGCGCGGCTTCGCGCGTGGTCTTGTTGCCGTGCAGCACGAGCACGACGCCGTTGACCTGCGGGGCGATGATGGCGGCGTCGGTCACCGCGCCGAGCGGCGGGCTATCGAACAACACGTAGTCGTACAGCCGCCCGAGCTCCTTCACGAGGGCGTTGAACTGCGCGGCGTGCAACAGCTCCGAGGGGTTCGGCGGGATGGGGCCCGAGGAGAGCAGATCGAGGCCGGGGATATCGGTGGTCTGGACCGCGTCTTTGATCGAGTGCAGGTCGACCAGGACGGTCGTCACACCCTTGTGGTTGCCGCGGTCCATCGCCTTGTGCACGCGAGGCTTGCGCAGGTCGGTATCGACGATGAGCACGCGCTTGCCGCTCTGAGCGAGCGAGATCGCGAGGCTGATCACGACCGTGGTCTTGCCCTCCCGGGGGCTCGCGCTCGTGACGACGATGGTGCGCAGCGAGCGCTCGGCGCCCATGAAGGTCAGGTTGGTACGGATGGTGCGGCAGCACTCCGCGACCGACGACTTCGGGTGCGTGTGCACCACGAGATCGCGGTTCATGATCAGCTCGGGCGCGTTCTTGCGGCGGCGCTTGCTGTAGCGCGGGCCGCGCGCCTTCGCGCCTTCCTCGATGCGCGGCAGGATACCGAGGATGGTCACGCCGAGCGCCTCGGCCTCCTCGACCGTGCGCAGCACGCGATCGAGCTGGCTGAGCAGCAGCGCTAGGCTCACGCCGACGATCAGACCCAGCAGCGCGCCGATGGTCAGGTTGCGGCGGTAGCTCGGATAGTACGAGAAGCTCGCGGGCAGGGCGCGGTCGACGACGCGGACGAGCGAGATCTCGACGGCGCGCGTGAGGTCCGCCTCCGCGGTGCGCTCCAAGATCGTGCCGTACAAGCGCGCGGCGTTATCGCGCTCGCGCTCGAGCCGGCGATAGGTGATCTCCTGCAGGCTGAGATCGAGGCCCGCCTTGTTCGCCACGTCGAGGGCTGCCCGGACGCCGTTTTCGACGTTGCGGATCTCGTTCAGCTTGGCGTCCGCGGCATTGATGATGCCGTCGATCTCGACCCGGACCTTCTCG
>Ga0190269_10001171_pt1 | contig 12692 bp, 10 predicted proteins | sample Popmic249IS_FD_133749 | JGI IMG/M metagenome (GOLD analysis project Ga0190269, IMG submission 133749) | Populus adjacent soil microbial communities from riparian zone of Blue River, Arizona, USA - 249 IS | ecosystem: Environmental > Terrestrial > Soil > Riparian zone | place: USA: Arizona...
CGGCGGATACGGCGTGTTGCCGGCACGCTTGCGCCTGGGCGCCTCCTTGCTGATCGCCGCTGGGCTGCACGCCGCGCTCGCGTCCGCCATGCTGCGCTTGCCGCGGCGTGAGCCGCCGCGAGCCGCACAGCTCAGCGAGTGGCTGCTCGTCGAAGCGCTCCCTCGGATCGCACCCGAGCCAGAGCCCGCGCGCGCGGCGCCTGCACAACCAGCCGCGCCTGCACAACCAGCGGCGTCTGCACAACCAGCTAGGCCTGCGGAACGACCCGCGTCCGCGCCCAAGCGCGCAGCGCGCCGCGCTCCGCCGGCACCGGCACCGCGGCCGGAGCCTGCGCACGAAGAAGCGACGAGCGATGCGCCGCCGATGCCTGCGGGAGAGCCGGCTGCGATCGTTACCGGCGCTGGCGGTGGCAGCCTCGCCGAAGGCTCCGCACCGGCAGCGGACCCAGCCGGCGCGCCATCACAGCAGCAGGCGCGCGCCGACCGATCGACCGGCGTGCCTTCCGGCAGCGCCCGGAACGCGGGGCTCGCCGGCGGCGCAGACTGGCGCTGCCCGTTCCCGCCGGCCGCGGACCTCGCCGGCATCGACAGCGGCTCGGCCCTCGTTCAGATCCATGTCAGCGCGCGCGGGGCGCCCGAACGCATCGCATTGCTTGAGGATTCTGGCCATGGCTTCGGCCCGGCGGCGCTCCGCTGCGCGCGTGCCAAGCGCTTCACGCCCGCGCTCGACGGCCAGGGCCGACCCACGGGCGGCACGATCGTCGCCCGCGTGCGCTTTGTTCGCTAAACGCTATGAAGGTCCGGGCCCTCAGCGGCGGATTGCTGCAAACGAGGCGGTTTGTCCGTGGATCCCATGCGTCGCGCGTTGCTGAGCTGTGCACAGGCGTTGCTCGGCCTGAGCCTCGTCGCGAGCGCTGCCGCCGATGCGCCGTGCGCGATCGAGCTCGAGGGCGTGTCCGCAGCGTGGCGCGAGGCGGCGAGCGCAGTGCCCGAGCTCGCGACCGCTGGCGATTGCGCGCGCATCGTGATCGCGGGCGCGGGCGGTGAAGGGGCCACGGTCACGTTCCTCACCACCGACGGCCGTCGCGCGAGCCGCGCCCTCGCCCACCCGGATGAGCTCGCGCCGGCGCTCGAGGCTTTGCTCGAGCGCGGGCCGAGCAGCGCCGCGCCCGAGGCCGCGTCGCCAGCTGCCGCGCTGCCCGCTCCCGCGCCGCCACCTGCGACCGCCGCCGAGCCCTCGCCTGCTGCGCAGCCCGACGCTCCTGTGCGCGACGAAAGCACGGACGATCACTCCGGCGCCGCCGTGGTGTTCGCGCTGCAGACGGGCGCGCGCAGCGGATCGAGCCTCGTGAGCCCCGTGTTCGTGGGCTCGGCAGCGCTCGCGATCGACCGCTGGGAGCTCGGCGTGGTCGCAGCCTACGAAGCCAGGTACTTCGATCTGGAAGCACGCGTGTCGGACGAGCTGCAGACCGGCGCGCTCGGCTTGGGCGTGGGCGCGGGGCGGCGCGATCCCGTCGGCAGTGTCACGCTGCTCGCGGGCGTGCGCACCATGGTCGCGACGCTCACCCATCAAGTGGTCGAGGTCACCTCGCCGGCGGATGGCCCAGCGGACGGGCCCGGCCAGCGCGAGCAGAGCGCGTTCGAGTGGCGCATCGGCGGGTACGTCGGCGCGATCGCGCCGCGCGCTGGGTCCGTGCGGCTGCGCGCCGAGCTGGGCGCGGACATCGTCGGCTCCGAGCGGTCCACTTCGTTCGCCGCCGGCTACGAGCCCGTGCCGCCGGTCGCGCCGGAGTGGGCGATCACCGGCCTCATCGGTGTGGAGCTCGGCGGACGATGACCGCACCTGCGCGCTCGAGATCAACCGGGCTCCGCGATGCCGAGCTGATCGCGGCGATGGCGCGCGGCCAGCTCGAGGCGCTCGGCGCGCTGTTCGACCGCCACGAGCCTGCGGTGCGCCGCTACTTCGGGCGGCTCGGTATCGGGCGCGACGACGCGGACGACCTCGTGCAGGCCACGTTCCTCGAGGCACATCGCGCCGCGCAGCGCTTCGACGACCGGCACACCGCGATCAGCTGGCTGCTCGGCATCGCGACCATGATGGCGCGCAGGCACCGCCGCTCCGTAGGGCGCGCGCTCGCGCGCATCGCCGCCTGGGCCGCCCATCCGCGGCGCGACCTCGCGCAAAGCCACGCGCCGGATGAGCTCATGGATCGCGACCGCGCCGTCGCGCGCGTCGCGGCGGCGCTCGATCGCTTGTCGAGCAAGAAGCGTGAAACGTTCGTGCTGGTCGCGCTCGAAGGCTTGAGCGGCGAGCAGGTGGCGAGCGCGCTCGGCATCCCCGTGCGCACGGTGTGGACGCGGCTGCATCACGCGCGGCGCGAGCTGCGCGCGCTGCTGGCGGAGGATGCGCCATGAGCGCGCCCCGCTGCTCGCGCCTGTGGCAAGCCGAGGCGATCGCCGACGGCCGGCTCAGTCATCCGGACGTGGCTGCGTTCGAGCGCCACGCCGCGGGCTGCGCCGAGTGCGCGCGCGAAGTGAGTGAGCTCGAGCGGCTGCAGCGGCTGACGGCCGGCCTGCCGCCCCTGCACGCGAGCGAGATCGAGCGGCGGCGCCAGCGCTATGAGCTGCTGCGCAAGGCGAATGAAGCCACGGTACGAGCACGGCCTGCGCGCGCACGGCTCGTAGCGAGCGTAGCGCTCGGCACGATCATGGTCAGCGCCGCGTCCGCGTTCGGCCTGCGCGCGGCGTGGCAAGAGCTCACCGCAGGCGAGGCGCCCGCGAGGGAGCGAGCGAGCACGAACGCGACGCCCACGCGCTCGCCCAAGCGTGCTGCGCCGCCACCGTCCACGGACAGCCCGCGTGAGGACAGTGCGGCCAGCCCGCTGCTCGCGCCCGCGGCCGAGCCCGAGCCCGAGCGCCAGCCCGAGCCCGAGCCCGAGCCGATCAGCCGGCACGCGCGCAGCAAGCGCCTCGCGCCCGCGCCTTCGAACGACGAGCAGGCCCCGCGCGCCGGCGTGGCGTTCGCCAAGGCCATGGCCGCCTTTACGGCCGGCGACTATGGCAGCGCGCAAGCGCTGTTCGCCGCCTTCGAGCGCGAGCACGGCAGCGATGACCGCGTGGAGGACGCGCTGTTCTTGCGCGCGGTGGCGCACGCGCGGCGCGGCGATCGGTCGGCCAGTCGCGCAGCCGCGACCGAATATCTGAAGCGCTACCCGAACGGCCTTCGCAGGCGCGAGGCCGAGGAGCTAACGCGATGACCGTTCCACTGCGCCTCGCTGCTCGCACCGGAAGCGAGATCGTCTTCCTGCCGCTCGACGGCCTGCTCGCCTTCGAGGCGCGTGACCGACTGACCTACGCGCACCATGAGCGGGGTGCATTCCTGATCGATCTATCGCTCCGCGCCGTCGAGCTGGCATGGCGCGACCGGCTGCTGCGCGTGCACCGCTCTTGGCTCGTCGTACCCGCGCGAGTCGAGCAACTCGGCCGCGTCGACGGCGACCTCGTGCTGACGCTCGGCGAGCTGCGCGTGCCCGTAGCGCGCGAGCGCGCGAAGGAGGTTCGGTCCGCGCTGTTGCGCGACACGATCGGCCTCACGAAGGCGCAGCTGCTCGAGCGGCGTCACAGCTCACCCAGCAACCACGTAAAGAGCTCGACGGCCAGCGCCTCACTGTCGAACGCGTCGTAGGCATTCGTAGCGAACACCATGCGCGTGTCCTTCTCCGGACACTCGAGCGCCCCGCCGCCCAAGCCGAAGTCGCCCGCCCCGGCATAGCTGTACACGACGCACCCCTCGAGCTCACCGCTGCCGGCGCTCAGGTACTGCTCGTCGTACGCCGCAAAGGCCTCTTCGCCCAGCACGTCGCCGGCGCGCGAAGCGACCAGCCAGCGCTGCACGTCGGAGGCGGTCGAGACCAAGCCGCCGTTTCCGACCAACGCCCACGTATAAGGCCAGCTCGCGGGATCGTTATCCTCGAAGGTCTCGGCGTCATAGCCGATCGCGGTGTCGACCTCGTCCCAGAGCGGCTCCCCGTAGAACCCGGTGCTGCTCATGCCGGCGGGCTCGAGCAGCTTTGCGCGCACGTAGGCCGTGAAGTCCTGACCCGAGCGCTCCTCGACGATGTCCGCGAGCAGCGTGAACCCCGAGTTGGAATACGCCTCGTCCTCGCCGGGCGCAAACAGCAGCTCTTGCGCGAGGATGCGAGCGCGCGCCTCGCTGCGGGTCATCGGCTCGAAGTCGCCTTCGGTGTCGTGGTACTCGTCCAAGCCCGCGCGGTGTTGCAGGAGCTGCAGCACCGTGATGTCCGCCTTGTCGTCGGGCACGTCCGGCAACAGCTCTGCGAGCGTGTCGTCGACCGACAGCTCGCCTTGCTCCTGCAGCGCATAGATCGCGGCCGCGGTCAGGTCCTTCATCACCGAGCCGAAGTCGAACGCGGTGGCCGTCGTGTTCGGGGTCTCGGCGGCTCGATCTGCGTCGCCATACGCGCGTTCGATAACCGTCTCGCCTTCCACGGTGACCAGCACGACACCGGAGAAGCCCTCGCGGCTCGCCTCATCGAGCCGCAGCTCGAGCTCGCGGCGCACGGGGTCTTGCTGGGGCGCCGTCGTGCGCTCGCGCGCGCAGCCGGCGTGCAGGCCTGCAAGCAGTGCCAAGACCATGACGCCCTCGGATCGCTTCGTGTAGGACATGCGCTGCGCATACCGCAGGCGCGCGTCGCGCTCCAACGCATCGCGACGAGCCGCGTGTGTCTTCGGACCAACCGTTGCTCTACCCGCTCGTTCCGTAGATGCTCCGTAGATGCTTCCGCGCACGCTTGGATCTCGGTTGGCTGCGGTCGGTTTCGTGCTCGCGCTTGGCTCGTCGTTCGCGGTCGGTTGCGCAGGCGCGACGACCGCCGCGCCCGGCAAGCCTGGGTCCAGCTCAGGCGGCGAGGCGTCGTCAGCCGGCGGCGTCGACGTGGCCGCGCTGTTCGCACAGGAGCAGGAGCCGCAGCCGGTGCACGAGCTCGCGACGCCCGACGGCAAGCTGCGCGCACGCGTCGAAGCGACGACCGCGCCGGCGGTAACGCTCGAGGACGGCTACTACGCCATCACGGCGCCCAACGGTCCATCCGCGATCCAGTGCTTCGTGTACCCGGAGCGCAAGGACACCGCGGAGGTCATGCGGCTCCTCGCCGAGGTGACGCTTGCCAAGAACGTGCCCGAGCACCGCTGGGTGGAGGTCCACGGCGATCAGGTCGGCGGCTGGGGGTACCTGGTCGCGCGCGCGCACTATGTCGTGGAGAGCGAGCGGGGGCGCCTTGCGGGTGACTTCAAGATCGCGTCGAGCGCGCGCGGCTCCTCTTCGGTCGCGTGCATCTTCGACGCGCCGGGTCACTACGCAAGCTTCGAGCGCGTGCTGCGCGGCCTGCTCGAGTCGCTCGATACCGCGGAGAACCGCACGCGCAAGAAGCCGCTCGAGGCCGAGATCGTGCGCACGCGGCTCGAGGGCCGGATGGTCACGCTGTCCAGCTCGGAGCAGCGCAAGGAAGGCGGCGATGTCCTCGAGCAGGACTACGACGCGTCCATCTCGCTCGGCCCCGAGGGCACGCTCAGCGTCAGCGACGGCGCGAGCACCTCGACGTTCCGCAAGGGTCGCTTGGTAAGCGCCAGCTACGCGCAAGCTCAGCACGGCCAGATGGACTACGCGCTGCAGCTCACCTCGAAGGACGACACGTACACGATCAGCGGCACGCTGCAGGACAAGCCCTTCAAGACCGAATTCACGCTCCCCGGTGGCATCCCCGCCAGCGAGCGGAGCGATCAGCTGGTGTGCGACGTGCACAAGGGCAAGACGCCCGCGGTCGAGCTGCTCGAGTACGTGCCGGACGCCGATCCCGCGGCGCTCACCCCGACGCGCATCGAGAAGTCGCCCGATGCGGCGAGCCACCTGCGCGTCACGCTCGGCAAGGCGCAGAGCATCGTCATGGAGGTGCTCCTCGACGACGCGTGCGACTTCGAGAAGGGCACGATGCGCGCGGGAGAAGCCGTGATCGAGGTCGAGCGCTTGTGGAGCGAAGAGGCGGGCGCCGCCGGCAAGAAGGCCAAGTGAGCATGCGCGCCGCCGCGTGTGCGCTCGTGCTCGCCGGATGCGCCTCGGCCTCTGCGCCCGCGCCTCAGCGCAATGAGGCCGCACCCCCGCCCGCCGAGACGCAGGGGGCACAGCACGAGGCGCCGCCTCCTCCGCCCGCGCCGCCCGCGAGCACGCTCAAGATCGCGCAGCCGCTCGGCATGGTCACGCTCGCCGGCGACCTGCGCGCGATGCACCAAGGCGAGCCGGTGCTGTTCTCGGTGCACGCTGGTAAGGCCCAGCCCGCGCTGCGCAATCGTCTCCTCGTCTCGCACCCCGAAGCGCAGATCAGCGACGAGTCGATCGCGATCGGACCGGGTGCGCTGCCCCCGGCGGTGCTCGAGCGCCATCGCCAGCCGAGCTTCTTGATCGACTCCGACGAAGCCGCCGTGCTCGAGCTCGCGCGCACCCTGCCGCCGGACATCAAGCCCAAGGCGCTGCGCAGCCGCGTCGCCGCGCACTTCGTGAAGCTCCAGTACGGGACGTTCTGGACCGCGTCGCGCGCCGCCGCGAACCGCGCAGGCGATTGCAGCGAGCATGCCGTGTTGGTCGCGGCCGTCGCGCGCGCCCTCGGCATGCCGGCGCGCGTGGTCGTGGGTTACGCGATGCAGACCGACGGCACGGTCGGCGGCGCGTTCGGGCACGCCTGGGCCGAGGTCCACGACGGCAAGAAGTGGCACCACATCGATGCGACGCCCGTCGGCGAGCTCAGCGACGTCACCTACGTCATCTTGAGCGAGCTCGACGACGAAGGTCCGAGCCACGCGATGGCCATGGCCGAGCTGATCACGGTGATGATGCGCACCGAGATCGCGGTCACCGCCCGCGACCGCTGATCCAGCGAGACGCGCGAACGACTCGCATCGCGTCGCGTCGCGCGAATGGCGCGTGTCCGTCACGGAGCGCGACGAGGCTGCGCGCCCTGCAGTCGACACTGCATGCCATTCCAGAAAGGTCTCACCACGATGCGCATCTCTCGACGAAACTTCGGTGCACTCTTCGGCTCCACCGCGGCGCTCTCGCTCGCACCCCTCACGAACATGCTCGCGCCAGGCAAAGCACGGGCGCTCGGCCAGGGCTTCGGCGCGCTCGTGCCGAAGCTCCCGACCAACGCGGCCAGCCTGCCGGTCGAGCGGCAGAACATCGCCTACATGACGCTGCCCGAGGGCTTCGAGTACAAGGTCGTGAGCTATCAGGGACAGACGATGCGCGACGGTAGCCCCGTGCCCGGCGCGGCCGATGGTATGGCAGCGTTCGGCATCGGCCGCGGTCGCATCGCGCTGGTGCGTAACCACGAGCTCGGGACCAGCGGTCAAGCGGTCGTCGCGCCCGACTCGATCTACGATCCCCAGGTCCGCGGCGGCACGACCAACCTCGTCGTCGATTACGAAGGCAACTTGATCGAGCAGTACGGCTCGCTGGCCGGCACCGAGCGCAACTGCGCGGGCGGACCGACACCGTGGCTCAGCTGGCTGACCTGCGAGGAGACGCTCGCGATCCGCAACGGCGTGCGTCACGGCTACGTGTTCGACGTGCCCGCGACGTCGGTCAGCGACGCGGATCCGCTGGTCTACCTCGGCCGCTTCAACCACGAAGCCGCCGCGGTCGATCCCGAGACGAGCGTCGTCTATCAAACCGAGGATCGCGGCGACAGCCTGTTCTACCGCTTCCTGCCCGCCGCCTACGGCGACCTCAAGAGCCCGGGCAAGCTGCAAGCGCTGCGCTTGCTCGATTGGCCGGCGGGCGTCGACACGCGCATCGGTTTCCTCGGCTACCTCAACCAGCCGCTCGCGTGCGACTGGGTCGACATAGCCGACTACGATCCGGCGCAAGACACGGTGCGCCTCGAGGGCCAGAGCAAGGGCGCGGCGAAGTTTTCGCGCGGCGAGGGTTGCTGGTACGGCGACGGCCTCATCTACTTCGTGTGCAGCAACGGCGGCGACCTCGGCGCCGGCCAGGTCTTCGCGTACAGCCCCGCCGACGACACCGTCACCCTGGTGGTCGAGTCGACCGACCGCGCGCTGCTCGACGCGCCCGACAACATCACGATCGGCCCCGATGGCCGCCTGTACCTGTGCGAAGACGGCAGCGGCGGCGACAACATCGTGAGCGTCGACCACGACGGCTCGCTCGCGATCCTCGCTCAGAACGTATGGAGCGGCTCGGAGTGGGCGGGCGCGTGCTTCTCGCCCGCGGGCAACGTGATGTTCGTGAACATGCAGGGCGACGGCCTGACGTTCGCGATCAAGGGACCCTTCCGCCGCGCGGCGCGCTGAGGCCGAGCTCGAATGCACGACCCCGCCGGCGGCGGACCGTCCATCGCCGGCACGGGCCGCAGATCCGTCCTTTGGCAGCTTCTGCAAGGAAGCGTCCCGAAGCGGGGGCTACCAATAGCGCCATAAACTTCTGAGCAGTGTGTTGGTTCCGGCGTACCAACACACTGCCAAAGGGTCCCCAATGCTTTATTTCGGAGAGTGTGCAAGTCCCTCACAGTGAAGCCCGTTTCTCATTCCGTGGGGGCCATACGAGGTCCTCACGGGGTCACTCCCGGGCGGGAGCTGGACGATGGATTGCACGAGGCGACACGCGCTTGTCCTTTGCGCCCTGATTGTTTGTCTTTCCGGCTGCGGCGCTGATCAGTCCGGACAATCAGCCAACCCGATCGGTGGAGCAGGCGGTGCTGCGGGCACCGTCCCGATGAACGTCCCGACCGGGGGCTCGGCAGGCATCGGCGGTGCGGCGGGCATGGCTGCTAACCCCATGGGCGGGAGCGGCGCCGGGGGCGGTGCCGGCATCATCCCCACGACCGGGGGCATGGGCGCGGGCACGGGCGGAGCGACCGGTGGCGCGCCCGCGCCGACCGGGGCTGTCAGCTACCACAAGGACATCCGACCGATCGTCGAGGCGCGCTGCTTGGGTTGCCACGTCGACGGCGGCTCGGGCCCCTTCCCGCTCGACACCTGGGCGGCGGTCGAGCCCGTCGGCGCGTTGATGGTGAGCGCGGTCATGACGCGGCGCATGCCGCCTTGGCTCGCCGACGACACCGATTGCACGAAGATCAAAGACAGCCAGCGCCTCACGGACGCGCAGCTGAAGCTGTTCGCGGATTGGCAAGCCGGCGGCTTCCCCGCGGGCAACGAAGCGGAGTACGCGCCACTCGCGGGTGAGCCGCCGCCGCGCGACATCGGCGAGCCGAACCTGATCGTCAAGGCGCGCACGCCGCACCAGCTCGATCCGGGCACCGAGTACTACGCGTGCGTGCAGACCGACGCGAACATCACCGAGGACACCTGGGTCACGGCGATGGACATCGTGCCGGAGAACGACGAGTTCGTTCACCACGCGATCGTGTCCGTCGGCAACGGCTCGTGCAGCGCGCTCGGCACCACGGCCGAGAACATGTACAGCTACCGCCCCGGCTCGCGCACGCTCATCTTCGAAGAGGGCGACGCGATGCTGATCCCCGCGGGCTCGCGCATCGCGATCCAGTTCCACTACAACACGCGCTTCGAGTCGTGGGGCTCGAGCTTGCCGACCGACTCGAGCCCGCTGCGACTGTGGACTCTGCCGTCGGGCCAGAAGCCAGAGCGCGCGATCGTGCGCATGCCGCACCACGACCTGTTCATCAACATCCCCGTCGGCGCGGTGGATCAACAGGAAGGCGGCACCCAGAGCATCGGCTCCGAGTACGCGCGCACGGGCGCCGAGATCATCGGCATCAGCCCGCACATGCACTACCTCGGTCAAGTCTTCAAAGAGACGCTGCACAAGGCCGACGGCAGCGACGTGTGCCTCGTGAACATTCCCGACTGGGATCAGGATTGGCAGCTCGACTACTTCTTCGATCCCTCGGCGTACATCCCGATCGCGCGCGGCGCGAGCGTCAGCCAAGTCTGCATGTTCAGTAACCGCCAAGAGGATCAGGGCACCGATCCCGAGGGCAACCCGTTCTCGCCGATGTACACGACGTTCGGCGAGGACACGCGTCAGGAGATGTGCCTCGGGTACATCTGGTTCCGTTACCCGTTGAGCGGTGCGCTGTGAGGTTGCCGATGAAGTATGCGTTCGGCTTCGTGATCTCGGGTGTGCTCGCGCTCGCCGCTTGCGGCGGCGGTGACAACGACTCGTCGATGAACCCGCAGATGGGCGGCAACGGCGCCACCGGCGGCGGCTTCGGCGGTGCTGCAGGCACGCTGCCCATGGGCGGCGGCGGCGGTGGCGCAGGCGGCGCGATCCTGCCGACCGCAGGCACCGGCATCACCGAGCCCATGGCGGGCAACGGCGGCATCGGCGGCGAAGCGGGCACGATGGCCGGCAGCGGTGGCGCAGCGGGCACGGGCGTGCCGCCGGTCGCACAGCGCAACAGCTGGCTGTCGTTCGGCGGCGACCTCGAGCACACGCGCTACAGCGCGAGCGAGACCATCCTCACGGTGGCGAACGCGTCCGAGCTGAAGCCCGCGATCAACATTGAAGCGCCGGGCGTCACCGCGACGCCAGCGCTCCACAAGGGCGTCATCTACTGGACCGACTGGGGCGGCTTCGTGCACGCGACCAACCTCGAGACGCAAGCCGAGGAATGGAAGGTCGACAAGTCCGCGAACGGCGGCGGCTACACCGGCTCGCCCGCGGTGACCGAGACGCACGTCTACGTCGCGAACCGCAACGGCTTGATCAGCCAGATCGATCGGCTGACCGGCGACGTCGGCTGGGAGAAGATGCTTAGCGCCGGCGTGCACACGCACATCTGGAGCTCGCCGGTCGTCGTCGAGCAGGACAACGTGTTGATCGTCGGCATCGGCGGGCTGGGCACGCGCGACAACGGCATCCCGCTGCCGCGCTCGCAGCTGGAGACCTTCCGCGGCTCGGTCGTCGGCCTCGATCTCGTCAGCGGCGATCAGCTCTGGAGCTTCGCGACGAGCGCCGAGCCGAGCGGCGCGGGCGTGAGCGTGTGGTCGTCGGCGGCCGTGGACACGACCCGCAAGCTGGCGTTCATCGGCACGGGCAACAACTATTACCAGCCCGTCAGCGAGTACAGCGACTCGCTGGTCGCCATCAACTACATGACCGGCGACTACGTGTGGCACGCGCAGTTCACCGAGGACGACGCGTGGACCGTGGGCACGCCCTTCTCCGGCATCGATGGCGACGTGGGCGCGACGCCGAACCTGTTCGAGATCAACGGCCGCGCGGTGGTCGGCGTGGGCGACAAGCCGGGCCGCTACCACGTCCTCGATCGCATGACCGGCGACCCCGTTTGGACGAAGCCGCTCACCAACGGCAGCGGCTTCCAGGGCGGCGTGATGGCGCCGGCCGCGTACCACGACGGCGTGATCTACGTGGTGTCGAACAACGGCACGAGCAGCTCCACCACGTTTGCGCTCGACGCCCCGACGGGCGACATCCTCTGGGAGTTCGACCTCGTCGACCCGACCTTCGGCGGGCCCGCGCTCGGCAACGGCGTGCTGTACGTCGGTGATCAGGCCGGCAACACGTACGCACTGAACGCCGACACCGGCGCGAAGCTGTGGGAAGGCAACGTGCCCGCGGGCCGCGGCGGCGGCTTCTCGCTCGTCGACGGCATGCTGTTCACCGGCTACGGCTTCCACTTCTCGGAGAGCAACCGAGAGCCGCTGATGCCGGGCGGGCTCATGGCGTTCAGCCGCACGGGCAACGTGCCGCCGATCGAAGGCATGAAGACCGACGACTGCATGCCCGGCTACGCGCTCACGGGCGATGCCACGTTCAACAACGTGTACCAGGGCGTCTTGTGCCCGGCGGGCTGCACCAAGGTTTGCCACACCAGCTCGAAGGAAGGCTCGCTGCAGATCGACTTTCGCGACATCGCCTACCAGAACCTGGTCGGCGTCGCGGCGAAGGGCGCGGCGTGTGCCTCGAGCGGGCAGATGCTCGTCGCGGCCAATAACCCGAGCGCGAGCGTGTTCCACAGCAAGCTGGCCGCGATGCCGCTGTGTGGCCTCGCGATGCCGCCGGGCGTCACGCCCGCGACCACCACGATCACGCCCGCGATGCTGCAGGTCGTGACCGCTTGGATCATGGCGGGAGCGCCGAACAACTAGGAGGAGCCGCATGATTGAACGACGCGCAAGCTCACTTCCGACGATCGCGCTCCTGCTGCTCCTCTCCGGATGCGGGAGCGAGGACAGCGGCATGGGTCAAAACCCAGCCGCGATGGGCGGGCAGTCCGGCGGCGGCAGCGGCGGCTTCGGTCTGCCGAGCGGCGGCAGCGGCGGCGCGCCGCCCGTCACGGGGGGCACGGGCGCGGCGGGCGCAGCCGGCGTGACGAGCGGCGGCGCGGGGGGCGTCGCGGGAATGGTCGCCACGACCGGCGGCATGGGCGCGACGACCGGCGGCAGCGGCGGCATGGACGCGACCGGCGGCGTCGGCGGCGGGATGACCGGCGGCATGGGCGGCGGGCCGATGGTGGAGACGGTGCCGACGCTGTACTGGCTCGATATCACCAGCAACCGCGTCATGCGCTCGATCGACTTCGGCCCCGAAGAAGCCATCGTCACGCGCACCGGCACCGCGCCCGACGGCGTCGCGGTGGATGTCGCGGGCGGCAAGC
>Ga0190269_10001172_pt1 | contig 12691 bp, 9 predicted proteins | sample Popmic249IS_FD_133749 | JGI IMG/M metagenome (GOLD analysis project Ga0190269, IMG submission 133749) | Populus adjacent soil microbial communities from riparian zone of Blue River, Arizona, USA - 249 IS | ecosystem: Environmental > Terrestrial > Soil > Riparian zone | place: USA: Arizona...
AGCTCGCGCCCGCGCACGCGCACCTCTGCGAGCGGCGACAGCCGCGTGAGATAGCGCCGCAAGATAAGGTCACGACGCGCGATCAGCGTGCGCGTCAAGTACAGAGCGCTCTCTCTGTCGTACTGTCCGACGCTCACAGCGGCGGCGATCAAACGATCATCGAAGCGCGCGAGGATGCGCGCCATCCAGGCGCCGTCTGCCTCGGTCATGCGCTGGAACGCGGGGTTGGGGTAGCCACCACGCCAGTCCTCCGGATCGAAGTCGCGCGCGCTGAAGTAGTTGAAGATCCCGCCGTCGCGACGCGCCCGCTCCCACGGCCGGCTCACCAATCCGAAGCTCAGGAAGTCGCGCACCAAGTAATCGAAGTCGAAGTAGTACGCGTGCCCAAGCCTCCGCGAGAGATCGTCCGAAGCCCACACGCTGCCGAAGCAATCGCCAAGATCGAGCACGTAGTGGCGCACGTGCCCTGCGGGCATGAACACGTCCATGCTGTTTTGCTCGCGCGAATCGAAGTGGTTCAGCCATGCAGCCATCAGCCGCGCGCCACGTAGCTCGCGACGCTCCTCGTGCGGCACCACATCGTTCGGGTCGTCAGCACGCGTCCCCTCGTAGCGCGCAGGCCCGATCGGCTTGCCGGGCAGCCAACGCGACGCGCCCATGCGCACGAGGCCATCGCGATGCGACGCCTTTGCGAGCAGCGCATCCAGCGCAGCCTGATCGAAAGGCCGCGTGATGCCAGTGTTGTCCGTGACAGTCAAGCCGGGCTTCAGGCGCAAGATCGCGGGATCGAAGTACACCACCGAGTCGCACGGCGCGAAGTACCCCGCCGCGTGGTACAGGCGCGAAGCGATCGCTGTCGCCCCGGTGGCGCGCTGCGGCTCGCCATCCGGATCGGCCTTTAGCATGAATTTCCCGACGTCAGGAATATTGACGCGAAAGCCCGGATTGGCGCCGTTGGTCTTGCCGTGATCGATCAGCCAGCTGCCCGCGGGCATGTTGACATCCAGCACCTGTGCGCCGCACGGGCCGCTCACGATCTCTTCGGGCGACAACGCGCGCTCTCCGATGCGATTTTCGAACCACGACGAATCCGGCACTTCGTCGAGCGCGTTGACATTGATCGCACGGCCAGAAGGGTCCACCGCGAAAAACCACGAGATCGGGCGGAACACCATCTGGTCCGCGCCGTCCCAGGCGAACGGCGAGATGTACTCCGCGGGCGCAGGCGCAAACGCACGCTGATCATCGTCGCGCCACATCACCGGCTGCAGCCGAAAGGGCGGCTCGCTCGCACACGCACAGCACAGCGCGAGCACGCACAGCATACGCACGCGCTCAAAAGCCATGATTGCTCCCCAAGATGACGCGCAGCGAGGTCACCTGCGCGCCGTGACGAAATGTCTCGGTGCCTGCACCGACCAAGAACTCGAGCGAGCTGTCCGGCGAGCCCACGCTCTCGATGCCGATCGCGCCCGACAAGCGCAGCAAAGCAGGATCGAAGTTGGCGAGATGCGCATCGAATACGTTGCCGGTGGCGACTTGGATCGACCCGTCGAGCCACACCCAGATCGGCCAGCGGTAGCGCAGGGTCGCGACCGCTGCGCTGCGCCCGAGCAAGCGTCCCGGCGTGAAGCCGCGCATCAGCTCGCCGCCGCCAATGGCTGCAAGCTCCGTGAACGGCACGGGTGCGCCTGCCGTGAGTGGATCGACGAAGCTCAGCGCCACCGAGAGGCTGACCACGCGCCCGTGACTGCCGAGATCCACGAATCCGCCCGCGGTCCCGCCGTAGCGCAGGAATCCCGACGCTGCGCGCGGCTCCAGCTGGCTCATCTGCTCGGCCCGCAGCTCCACACGCACACCCGAGCCCGGCGCGGGACGGGCACGCCGCGTGTCGAGCGCCAACGAGATCTGATTGTACAAGAGCGTATAGCCGAGCGCGTATCCGTCCGGCTCCTCGTAGCGCCTATGAGCGATGTTGCGCTCCAGCGTGGGATCATCGTCGAACGCCCCGCGATGAAAGTGCACACGCCGTACGCCCACGCCGCTCTCGAAGCGACTGAGACCGCCGAGCTTGAGCTCGAGCAAGAGGCCCGCTTCCAGGCGCGACGCGCCGTAGCGGCTGCGCGCGGCTTCGACCGTCTCCGAGCCGAGCCCGTAAAAGCGATAGTCCGGCCTGCGCACCGCGCTCGCGACGAACGTCAAGTCGGTCAGCGGATCGAGGTGGAAGACGTCGGTCCAACTGCCGGCAAGCCAGTGCTCGCCCCAGGTCGAGCCGCGAATCCGCAGGTCGTGCCCTCTCGCGAACGCGTCGTTGTGGAAGAAGAAGAGGCCGAGGCTCGGATAGAAACCGAAGTCTACGAATGCGATCGGCAAGATGCCTGCGCTGTGATCGGGCCCGAATACGAAGAAGTCGTAGATCGCCTTGGGCAGGTTCGAGCGCTCCGCCGCAGTCACCAGAAATCCGAGCGGCCTGCGCACCACATACTCGCTCAGCAGATAGAGCGGTGACAACAGCACGCGCGGGATGACCAAGAGGGTGTCGCCCGCCGTGCTGGTCTCCGCCCGGCCATCGTAGTCGGGCAGCTCGCGCTTCGGCAGATCGGCGTGCGCGATACCCGCAGCCATCAGGTGCAGCAGCGCGACCACAAGCACACGCGCGAGCATCAGTGCTCCGCTGCGCGCCGCGCGTGCTCGCGCCCCAGGCCGACCACCACCAGCAGCCAGCACACGACGAAGCCCAGGTTCACGAGCGCAAAAGTTCGGCTGGGCAAGTGCAACACGCTCGCACTGTAGATCAAGGCCGCGGAAAACACATCGCCCATGCGCACGACGAACGTATCGATCACGGTCTTGCCGAGGTATTTCTCCGCCCGGGTGCCGACGAGAAAAAGCGCCTGACGGGCAGTGTTCTGCAGCGAGTAGTCCAGGCTGTTTTCCGCGATCTTGCCGAGTCGCACCAGCGCAAGCACAGGGGCGAGCCACATCGAGCCGTAGCTGATGAAAGCCACGATCGGCAGGACGAACAACGCGCGGGCGACGCCGAGTACGCGCAGCACGCGCGAGACAACGAACAGTTGCAGCACCACGCCCACCAGATTCACCCACCCGAAATAGTCGGCTTTGAAGCCCGCCACAGCGCGGCTGGCTTCGCGCGGGGTCGCGCCCGTAGCGGAGATCATCTCGAGCAAGGTGCGGTCGAGCAGATACTCGCCGGTGGTGTTCACGCAGTTCAGAACGAACGTGAGGAGCGCGATCCAGAGCAGGTACTTGTCGTGCAGCAGCACCTGCAACACAGGGCCTTCGAGCGGCGGCCGCGCCTCGGCCTCGCGCGGCGCCGCCCGGTCGCTGGCGTGCGCACGATCGTAGCGATCGACCAGGACCACGAGCAACACGCACAGCACGAGGATCGCTGCCGCCATGAGCTGCATCGAAACAGGCCCGAACTGCGCGAGGCGCTTGGCCACGAACGCACCGGCCACCGCGCCCACCGAGCTGCCAATGCCGAGGATCGCGAACAAACGCTTGCCCTGCTCGGGTGTGTACAGATCGTTCGCAAAGCCCCAGAGCTGCGCTATCGCCGTGTTGTTGAACACGCCGACCCAGAGATAAAACCAGATGCCGATCTCGACGTCTGCCTGCAGCAGCGCCGCGAAGATCAGCAGGTTCGAGACGAAGAACGCGTACACCGTCACGAGCAGGCGCACGCGCCCTACCCTGCGCGCGAGCGCGGCATACGCAGGGATCACGAACAAGAGGAGCAGCGACTGGCCCGCGGCGGCGTAAGACTTCACCTCGGCGCCGCCATGCAGCAGGATGAGCGGCTCGCGTGCAGTCTTGAGCAGGTAGTAGCCCAAGAGCAGCATGAACACGGTAAATGCGAGCAGCGCGACGCTGACAGCTTCACTCGGCTCGACGGGCGCGAACGGCCGCAGCAAACGCGCCAGACCGTGCGCAGCTGGCGGCTGCGACTCAGCCCGCACGGGTTCGGTCATTGCGCGGCCACCAGGGCGGTGTCCAGCTGCGCGGCGCGCACGCGCAGCTCCAAGACCAAGCGCGAGAGCATGCGTAAGAACGCGAACCCGAGATCCGGGTGATCCTCCCAGACATCGACGATCGCCTCGCTGTCGATCGTCAACCCGACCAAGTCGCTCTCGCCGTCCACGCGCGCATCGAACCAGCGCGGCTCACCAGAGATCGTATCGAGGTTGCCGAGGATGTCTCCCGGGCCGAAGTGAAACACGCCGCCTGTGCGCGTCCGGCCGGTCACATTCCCACTGACGACGATCAACAGGTGATCAGCGCGCTCGCCGATCGACCACAGCGGCGAGGCGCGCGGCACGCGAATCTCCCGGGCGGCCCGGGCGAGCTCCGCAAGCTCATCGATGTAGCTGCGCTCGAGCCCGATCGTGCGCCGCAGGTGAAAAATCCGCTCCACCAGGCCGAGCGGACCTTTCCCGCACTCGACGCACTCCGCCGGGGCATGCGGCAGAAAGCCGCCGTCCGGCAGCGCGTTGCGCCAGCGGATCGCTTCGGCAGCGACGTTCCGCAGCGCTCCATGCATGAGCTCGAAATAGTCTTCCATCATCTCGAACAAGTCGGCCATGCGTAGCACGAGCAACGTGCTTTCTTTCAGCGTTCTACAACCAAAACCGGCTTCGTCGCGAGCCAGCGCCGACATCACACCCACGCCGTTCCCGTCACTAAACAGACCCAGTCGCTTGCCTGCGCGCGAGAGCTCCAGCTCTCCTTGGACGATGAGATACACGTACGGAAACGGCTCGCCCTCGCGCGCCAGCTCCACGTTCGCAGCCACGCGCTGCGCACGCGTGAGTTGCGCGATCCCCGCGAGCGCCTCGTGCGAGAGCTCGGCGCCTGCGCCAAACAACCTCCGCAGCGCATGCATTTGCTCGATCGGACCGAGCTCGATCGGCGTGTACGGGTAGTTCACGTGCTACGCCTCACCTGTGGGTAGAACGAGTCCGGCGCTTCGAGCACCTTGGCTGCGTTCACAAACAGCGCGCGCAGCTCGCGCCCGAAGCTCACGCGCTCGGCGGGCAAGACCGGCTCCGCCGCGAGCAAGACACCCAGCTCACGGACATGGAACGCCGCGATCGCGCGCACCGATTCGCTGCTGTCGCTGAGCAGCGCTTCGAGCCGTTCTACGTAGCTCGCGCGCCCCAGTGGCTTGGATAGCGTCGCCGCTGCGCGCGACAGGCGCAGCTCGTCGTCGCCCACAGCGAGCAACGTCGTGAGCGCGTGCGCGATGTCTTGCGGGGCGCGATGCACCAAAAGCTCGCTGCTGTCCGCGCGCAGCCGCTGGTCCGTGCCAGCGAGCGTTTGCCGGATGCTGTGGATTACGTCCGGCGCGTGGCGCAGCCCGGCGAGGCGCACCGCTCGATCGAGCGCGTGCGCTTGTTTGTCGGCGAGGGCCGCGAGCAGCAAGCGACCGGATGACGATGCAAGCTGCGGATCTGCAGCTTGGCCGCGCTCCAGGTCGAGCCGGAAGCTCATGAAGTGAATGGCTTGTTCGAGGTTGCCGCGCACAGCGGCATCGATGCGCCGCAGCCGACGGCGGCTATTGAGGTGCGCCCGCAGCGTGCCGAGCCCGCGCACCACCTTGAAGCGCACCCAACCGTCCTCTTCCTGCTCGAGCACGTCGAGCAGCATGTCGGTGGCAGCTGGCGTGCCGAAGCGCGAGATGCTGCGCGGGATGTGCGCGCGCAAGCGGCGCGGCGTGCTTGGATCGCGCAGCGCAGCTTGCAATGCGAGCAGCGCGGGCTCACCGAGCGCAACCAGCGCCGACCGCGCGATGCTGCGTGCGACGCGGCTGTCCAGCATCTGGAACAAATGCGGCAAGTACGACATCACCGGTGCGGCGCGCATCGCGCGTGCGACCTCGCACTCCAGATCGCTGTCCGCTGCGACAAGGAGCAGTGGCAGAAGCTCACTCGCGAGCGGCCCACCGGCCGAGAAGCGCAGCGCGCGCGCAAACATCAGCCGCTTACAAGGATCGGCTTCGGGCGTACAGCCGTCGCGCACCTCGCGCGCAGCTTGCTGCCCGCGCTGCGTGGCCGGATCGCGTGAAGCCAGCGCAACCAGGACGGCGGCGCGCACTGCGGGCGCCGCGGGCTTCGCGAGCTCCGCGTTGAGCTCGGCGGACGTCATGAGCCCGGCCAACGCCAACATCGCAGCCGCGCGAATCTCGTCGTCCTCGCGCTCGAGCAGTCGGCGCGCTGCCGCGGAGTAGTCGTGACGACCCGCGCGCTCGAACACTTCCAGCGTACGCAGCACGATCTCGCGCGAGGGATGGTAGAGTAGCAGCGCAGGGATCATGTGCGCGCGATCGTAGTCCTCGAGCAGCGCGATCGTCGCGAGCACCGCGTCGTCATCGTCGCTGCCGAGAGCGGCGACGAGGGACTCGAGCGAGCGCAGGTCGAGCGCCGGCACTTCGACGCGCGTCTCGATCGCACCTGCTTTTACGCGCGCGCGAAACAGCGCGATGTAGCGCGGCTCCATGGTCGCTGCGAGCGCGAGCCAAGCCAAGCTGGTCAGGATGCCGATCGCAGCCATCTGGCGCACGCTCAAGCCCGCCGAGATGAATGACAGGATCCCGATCGATGCCAGCGCTTGTCCGCCGCGCTGCCCGATCAAGTCGACGAGTGTCTTCCAGCGCGCGCGCACGCGGCGCGCGAGTGGCAAGTACAGGACTTCGATCGAGCTGCGATGCAACGAATACCGCAAGCCTCCATCGGTGCCGCGCAACAGCAGCACAGTGATCAAGCCCGGTGCAGCGACCACGCTCGCGCCGAGCAGCGCGAGCAGCATGGGCACGAACGTCAGCGCCGGGCCGACGCCTGTCTGGCGCAGGAGCAGCGGCGCGATCAGCAGCTGCGCGAACAGCGCCCCGCCGTTCAGAGCGGCGTTGAAGGTCGCGAAGAAGCTGCTGAGCTCCTCCTTCGGCACACTGGCGGCGACCTGCACTTTGAACACGTAGTCGATCAGCGTCGCGGAGATCGTCGACAGCAGCCCGAGCACGAGCAGTCGCTTCAAGTAGCGCAGCGCCTCGGGCTCACGCAGCGCGTCGTTGCCAGCTGCAGCTGCGAGCGGCGGAGGCTCCTCGGCCGTTGGCTGCGGTCCTTCCATCGAAAACCCTCGGGACCAGCCCGCGGCCATGCCGGCGATCACAAACAGGGCGGCTCCCAGCCAGAGCAGCGCGGTATCTCCGAAGCGTGCGCTGACCATGCGGGCGAGCCCTGCTCCGACCAGGGCTCCGATCAGCCCTCCGCCGCTCACCTTCGCGAACGCGCGCTTCGCTTCCAGCACAGTGAAGAGCTCGGACACCAGCAGCCAGAACTGTGAGGTCGCCAGCGTCGCGATCACCGCGATGAACACATAGAACGCGGGTGGCGCCCAGCTCAGGTGCTGTTGGAACGGAATGATGAACCCGAGCGCACCCGCCGCTCCCAGCAGCAACGTGAACCAGAGCAGCGGCCCTGGTGCGAGCCGTGCGCGGAGCCGACCGTTCAGCTCCGCCGCGAACAGCGCCGCGATCGCGATCGCGCAGTACGTCAGCGGCAGATCGCGCACCGACAGGCGCGCAAGAAAGAATGCATCCCGTGCAGTCTCGAGCACCGTGTGCCCTGCCAGCATCAGCAGCAAAATCAGTGCTGCAGAAGCTGTGCGGATCCGCTCCGAGGTCGGATTGTAGGAATGGAGGTCCACCGATCGTGGCTTCTCTAGGGCTGCTCGACGATTTTGCCACCAGGCCGCCGCACACAGGCCACGGGAAAGTACGTAAGCCTCCAAAACTGAACATGAAACCAGTGCGTGCGCACGCCCGACAGTAACGTGACAGTGCAGCTCTGCCGATCGTGCCATTGTTTGGAGCGGTCCTATTTGGTGCCGCACCCATCAAGATGTCTTTGTTCAAGTATCCCGAGGACCGCTGGCCGGTCGTGGTTGCGGTCGGACTGACCGTGCTCGATGTCACGATGTACGTCGCTGTCAGCAGCCCGTGGCTGCTGAGCGCGTACTGGATGATCATGGTGATCCCAAAAGGCGTGTTATCGGCCTGGAATCACCATCACCAGCACGTGGCGACGTTTCGCTCGAACGCGCTGAATCGCATGCTCGAGCTCTCCTACGCGTTGCACACGGGCATCACGACGAACACCTGGCTGTTGCACCACGTGCTCGGCCATCATCAGAATTTCCTGGATCAGGAAAAAGACGAGAGCCGCTGGAAGCGCGCGGACGGCCGCAACATGAGCGTGGTCGAATACACGCTGAACGTGGCTGCGACCGCATATCCACGCGCCTATCGCGTCGGCCGTCGCTACCCGGCGCACCAGCGGCAGTTTCTGATCTTCGGCGCGCTGACGTTCGCGCTGGTCGCAGGTCTCGTCGCCTATCGTCCGTTCGCGGGGATCATGCTGTTCGCGCTGCCGATGGTCTGTAGCTTGCTCTACACAGCGTGGGTCACCTACGACCACCACTCAGGCCTGGATACCGACAACCACTTCGAGGCGTCGTACAACAACCTCAACACGTTGTTTAATCGCCTGACGGGCAACCTCGGCTATCACACCGCTCACCACTATCGCCAGGGTGTGCACTGGTCGAAGCTCCCTGAGCTGCACGCGCGAATCCAGCACCAGATCCCCGCGCGCCTCTATCGCAAGTCCACCTTTCACCGCGCGCTGCCCGGCTCGTTCGAGCCAGGCCGGCCACGGCAAACTGGGAACGAAGCCGCGAGCTGAGCTGGCACATCCCTAGCTAGTCGCGCTACCTATCCAGCATGGACGACCGCACCGAGATCGAGCAGATCGCACACGCCATCACCGCTGCCATCAAAGCCAGAGACGCAGCGGCTCTGTCCGCCCACCTTGCATCCGATTTCGTGTTGCGTCGGCCCGGAGGCCCGGCAGTCGATGCCGCTGCGTTCACGGCTAGCGTGCGAGAACAACCGGTCGAGATCACCTCGGTGCAGCTCGAGCAGCTAGAGATCGACGCGTCGGGTGACAGCGCAGTCGCCACGGGAGTGCAGACCTCCCGTGCGCGTGTGGACGGCGAGACGATCGATGACCGTCAGCCTTTCGTGCACTATTTCGTGAAGCGAGATGGCCGCTGGCAGCTGCGGGTCGCGATCGATCTCTCCGAGTGGTGAGCTACGCGGCGCTTGCGCGTGCATCCCAGCAGGCTGCGACGAAGCGGACCGTGGGGCCATCCACGAAAGGCTCGAATGCAGCCCGCACTGTATCGACGACGGCCGTGCGCGCCTCGCTGTCGAGCTCTCGTAATGCTGAGCCGAGCGGACCGAGCTGCGTGAAGTAGCGGACCAGGTCTTGTTCCGGAAAAGTGCAGGTCACATCGATCGGCTGGAGCCTGATGTCGCGCCAGCCGCTTCGCTCGAGGATACCGCGGACGCGTTCTGCATCGGCAAAGGCGAACTGCCCTGGCGCGTCCGCAGGCCGATCGACCGTGGCGGCGAGCTTCGGAACGAGCGGCAATGCTGCGCGCACGGCCGTGGTCATGAAGGGATTTTCGGCTGGGCTGCGCCAGGCGATGAAGTGGAGAGCCGCGCCGTTCTTGGCTGCACGGTGCAGGTTGCTGAACGCCTGGATGCTGTCCTCGAAGAACATGACCCCAAAACGCGAGATCACGCTGTCGAATGCGGCAGGCTCAAAGGCATAGTGCTGTGCGTCCGCTGCGATGAAGCGGGCTTGTGACCGAGCGCGCTCGCTGCGAGTGCGCGCGACTGCGAGCATCGGCTCCGAGATGTCGAGGCCCAGGCATGGGTTGTTTGGTCCGACCCGTCGCGCAGCTGCGAGCGTTGTGCTGCCAGTACCGCACCCGACGTCCAGCACGGCGCCATGAGGAAGCGTAGCGGTGAGCAGCGCTTCGAAAGGCTGAAACAACTGGTCCAGCGTCTCTTGCATGTCGACCCAAGCATTGCCGGCGCTGCTGTTCCAGAGCAGCTGCTGCTCGTTTTGCGTGTTCATGGGGCCTTCTCCTCTGCCAACGCTACTACGACGAGAAACAGCTGATCCACTCCGCCTGCCAAAGAAGCGAGCTGTTCGGTATCGCGCAAGCTCAGCGCCAGGATGAAGCCACGCGGCGGGCTGGAGGTCCTCGAACACGTGCTTAGAGCCTTGTCGTACAGCCTGGTCAACACAGATCGTATGCCGCTGTCGGCTGCAGCCGTTCCTGTGCTGATGCTGCTCGGGGTCGTTCGTGCGTGGGTGAGTCTTTCCTGAGCCCTGCAAAGCGAGGGCCTCGCTCACGGGAGATACTTCGCACAGCTGCTGCGGATTCGACTCTGCAGCACGCCGTCGCGATGGTCGCGAAGGTACTCCGTGAGCACCTGCTGTGGATCGCTGCCGAGCGTGCATTGCGCTATCAGGCGTAGTCCCTCGCGCTCGCTTTGCAGCTGTCCGCGGCTGAACTTGCGCGCGTGAGCGTCCAGGATCGAGAGCGCCGACGAGGGCTCGTTGGTTCGCAGCGCGGCTTCCGCACGCGCGAGGAGCTGCATCTCCGCGCGCAGGTCGTTATCCCGGCGCGCCGGCACGCTCGCGCGCTGACCGAGCGCCGGGGGTTCCTCATGGTTTCGAGGCTGTGCGGCGGGCAATCCGTGCTCACGCGGATGCGCTGCTGCGCCGTCATCGTTCGCATGGCTGGGGCCAGCCTCTGCCGCTGACGGACTCGGAGCTTGCACCCGCGCTTCTCGCTGCGGCGCCGCCGTTAGCGGCTGGACCGACGGCACCTCGCGCCGGGCAGCCGACGGCTGCGGAGCGCGCGGCATATCGGCAGACTCGCGCTGCGCTGCAAAGGTGGCGATGCCGCCGATAAACGCGATGGCTCCCAAGGACGGCAACGTCCATGCGGGTAGCTTGGCAAAGATGCTCTTCGCGTGACTTCCCGCTTCGAGCGGCGCTTCCTCACCCGGTGCCGCTGCGACTGCGCGGAGGACGTTCTCTTTGACACGTGCTCGCAGCGCGTGCGACGCGCGAGGTTGCCCGGACTTGGCTTGCGCCAGCGCGCGGCGGGCTTCTGGGCTCAACTCATTCACGTGGTAATCCTTCTTCACGGAGGAAGCGCATGAAGCGCGCGCGGGCCAAGCGCAGGCGTGAGTAGATGGTGTTGAGCTTGGTGTCCAAGGCTTCGGCGACTTCGGGCGCGGAGAAGTCTTCGAGCTCCATGAGCATAAATACGCTGCGTTGATCTTCGTCGAGCTGCCCCAAGAAGCGCTCCAAGAGCTCGGCGGCTTGCGCGGCTGCCGCAGCATCGAATGGCCCTGTGCTCGTGCTCGGCGCGATGTGGTCAGCCCATTCGGTGCCAGCATGGCGCGCGGTCTTCCGACGGTATTGCGAGGCCACGCGTGTGGCGATGCCGAACAAGAACGCACGCTCGGAAGCGTCGCTGCGCAGGTCGCCCAAGCGTCGGTGCAAGACGATGAAAACTTCCTGGCATGCGTCTTCCGCATACGCGCCGGGCACGCCCAGTCGGCGTAGACACCGGAAGACGAAGTCGAACAGCGTGTCGTACAGCACATCGAACGATCGCGTCGGCGGAGGCGCGCTCGGCGCACGTGCCGGCTCGCTGCTGATGCTTCGGCTCATCGCCCTCCTCATGGCGAATACCGCGCCCGTCCGTCACCACAATTCATAAGCGCTCCCCCGCGCTACTGTGGCGCGAGCTGGGTCTCACACCCGAACAACACCTCGAAGCTCGCTTGCACATCGTTCTGCAGCATGTCGCACGCCAGTGGACAGACGAGAATCTGCTTCGGATCTGTTGGGTTGTCGTAATACCAACCCGCACGCGACGCGCAATCCGCGGCGCTCGGGACTCGAAGCAGGGTCGTCGGCGCGTTGCCGCCCACCGCGTACTGCACGTTGACCTTGCCGCGATCGAAGCTCTGACCTGCCGGCGCGCTCGGAATGCTCCACTCGCACGCCAACCCCGAGCTCGCGATCACTGCGGTGGCCAACGCGTCGAACACCGGCGCGAAATTCTGGTCGCACAGGTCGCCTGCCACGCCCATCGTCTCGTCGACGAGCTGCTGGTACACCGTGCCGATCTCGGCGGCTTCAGGGCATTCGCGCTGACAGAAGATGCCGGAGAAGGTCCACTGCGGAAACAGCCCGCCTGGCAAGCCCGCAACGCTCATGCGGAAACCCGCAGGCGTATCGTTCGGCGCATCCTCCGCGTTGTCATCCGTCACGACGACAAAGGTCTTGGTCGCTCCGGCGCGCAGCTGGCTCTGATAACGCGGCAGCTCGTCGATGATCAGGTTGAGCGCATCGTGGCTACCCACCTCGACCGGCACGTGCGTGTAGCGCGGCGCGCGGCTGTCGTCCGGGCAGCTTCCAGACCCGAGCGGCGCGTCGATGCAGATGCCGTTTTCATCGTCTTCCGAGCCCTCGTCTGATTCGTCATCGGCATCATCGCTGTCATTCGGAACATTCGTGCCGGCAGGTGTGTGCGGCGCGCTGATCAGAATGATGCGAACGTCCACGCCGCTCGCCTCGATCTGCTGCGAAAACCTGTTGAGCTCGGCGCGCACGAACGCGATTTCATCGTCCATGCTGCCGGAGTTGTCGACCGCGATGATGATGTCTGCAGGCGCGCGTCGATTCTCCGCCTTGGCCGAGATGGCCTCGCAGCTGTCCGCCGGGCCGACCGGCGCACC
>Ga0190269_10001173_pt1 | contig 12684 bp, 5 predicted proteins | sample Popmic249IS_FD_133749 | JGI IMG/M metagenome (GOLD analysis project Ga0190269, IMG submission 133749) | Populus adjacent soil microbial communities from riparian zone of Blue River, Arizona, USA - 249 IS | ecosystem: Environmental > Terrestrial > Soil > Riparian zone | place: USA: Arizona...
ACGCTGCGTTTACGGGACCATCCACGTCCGCGTGCTTGGAGGCGTTCACGTTCGGCGGGTCAGTCGCGGGCGCCGCCGCGGGTGCGGGGGCAGGCCCGGGGGCCGGTGCCGGTGCGGACACAGCAGGCGACGCAATCGGCGGGTCGGCCTGGATCTCGGCGCGAGGCGCGGCGTCGTCGCTGGACCAGGGGCCGAGGGTCACCACGTATGCGATCAACCCCAACGCGGCGACGGCGGCCAAGCCGATCAGCCCGAGGCGAAGGGCCGACGACGCTTCGCCGTCCGCGTCCCCTCGTGGAGGCTGGCTGCGATCCTCCGGCGGTGCGCTATGCACCACCGTGGCGCCCTCATGAGCCGTGGAGCGGCCTTCGACCGCCGCTGCCAGCGCGCTCGCCATCTCGCGCGCGGACGACCAACGCTTGCCAGGATCCTTGCGCAGGGCGCGCTCGATCACCGCGTGCAGACGGGGCGGCAGATCGGGCCGCAGCATGCCGATGGGCACGTGCTCTTGCGTCGAGATGGACACCACCAGCGCCTGGAAGCTGTCCCCGCTGTAGGGCGGCGCGCCCGCGATGGCCTGATAAAGCAAGGCGCCTACGGACCACAAATCGGCCCGCGCGTCCACGGCGCGGCCGAGCGCTTGCTCGGGGCTCATGTACAGCGGTGTTCCGAGCACCGCGCCCGCGCGCGTGAGCTTCGGGTCATTGCTGCGCTCGGTGGCCGCGTCGATCACGCCGGCCACACCGAAGTCGAGCAGCTTCACCTCGTGCTGGCCCGCGCCCTCCCCCTCATCGTCGGTCGCCTGCAAGAAGACGTTCTCGGGCTTGATGTCGCGATGCACGAAGCCCGCTTCATGGGCGGCTTCGAGGATATCGAGCAGCTCGAGCACGATCGCGGCGATCTCCTGCAGGCGCAGCCGCTTCTTGCGCAGCGCCGCGGCCAGCGTCTCGCCGTGCAGCACCTCCATGACGAGGTACAGCGTGCCGTCGTCGCCGTGGCCGCCGTCGAGCACCTCGACGATGCCGCTGTGCCCGATCGAGCCCGGGGCGCGCGCCTCGCGCAGGAACCGCTCCGCCGCGATACGAGACCGGGCGATGCTGGGGTGCATGACCTTCACCGCGACGCGCCGTTGCGTGAAGGCGTGAAGCGCCTCATAGACCGCACCCATGCCGCCGCTGCCCAGGAGCCGCTCCAAGTGGTACTTGCCAGCCAGCACCTCCCCCACCCGTGAGCGCGGCTCCGCGGCGTTTCCCATCCAGACTTAAGCGTAACACCGGCCTACCGTGCTCTACCTGCTTCTTGAGCGTTCGCGCAGCGGCCGCTTACCATTCGCGCACCGTTCCTTCGTAGGGATCGGGAACATCGACCACGTCCGTTGGAAGCTCCGGGAGCCGCTCGTGCGCTGTGCTCGTATGTCGTCTTACGTGGCCCTCGGCGCCGTGCTCGCGAGCGCGGCGCTGGCGGCGTGTCGCGTGGACACGAGACCCACGCCGAACGGGACCGTGCTGGATGCGGGTGTCCCGGATGGCTCGAGCGGTGAGCCCGATGGCCAAGCGCCCGACGCGGGCGCGCCACCTTCGCTGCTCGATGGACCCGCGGCTGAACGCATCAGCACCCTCACGCTCGACGAGGACGTCGCGAGCGTCCAGCTCGCAGGCGAGCACGTGGCCGCGCTGCTCGCGACGAGCGGCCTTGCGCTGCTCGACGTGAGCGACGCGCGCGCGCCGCGCGGGCTGTCACTGATGGCCACGGTCGGCCGGGTGGTCGCGCTCCGCTACGATCACGCGCGGCAGATTGCCTTTGCGCTGACGGAGAGCGGCGACCTGCGGGCATTCCGCCTGACCGATCCTAGCGCTCCGGTGCGCGTCGGCGTGACCCAGCTCACCTCGCCCGAAGCCGGCGCGAAATTCGTGGACCTCGCGCGCGCAGGCGACCGCTTGTTCGTGCTCGCGGGCAGCCACGTCATCCCCGTGGATGCGAGCTTCGATGCGCAGAGCGGCGTCGCCATGACCGAGCGCGCGCCGGTGAGCATCGGTGAGGGCGGCCAGCGCATCGCCGAAAGTGGAAGCGGCTTCTTCGTCGCGTTCGCGGGCGGCATCGTGCGCTCCTTTACCGCGGTCGCCTCGCCCGCGCGCGTGGACGAGATCGATCTGGGCGCCGAGATGCTCGCCTGGTCGGTGCGAGGCGAGCGTGTGCTGGCCGCGCTCCAAGGCAGCGGCGTGCGCGCGGTGTGGCTCCGGCCCGGCGAGCGCCCCGACGTGCTGCTCCGCGCCGGCGAGCTCGACGACGTGGTCCAGCTGGCGCGCTCGGGCCAGCTCGCTGCAGCGGTGCTCGCCCGCGGCCGGATCGCGCTGCTCGATGTCTCGGATATCGAGCGCCCGCGGGGCATCGCGACCTACGACACCGCGCCGCCCGCGTGGGTGGCGATCGCGCACGGCAACCTTCTGATCGGCGACGGCGCGATGGTGCACGTGATCGGCGTGCCGCCGTTCGTCGAAGCCGGCGTCGCACAGCGCTCGCGCGACGCCGCGCCGCGCAACGGCCGCATCTCGCTGCGCTTCAGCAAGCCGATAAACCCGGGCTCGGTGACGCTCGAGTCGGTGCTGCTCCGCTGCGACGGCCGCGTGGTGCCGCTGATCCCGCAGCTCGATCTCGCGCGCCGGGCGGTGACGCTGTTGCCCAACGACGGCTTGCCGAGCGGCAGCGCGTGCGCGATCCAGCTGCGCGGCGTGCGCGATGACCTCGAGCTGAGCGCGTCCGCTCGCGCCGAGCTCACCACGTTCACCACCAACGACGGCATCGAGGCGCCCGCGCAGAACGGGCCGAGCGCCGAGCCGCACACCGCCGAAGGCCGCATGACGGGCTGGAGCTCGCGCGCCGAGGACGGCTACGAATACTTCGACATCGCTCCGGCCAGGAGCGCCGGCAGCGACGTGTACGCCGACTTCGATGGCGAGCGGCTGTGGTTGTTCTTCGATGCGATCGAGCTGCGCGACGCGCTGTACGCCGACTGCGGCGCGGTGTTCTCGGGCTTCGTGGCCTCGGGGGCGACTCGCTTCACCGCGCGCATCTCGGCCGATCAGCGCGTCCAGGTCGAGGGCGCCGATGCGGTCGGCGGTTATGCGTACGGCGCGACGAAGGGCGCGCGCGATCCGCACGCTGCGTTCGAGCTGGCGGTCGAGGCCGCGCCGGGCGGCTTCGCGATCCAGGCCTACCTGCCGAGCCCGAGCCGGGGCTGCGAGCAGCTGGACCGCGAGCCCATCGTGTACAACGGGATGTGCGACGACTCCGGCTGCACACTCGATGGCAGCGGCGCGGTCGACGAGCCGGGGATGGCGGACGAGATCTCGCCGGTCGAGACCGACGACGAGACGCCGACCCTGCGCTTCGAGCTGTCGAACGAGCTGATGAGCTTGCCAGAGAGCGCGATCGAGATCGCCAGCCAGGGCGACGCGCCGCGCACGATCTATCGCGCCACGTCCTATGGCACCTCGCTGGCCGTGCCGAGCGGCGTGCTGAGCGCGGGCCGCTACGACGTGCGGATCACGCCGCACAACGTCGCGGGCGTAGCCCAGGCGGCGACCGGCGAGCTGTCGATCGTCATGCCGTGCGCGCACGCCGAGTGCTTGCCGGGCGCGGCCCTCGACGCGTCGTGCTCGAGCTGCGCGCGGGCGGTCTGCGAGCAGGACGCGACGTGCTGCGCCGAGGACGAGTTGTGGAGCGACGCGTGCGTGGTGCTCGCGAGCGAGCGCTGCGACTGCAACTCGCCGACCCTCGCGAGCCTCGCGCCGGCCGCCGGCGTCGCGGGCGAGGCGCTCGAGGTCGCGGTCACGCTCGCAGACAGCGCGCCCAGCCTCGAGCACGCGCTCGTGCTCGCGCCGGACGCGGGCGGCGAAGCGATCGCGCTGCCGTGCGCGTTCGCCGACGAAGCGGCCCAGACCTGCGACGTCACGATCCCAGATAGCCTACCCGCCGGCAGCTACACGGCGTCCGTACGCATCCGCGCCGGCGAGGCCACGCATACCACCGAGGCCATCGCCGGCGCGCTGGTGCTGGCGCCCTGAGCCCAAAAAGCGCGGGCCCGTGCTACTACGCGCGCCGATGGCAGAACCCGAAGCCCAGCATGACCGCCGCAGCGCGCGCGCGCTCGCCTGGGTCCGGTCGCGGGCGGCGGCGCTCATCGCGCTGATCCTGGTCGCGACGGGTCTACCGCTGTGCTGGCTCGATACGCCGATGTGGTGGCTCGGCGGCGCGCTGATCGTGGCGGCCACGGCGCTGCTGCGCAGCGCGTTCGGAGAGCAGCTCGGCGCGCTCGGCGCGCGATTGTCGCTGCCGCGGCGGTTCTTGGGCAAGGATCGCGCGCCCGCGGCGCTGCTCTCGGAGCTGGCGTGCGTCGCAGCCGTGGTCGGCGTGGGCCTCGCGATGATGAGCGACGTGCTCGGTGGGCTGCGGCCGGTGAGCCGCGATCACACCGTGCACTTCGCCAAGGCTTGGCTCCTGCACGACGAGCTGCTGCCGAGCGGCCAAATCTACGGCTGGAGCCAGGACATGTTCGCCGGCTATCCCGCGAACTACCTGTACCCGCCGGGCGCCGACCTGTTCGTCAACCTGGTGCACCTGCTCGGCCTCGGCGCGCTCGACTTCAGTGAGGCGTACGCCTACGCGTTCGTGCTCTTCCACGTGCTCACGGGGCTGTCGACGTACGTGTTCGCGCGCTCGTTCGCCGGGCGCTGGGTCGCGTTGATCGCGGGCGTCTTGTGCGTGAGCGATCCCGGCTCGTTCCGCATGGGGGGCTGGCAATACACGGTCGAGTACGGCGTATGGCCGCAAGCGCTGTCGCTCAGCTTCAGCTTGCTCGCGTTCGCCGCGCTGCGCGACATCGCCGAGACGCGGCGGCTCGCCCCGATCGGCATGTTCGGGTTCTGGATGGGGCTCGCGTTCATCACGCATCCCATACAGATCTTGTTCGCCGCGCTGGCGGTGCTCGTAGCCATCGTGGCCGCCATCGTCGCGCGCGGCGTGCAGGCAGCGACGTTCGCGTTCCGCATGCTGGTCGCGCTCGCGCTGTCCGGCTGGGTGGGCGCGCTGTGGCTGATCCCGTTCTTCTCCGCGCGCGCCGAGACCAACCAGATGGGCGTGTGGTGGGACACGACCTACGAGATGGCCAAGGCGCTGCTCAACGTGGCGCTGTTCCCGGGCACCCTCGGCTACGTGTTCGCGTTCGGCTTGCTCGGCATCATCTTGCTGCTGCGCGCGCAGCGCTTCATGCCGCTGTTCGTCGCGCTGATGGCGGCCATGGTGCCCGCGGTCACCAACAGCACGGTGATCGACGAGCTGCACATGGCCCACATCGCGCACGCGTTCGCGAAGATCCAGTGGGTGCGGCTGTCGACGATGGTGAAGCCGTTCTGGTTCGCGCTGGCGGCGTACGCGTTCGTCGCGATCTTGGCGCAGGCGAAGGCGCTCACGGCGCGGGATCAAGCGCGGGGCCTCGGGCCCGGCGCCTCGCCCAAGGGCTCGATCGTGCGCAACACGGCGCTCGCCGGCATCACCGCGCTGATCGTGCTGCCGGTGATCGTGCCGCTCGCGGAGGCGTTCACGACGCGCCACGTGCTGCGCAGGGTGATGACCGAGGCCGAGCGCCCGCAGCGCGAGGACCGCGCGAAGATCGAGCAGTGGCTGAGCGCGAACCTGCCCAAGGACGGCACGTTCTACCGGCTCGGCGTGTTCACCGGCGACCAGCACGACATGCTCGACATCGGCGCGGCGGTCGGCCGGCCGCTGTTCAAGCGCGGCTTCACGCCGGCCTCGAACTTCGTGTATCAGCCGCGCGAGCGCATCCCCTCGATCCTCGACGCGACGAACGTGCGCTTCGCGCTGTCGAAGTACCCACTGCCGACCGATCAGTTCGAGATCGCGCAGCGCTTCGGCATTTGGGGCATCTACCGCTACCTCGACTACCGTCCCGAGACCTACCGCATCCTCGAAGGCCGGGGTGACATCAAGGTCGAGCGCTTCGGCCGCGAGGAGGTGCAGCTGCGCGCGGGCGCGGGCTCGCAGGGACGGCTGCGCATCAACATCAGCTACTTCTCGCGCTGGAAGGCGTATCGAGACGGCCAGCGCGTCCCGATCACCGTGACGTACCTGCGCGATGCGCCCAAGGACACGGGCTTCATCACGGTGCCGCTCGAGCCTGGGACGTACCGCTTCGTGTTCGAGCGCACCCTCGGCGACCGCATGGCCGTGCCGATCGGGCTCTTGGGCATGCTGGCCTGCGGGGGTCTTTGGTTCGGCGACCGGCGCGAGCGCTTCCTCAGTCGCATCAAGCGCGGCCTCGATCGGATGAGCGCGGCGCTCGATGGCCTTTCCGAGGCGCGCTTCATGGTCTTGCGACGTTCGGTCCTAGCCGTGGTGATCGTGTCCGCCGTGGTCGGCTTCATCGCGCTGGGCACGTGGAAGCCGCCGATTCAAATCGCCGAGCTGCCCGGGCTCGACATCGAACGGGTGCGCTTCGACTTCATCGAGCGTATCTCGACCGCGCGCGCCGGAATCCGTTACCCGGAGAAGTACCAACCGTGCATGCGCCAGGGCGACCGCCTGGTGTGCCGCACGGCGGATGGCGAGCTCGACGTGAACAACTACGTGGGCAACACGCCAGCGACGCTGAAGGACTACATCCTCGTGCGCTGCATGCGCGCCCGGCCTGTCGATAAAGCGACGTTGTTCATCGAATACCCGAGCGTGCCGGTGGGCGATCTCTTGATCGGCTACTACGGCGTGGAGCGCGAAGGCCGGCTGATGAGCAAGCGCCGCCCGGTCGAGCTCAGGATCACGGTCGCCGGGCGCGAGGCCTACTCCGCACAGACGCAGACCGACAACCAGATCCACGCCTTCAAGATCCCGATGCGCGACAAGGTCAAGGTCAAGGGCGAGCGGCCGCGCACCAGCGTGGGCTTCTCGGTGCGCGCGGACAACGTGAGCCGCAGGTTCTTCTGCTTCCACGCCCAGGTCGTGGACGTGCGATGAGCGAGCTGCCATGAGCGGGCGCTGGAACAGGATCGACGCGATCGTGGTCGGCGCGGCCAGCGCCCTGCTCTGCTACCTCGCGAGCCGGTTCGACTTCTTCTGCGACGACGCGTTCATCACGCTGCGCTACGCGGAGAACCTCGCGACGCACGGGGCGCCGGTCTACAACCTCGGCGAGCGCGTCGAGGGCTACACCAGCTTCGTGTGGCTCGTGCTGTGTGCGCTCGGCGCGCTCTTGCCGGTGCCGCTGCCGAGCTTCGTGCAGGGGCTCGGCGCCGCGAGCGGGGTGCTGCTGCTCGCGGCGAGCTGGTCGCTGCTCGCGCGCGTGCTGCCGGGCGAGCGGCTCTTCGCCGCCGTCGCGCTGCTCGCGCTCGCGGCCTCGGCGCCCGTCGCGGCGTGGACGATGGGCGGGCTCGAGACGCCGCTGTTCGCCGCGCTGTGCACGTGGGCGTTCGTGCTCGCGATCGACGTGCAGCGTGAGCCGAGAGCGCGGCGGGGCGCGTGGCTCGGCGTCGTGCTGGCGCTCGCGACGCTGACGAGGCCGGAAGGTGCGCTGGTCGCAGCGATCGTGTGGCTCGTGCTCGCAGGGTGGCTCGCGCGCTCGCCCTCGGGGCGCAGCGCGTTGCTGGCGATGGCGGGCGCGGGCGCGCTGATCGTGGGCGCGCACCTCGCGTGGCGCTGGAGCTACTACGGCTATCCGCTGCCGAACACCTTCTATTTGAAGTCATCGGGCGACTCCGGCGTGATGCGGGCCAAGGGCCTCGCCTACTTGGGGCTGGCCGCCCGTGAGCTCGGGCCGGTGCTGCTCGCGGCTTCTTCGTTGGGCTTGATCTTCGGCGCGCGCGGCGCGCGGTCTCGCGAGCCATCGGCGGCGGGTGCACGCGCCGTGCTGGCGTGGATCGCACGTCTGCTGATCCCGATCTACGTCGCGTACGTGGTGACGGTCGGCGGTGACTTCCTCGATCTGTACCGCTTCTTCGTGCCGTTGCTGCCGGTCGCGCTCGTGCTCGGTGCGGTCGCGCTGTCACGCCTCGGCGGCGGCACGCCGGTCGGCGTCACCACGCTCAGCTTCACGATCGCGGCCGTGCTGCTGCTCTTTCACGGCCGCGGGCAGCACGCGGTGGCCGAGCGCGCGCGGCAAGTGGCAGAGCCGGCGCGTGCGGAGCGCGGCATCGAGCCGGTCGGCTGGACGCGCCTGTACGCGCTGCGCTGGGCGGCGATGGGCCGCTGGATCGCCGAGCACGCGCGGCCCGACGATCGCATGGCGGTCGGGGCCGCGGGCGCGATGCCGTTCTACGCCGGCATCTACAACCTCGACACGTTCGGCTTGTGCGACGCGTGGATCGCGCACCACGGCCCGATCGTGAGCAACCGCCCCGGCCACCAGCGCTTCGCACCGCGCTCGTACATCCTGAAGCACAAGCCCGCGTTCCTGCTGATCGGCAACGACTACACGCGCGACACCCCGGTGCCCCTCAAGCGCGACCGCGGCTGGGAAGCGCAAGGCTACGTTTGGGCCGAAGCCCACGTGGATGCGCAGCGCTACGGCGCGCCCACGAGTTACTTCCACTACTTCTTGCTGCGGCGCGACCGCGCCTCCGAGCGCGCGTCGTCGCCGTATCTGCGCTTCTAGTTTTACGCGCTCGCTTCGCTCACGAACGCATTCGTGAATGCGTTCTAGAAATGCAGGAAGAGAATCGCCGCTACTTGATCATGAACTGCACGCGGCGGTTGAGTGCGCGGGCGCGCTCGGTGATGTTGGGCATGAGCGGGCGGTTGTCGCCGTAGCCGGTCGCCGTCAACCGGTCGGCGGCGACGCCGGCGTTGATGAGCCACGTGCGCACGGCGTCGGCGCGGTTCTGCGACAGCACGAGGTTGGCCTCGGGGGTGCCGAGGCCGTCGGTGTGACCTTGGATCTCGATCGACGTGACCTGCGGGTTGCGCAAGATGACGTCGGCGATCTCGGTGAGCAGCGCGTTGCTGGTCTCGCTGATCTCGGCGCTGTTCGACTTGAAGAAGATCTGCTTGCGGATGCGGACCTCTTCCTTGGTCAGCTCGACCTGGGCCGTCGCAGGCTTGTCGACCATCTCGACGCGCACGCTGGCCTGCTGCTCCGCCGCTACGTCCACGTTGACGATCTTGAGCAGGTAGGTCTCCGCTTCGACGCGGACGCTGTAGTTGCCCGCGGGCAGGCTCTGCACCACGAACGCGCCGGCGGCGTCCGACGTGGTCGATTGCACGGTCGGGCCCGTGACCATCACCTGCGCGCCAGCGACCGGCTTGCCACCGATGCCGACGACATCGCCGCGGAGCGAGCCGGCGCGCGGCTTGGCCTTCAGCTCGCAGCGCAGCGGCACGCGCCCGTCGGCGGCCGGGACGGAGGGCGCCGGGCTCACCGGAGCCGCGGCCGGCGGCGCCTCTTGGTACAGATACGGATTGAGCTGCTGGCCATCCGACCCGAGCCCGCCCGGAGGCGTGGGCGGCGGAGGCGGAGGCGCGGCGGCCGGCGGAGCCGCAGCAGGCGGCGCGACGGGGGCGGCGCCCGCGGCCGTCGGCCCGGGCATCGTCACCGAGCACTCGCCGGGCTCGTAATCCGGGTGCGTGACCGACAGCACGATCGGGCCGGCCTCGAGCTCGTAGCTCAGGAACGAGCCATCGACGTTCGTAGCCTGCGGCGTGAAGCTCCGGCCGACGTACTGCACGATCGCGCGCGGGATGCCGGCGCCCGAAGCCTTATCGACGACCACGCCCGCGATGCGCGGCAGCAGCGGCGGCGGAGGAGGCGGCGGCGGCTCGCGCTCGACCACGACCACCTTCGGTTCGGGCTCCTCGCCTTCGTCGACCGCATAGCTGACGGCGAGCAAGAACGCCCACGGCTTGTTCGGCGCGAGCTCGCGCACGAACGTCGATGCGCCGCTCACGCCGATGTCGAGGCCGATCAAGAACGACAGCGGTACCTTGGGCGGAAACAAGCGCGCGCCGAGCGTGAAGGTCGACGGCATCGCCGCGAAGCCCTCGACGTCGAGGCAGCCATCCGGATCGCTGCGCCCGGTGTCGGTCGCGACCAAGAGACAGCTGTAGCTCTGGCGGTTGACGGGGATGCCGATCGTGAGCTCGGTGATCGGGTGCAGGAACCAGCCCTCTTCCTCCGTGCCGTCGAGCAGCAGCGGCACCTCGAGGCCGAGGCCGATCGTGAACATGTCCATGCGGTTCACGCCGAGCGCGAAGCGCTCCACGCGCCGGATGAGGTGCTGGTCCTCCGTCGCCGGCGGGTCGACCTCGTCGGCAGGGATCGCCCCATAGCGGGCGATCTCGACGTCCTCGACCAGCAGGCTCGAGTTGTCGATGTAGTAGTCGAAGCTGGCGCGCGCGATCAGCGGCACCGACTCGTCCGGCAGCTCGCGCAGGTCCGCGCTGAACAGGCCGCGGATGCCGACGCTCGTGCTCTTGAGCACGGGGCCGACGGTGCCGATCGCGTTGAGGAACACGAGCCGCAGATCGCCGCCGACGGTCAGGAAAGGCGTCAGGCCGTAGTAGCCCTTCGCGCCCAGCATCCAGTCGCCCAGCACCTGCAGGAGCTGTGGGCGCTCCATGGTGTTGCCGTTCGCGTGGCTGTGCAGCGAGGTGTAGACCTCGAGGTGCTCCATGACCGAGATGCCGAGCGACAACGTGCCGCCGAAGTAGTCGTCGATGTCGCCTTGCAGCAGGTAGTCGCTGGTCGAGAACATGTCCATCGCCAGCTGCAGCCGCACGCCGAGGTCGTTGCCGGACCCTGCGTCGACCACGTGAATACCGCCCGCCGGGCCGTACCAGGTGTTCGACACCCGGCGCAGCTGCGCCTTACGTACGTCGCGCGGCTGAGCTCCGGCGCTCGCGCTGGCTTCGCCGGCGATGGGCGGCCTCTCGGCGTCGGCGGGCGCGCGCTCCTGCTCGCTGGGACCCACCTCGACCGTGGTCGTGGTCGTGCCCGATGTCGCGGTCGCTCCGTCTTTGGCCTCCGCCTGGACGCCGCCTTGCACGTCCGCCTGAAAGCCTGGCGGGTCATCGACGCCTTGCGCGCGAGCCGGCTGCGCGAGCGCGACGAGCGACGCGGTAAAGGCGCACGCCATGAGCGCGCACCGAGTGGATGCCGAAACCTTAGACCAAGCCCCCAAGCTCACGCGCGGTCAGCTCCCCGTGCTCACGATTAGTGTCGCTGTGCCCTCGGGCGGGATCATCGCCGACCGGGGCTTGGGCGCGGCACCTTTCGCAGGCGCGACGCGGACCTCGTAGTTGCCGCCGGGCACGCCGGCCATCTCGCACTTGCCGGCCGTGGTCTTGCAGGCTGCGACCTTCTCGCCCGTCTTTTGGTGCAGGCTGACCTCGCCGTCCGCGGGCTTGCCCGCCGCATCCTTCAGCTCGACGGCCACCCTTGCTTCGGCCAATGCCGTGCCCCCGAGCAGCGCGACCCACGCGACAGACGCCCCGGCCCAAAAGATCGTGCGCGTCCTTCGCATAGGCTCGACTTATATCAGTCCCGCTCGGGTTGGTGAAACGACTGCGCGCAAGCGCTCGGCCTTGGGTGAAACGGTCTGCGCGCGAGCGCTCCGCCTTTTGTGCAGTCCGGCGATGTTCGGTTAGGGTCCGAGCCATGCGTGTCTTCGTAGCAAGCACATTGCTCCTCATCGCGTGCGGACACACCGGGCCGAGCGAGCCCACACCCAGCAACGCGAGCGCCGCCAGCTCGGCCTCGACCACCACCGACACGCCCTCCGAAGCCACTGCGGTGTCCCAAACATCGGCTGGTACGGCGGCCCCGAACGCGCCGCCTCCCTATGGCCGCCCGCACTACGAGCTCGGCCGCAACGTGGCTCGCGCGGAGCTGACCAGCGGAGGCGTGCGCACGCTCGACTTCGGCGAGGCGAGCGGCGCGCAATACACGCTGGGCGGTTGGCTTACAGGCACGGGCGACGATCACGCCTTCGGAGAGGACCGCGCGCTCCTCGGAACCGCCAAGGTCGTGAAGGTCGCGATGCCCGTCGAGCACAGCGGCGCTACGCGGCTGTCGTTGCGCTTGCGCAGCTTCGCGCCGACCACGCTGAGCGTGCACGTGAACGGCCAGCGCGTGGTCGACGCGCCGCTCGACGGCAAGACCTTCCAGGTGATCGATCAGGTCGTAGCCGCCGAGCACGTGAAGCCCGGGGAGAACCTGGTGCAGCTGCGCGTCACGAAGGCGGGCGCCTCGCCCCGAGGTGGCGAAGCGACCATCGCGCTCGATTGGATCCGCGTGAGCCCCGCCGAGGCCAGCCACGCCACGTCGCGTCCTCCCGCGCTCGCCGAGCTCGCGCCGTCCGCGGGCGAGCGCAAGCCCGCGCTGTCGATCGCCGGCGGCGATCAGCTCGCGTACACGCTGGAGGTGCCGAGGAACGCCGAGCTGCGGGCCGCGTTCCTGCCCAAGGGCGGCGCGAAGCTCGCGGTGAACGTCGAGCGCGACGGCAAGCCGCTCGAGACGCTGCATACCGGCAACGCGCAAGCCGCGCTGCGGCTGTCTCTCGACAAGTACGCCGGCGAGGTCGTGCGCTTGTCGCTGCGCGCCGAAGGCGAGGCGACCAGCCGCGCCGAGCTGCACGAGCCCGAGGTGGTCGTGCTCGAGCCCAAGGCGGCGACCACCGACGCGGC
>Ga0190269_10001174_pt1 | contig 12682 bp, 8 predicted proteins | sample Popmic249IS_FD_133749 | JGI IMG/M metagenome (GOLD analysis project Ga0190269, IMG submission 133749) | Populus adjacent soil microbial communities from riparian zone of Blue River, Arizona, USA - 249 IS | ecosystem: Environmental > Terrestrial > Soil > Riparian zone | place: USA: Arizona...
AACTTGTCAGAAGATTAAGATTGCAGTATAAGTCTTCAAATTTCAAATCGACACAAGGTATCATGAATAACGACTCGAAAACCAACTGGCTTGAACGATCCATTCATCCTGCATTCCCTGCGATCACGAACGAGATTGTGATCTTCGCCGGGATCATTCTCCTTGCTCTTCTTACAAGATTTTATGACCTTGAAACACGCGTCATGAGTCACGATGAGAGTCTGCATACCTATTTCTCATGGTTGCTCTATCGGGGACAAGGGTATCAGCATACGCCGATGATGCATGGACCGCTCCAGTTCCACATGCTGGCATTGGTCTATTTTATTTTTGGAACTTCCGATCTGACAGCCCGCATCCCGGCTGTATTGTTTAGCATCGCAACAGTCTGGATGGTCTGGTCATGGCGCGACTACCTCGGCAAATGGGGAACGATCGCTGCGGGAATCATGTTAGTTGTCTCACCGTACATGCTGTATTACGGTCGCTATGTTCGTAATGAGTCGTTTACCGGAGTTGCAGGATTATTACTGCTCTATGGCATCCTGCGTTATCTTGAAAAGGGCGAACGTCGTTACTTTTACTTTATTACGTTCGGCGCGTTGCTCCATTTTCTAACCAAGGAGACGGCGTTTATCTATGCCGCTCAGGCTCTTCTCTATTTAGGTTTTTACTTTATTGCCCGTGTGACGCGCCGCCCGTGGGAGGACAACGCGGGACTCTTCCGGGCGTTCGTTATTGCTCTTACCGCCGCGGCAATGCTTGGCGCTATTGGTGTAGGTTTTGGATACGCCAATCGCCATGCCGATACGCTGACAAGCGGAGAAACGGTTGTTCCGGCCAACCCTACAGGTGAGACAAATCCGCTGGCGCTGCCAGAGCAGGGGACAAGTGTACCTACTATTTTATTTGTCCTTGCAGCAGTCGCATTGGTTGTTGCGGTCGTGATCTTATTCCGAGGCTACGGCTGGGCAAATCTTCTACGGGAACGTTCGTTCGAGCTGATGCTTCTGTTGGGGACGTTTGTACTTCCCATGCTATCCGCGTTTCTTATCAAGGTTTTCGAGACCAGTTTGAACCTTGCCATCCCCACGGACGCTGCATCGGTCAACGCACTGGATGCGAGAGCGTTGGGACTCATTGGTACGTTCGTCGTGCTGTTGTTCATAGCGTCCATTGCCATCGGCATGCTTTGGGATCGCAATTGGTGGAAGTATGGCGCTCTCTTCTGGGGTCTGTACACCATCTTCTATACAACCGTATTCACGAATGCCGCCGGCTTCTTTACAGGTGTCATTGGCTCTCTCGGCTATTGGATCGTCCAACAAGGTGTGGAGCGGGGCAGCCAGCCGGAATACTATTATGTGTTGCTCCAGATTCCCATGTATGAATTTCTGCCTGCGATCGGATTCATCGCGGCGGTCGTCATGGGCTTGAGAAAGCTATTGAAACGGGATCAGGTTGCAGCTGAGTCAGATGCGCTCATGGTTTCGGAATCAAAACTTGTAACTGAAGAAGTCGAAGTCAAACCTGAAACAGATAACTCCAAATTTGGATTGTTCTTTAGTCTCATGACATGGTGGTCCTTCAGCAGCGTTCTTGCCTTTACTGTGGCAGGGGAACGCATGCCCTGGCTTACCTATCATATGACGTGGCCGATGATCCTGCTCACCGGCTGGGCGATCGGTCAGATCATTGAGGCGGTCTCTGCCAGGTTGACGGGTGAAAAACCGGGACGCGTTGCCCTTTCGATCCTTGTGCTGGTGGTCTTCATATTGGCCGTCTTCAACGCCTTGCGTTCGGTGTTCGGCGCAACACCGCCGTTTCAAGGCACTGAATTGCTGCAACTACAGGCAACGGCGTCATTCCTCTTACCGGCGGTATCCGCGATCCTGGCCGGTGCTTTGCTCGCCTACCTAATGCGGGAAGATATTCTTGGGCTGGCGATCGTATCGTTGTTTGTCCTGGCACTGATCACCTTTGGCACAAGCATCATCAATGGTGCGTCTGTTTTGTCGCTTACCACGGCTGCTGAAGCAGACCCAACACTGCTCAATTCGAGTTGGCTGCGGTTTGCAGCTGCACTGGTTGCATTGATCGCCAGCACCATCGGTCTTGTTTATCTCATGCGAAACACACATGCCAGTTTGTTCGTGCAGATGGCCACGTTGACTGTATTTGGCTTGTTGTTCGTTCAAACCATGCGTACCTCCTTCCGTGCAAACTACATCATGTACGATGACGCGATGGAGTACCTTGTATACGCACATGGCGCAACGGGAATCAAAGAAGTAATGACGCAGGTGGAGGAGATCTCGGAACGCACAGCAGGCGGGCTCAATGCCGTTGTTGCCTACGATGCCAGCGCACCGGATACAGGCGTTTCCTGGCCGATGGTCTGGTACCTGCGCGACTTCACGGCCCTGCGATCGTTTGACCAACCCACCCGTTCATTGCGCGATGCGGTAGCCGTGATCGTCGATCAGAAGAACTTCGACAAGATCGAGCCCGCGCTGGGTGACGGATTTTATCGTTTCGACTACATCCGCATGTGGTGGCCCAATCAGGATTATTTCAACCTGAACCGAAACCGCATTGTGGACGCGCTGACCAATCCACAGATCCGCGAAGGTATCTTTGATATTTGGTTTAACCGTGACTACACGTTGTATGGTCAGGCGACTGGAAATAGCTCAATCACAAAAACCACCTGGCAGCCTGCCGATCAAATGCGGCTGTACGTCCGCAAGGATGTTGCGGCACAGATCTGGAACTACGGCGTCGGGCCTTCGGAAGTGGCAGTCGCTTCGGACCCGTATCAAGCGGGTACCGTTATGATTACGGCGAGCGAGATCTTCAATGGCGATCGCTATCCCCCGCTGGGTTTGAACGCACCACGCGCCATCGCAGCAGGACTTGATAACGACATTTACGTTGCCGATTCCCGCAATAACCGTATTCTGCACATCGGTGCGGATGGCACCTTGCTGCATGCGTGGGGCATGTTCGGAGATCAGTTATCCAACGGCAATGCGCCGCTTGGGTTCTTTAATGAACCCTGGGGCGTGGCCGTTGGACCAGACGGCTCCGTGTATGTCTCGGATACATGGAATCATCGCGTACAGAAATTTACATCAGAAGGCCAGGCGGTAAAGATGTGGGGACAGTATGGGCAGCCTTTGCCAGAAGACCCCACAACACAGGATTCGTTCTGGGGTCCACGTGGTATTGCCGTTGACTCCAATGGACATGTATATCTCGCCGACACCGGCAACAAGCGTATCGTTGTTTTCGACTCGGATGGTAATTACATTACGGCATTCGGCACGGCGGGGTTTGATCCCGGTCAGTTTGATGAGCCGGTGGGCGTGGCGGTTGCCAATGACGGGACAGTGTATGTGACCGATACGTGGAACCAGCGCATCCAATCCTTCATTCCAAGTGAAGATGGGACGATCTTCCTTCCAGCCAATCAATGGGACGTGAATGCCTGGTTCGGGCAGTCACTTGATAACAAACCATTTATTGCTGTGGATGCAAATGGCAACGTGTACATCACCGATCCCGAAGGGTATCGCATCATCGAATTCACCAGCAATGGACAGTTCGTCCGCACCTGGGGCGATTTCGGTGTGGGTGCAGAAGAGATCGGGCTCGCCGCTGGCGTCACAGTTGACCCGCTTGGGAACGTTTGGGTAACCGATGCGGGAAATAACCGAATCCTGAAATACACACTCCCCTAAATCAGGTAGGCAGGAAGACCGCCCCGCAATTGAATTGCGGGGCGGTCTTTTCGTTTAAACATCCACAGTCAGACAAGTAAGCGTCTGTTCCACACCCTGCAAGGGCTGGATCGTGGAGGCAACCAGGGAACCGATCGAGCCAAGATCGTCTGCATCAACGACAGCCACCGCATCGTAAGGACCGAATGTCATATAGGCTTCGACAACGCCAGCAGTTTGGCGCAACTGACGGACAACCTCCTGCGCATCACCGACATGTATCTTGATCAGTACAAACGCTTTCATGTTGACTCCTTTTGACTATTCGTTTTTCTTTGGATTGCGCAAACTCACAAATACACCACCCAACACAGCCAGGACAAGAATGCCAATTGCAACTGCCATGATCCTATCTCTGGAAACAGGTTCAGAGACAGGTAGCAACGTGGAAGTAGCGACTGGAATACTCATTGTAGCAGTCCGCGTCGGCAGATGGGTGGGTGATGTAATCGCTTCACTGGTAATTGTTTCAGCTGGAATTGTCGGCGACACAACGACTCCCTTTTTTATCAGAAGCCTGCTACCAGGATAAATACTATTATCATACAAATTGTTCAGCCGTTTGATCTCATCGATCTTCGTCTCATATGAGATGGCGATCTGCCAGAGCGACTGACCCGCCTTCACCTCATGGATGACATCCCCATCGCTGTTTGGAGTAGCAACTGCCACAGGAATGATCACGCCTCCACTGGGAACGACAGTGGAGGCATCCGCAACAAGTGTTCCTGCCGCTTGTTGTGGAATTCCGTTCGTGGTCGGCAGGGCACAATCAATGACAAAATACACTCGTCCATTATTGACACTCACGCCCGCGCCGATCTCGGTCAAATTGGGTGAGATCATTGTAGTAAGGTGTGGGGCGTCTCCGGCCCATTGGTTCACTGCATCCTGTGCGGTTTTGCTTTCACTTCCTGCTGTGATGTTCTCGGAGCGAAAACCGCCCAATGACAAATCCCCTGCCAACGGATAACCAGCAGCAAGCAAGCGCTCGGTTACCGTTGACCCGCCCAGCCCGGTATGGGACACATTTCCGGTCGCCGCCATGTAATCGGCGTGGGCTTGAGCCGTTGCCATCAAGATGGGACTGATCGTGTAAGGCGCAAGTCCATAGGAAGCGCGCAAAGCGTTGACAGCATTGATTAAATCATAGGGTGATGCAGCCTGAAACAGACCGGCCGAAGAAGCGGCCTTCGTGCGGGTTGTTGTCATCAATGCCAGCATACCGATAGTCAAGCCTATAACGATGAAGCTTTGAGCATGGCGTACCATCCAATAATTATACTGTCGGGATCTGATCCTCAAAATCGTCTCATCTGAAGTTAAGTAGACGAGCATCAACGGCGACTGAACATGTCGGAGGAAAAACGCCTGAATGCTTGGAAAGAGGCAGGCATCCGCATATAATTACAGGAAATGACAAAAAGAGGAGGTATTAATGCGGCAAAATAAGGTGGTTATTCCCGGCAAGGTTCAACAAGTCAACAGTAAGAAGTTCAAGATCAAGAAAGACAAAGACAACGAAGTAGAAGTTGATATCGAGATCGAAGAAGATGGCACTTATGAAGTAGAAAAGCTAAGCATTGAGGGGTTGCCTACGCACATGAACGATGGCACTCCCATCCGCTGGTTCAACAATGTGGCTATTAAGAAGAATGGGCAATATATCAATCAGCCTTACAAGGTCACGATCCCGGGTATTTCCAGCATGGGTTCATCCAGGCTGGTCATCTTTGACGGCAATGGAGATCCATACTATTATACGGGTCCAATTGTCAACGATACGTTTGAAATGACCGACGGCGACCCGGGTTGGGGAAGCGGGCCTTAATCAGTCTCTGTCTTACCTGAACGCCACAAAGCCAATCGCCAGGGAACATTCTCAATATACATGACGCGGGCATGCGCGTCTTTCAACTTGGAAAGATACTCCTCCAGCAATTGGAGTCCAGCTTGCAGGACCTGCGCAGCCCGCGGGTCTTGTTTTTTGTCGAGTAGACGGTAACAGGTATAGTACACGCGCAATGGATCATCGGTGCCGTGCAACTTTCCACCACCCTCCAGGTGAGCGAGGATCTTCTCAGCATGTTGCGACGCAAAGTCAAGATCACCGCTGTGCAAGCCAACCTCCACCAGGCCCGCCAGGGGTTCCATGGAGATTGTTGTTTGACCCAGCCTTTCGCGAATTTCCAATGATTTCTGGAAGGATGACCTTGCTTGATCAATTTCGTTCATCAACAATTGCGCATGACCTACGTAGAACCACCCCCACGACTCGCCGTTCAACTCCCCCGTCTTGTGCGAGGTTGTAACCGCCTTTTCTGCATACTCCAATGCAGATGCAGGCTGATGCAGAGTGACTGCATTGGCACTGAGGTTAACGTAAATAAAAATCTCGGAATAACGGTCACCTATTTCCAGGGCCGCCACCAAGGACTGTTCCAGATGTTCTTTTGCTTCTGAGAAGTTGCCTTGCATTCCAGCCGTAACACCCAGGTTCCCGCCGTTAAAAACCTCCGAATTGCGATCACCAATCGCGCGCGAAATCGTCAATGCCTGCCGATAATACTCGTGCGCCCGGCCAGGGTCGCCGTTCACATGCAGCTCGAACAGGGCCAGGTTGTGGAGGGCCCGGGTTTGCAAGCTTCTATCCTTCAGTTCATGGGCAATATCGAGCGCTTCAACAAGATAACTTTCTGCATTGGCGGGCTCCTTTTGTTCAAGTGCAGCCACTCCCAGGCTTGTCAGGACCCTTCCCAACTGTCTTCGATCTCCCACGTTCCGGGCAAGCTCAAGCGTCTCCAAACCAAGTTCCATGGCCTGCTCAATCCTGCCCAACCTAAGCATGGAAAGAGACCAACATATCCGCGATGTAAAACTTAGTTCCGGTTCCAAACATCGATCTTTAAAACCGAAAGCAAGTTGGGCACGGTCAATTGTCTCGTTGTATTTTCCTGTAACGTAGAAATAGAGCGAGTAAAACATGAGAGACTTGGAGCGACGGAGATCATCATTCATTTGTTGCGCTAACGATTCCAGCGCGGTCAGATCGGTCCATTGCAGATCGCGCTTGCCCAAGTGGTGCAGCAACTCAACGCGGTCAGCCATAATGTCGAACTGCGAGGCAAGGTCTTTGGGAAGAGTGAACGAGAGGGCTTTCGTAAAATACTCAATGCCCTTCGAATTTTGATAGGCAGCCGCGGCAGATTTTCCAGCCAGCCTGTAATACTGCAAGGCTTTTTCCCGCAACGCGGCCTGCTCCGAATGATGCGCAACTTCGGGGTAATGGAATTTCATATCATCCCCATAGATCTTTTCGAGAGCGGTGACTGCTAATGAATGGAGCTCCCGACGGCGGGCTCGCATTTGCATCGTGTATGCTGCATCCCGTAACAAGCCGTGTGTAAAGGTATAACGCTTGTCACTATCGCCCAGCCAGATGGCCGATTGCTCGGCTTCGATCACATGCTGTTCGATAGTATCCCCTTCGGCCGCCATTTCAGCAAGGACATCCAAGACGAACTCACGCCCAAGCACCGAGGCAGTTTGGATAACTTCCCTTACCTTGCGAGAAAGCTGGTCAAGCCTGGCCACCAGCAGGGCACCAATATCCCCTGGCAGGAATGACTCGCGCATCCCTTGTACCGGCTTCCAACCGGAGGCGCTCATTTCGATCAGGTTTTCATCCTGTACGTACCGGATGATCTGTTCAATGAAATAGGGGTTTCCCTCCGAGCGGTCATTGACGAGATTGACCAAACTCAGGGAAGGGACACCACCCAGCAGGATCTCAACCAAACGTGCAACCGCTTCGCGAGCCAGCCCATGCAAACGGATCTGCTCGTCCACGAGTCCACTCTCCAGTACCGGGGTATGACTTTCGATACGGGACGTTGTAATGATCGCAATTGGATAGGACCGGTCACTCGCCGCAAGGGAACGTTTCAGTCGCGGCAGAAAGTTCAGGGAATCCTCATCAATAAATTGCACATCTTCCACAAACAAAATAAATGGTTGTCGCAAACTTTCGGCCTTCATCAATGAGATCAAAGCCAGAAGTGTGCTATTGTAGCGGCCCTCCGCGTCCAATTGTTCATAGAAAGAATCCTCCCAAAACAGATCCACCAATGCCCCGATCAGCGAACGCAGGCGGTCCAATTCACGCGCGAGTTCAACGTCCGGAATTGAGCCTTTCAGGACATCCAACTTGATATTAAAAAGTTCTCTGCGCGTGGCCGCGCTCTGGTTCACTGTAAAGCCAAAGTAATGGAACAACCAACTGCGAAACGGATTAAATGACTCACGCAGGATCTGTTCCGATTGACAGAATGCCCACAGAGACTTGTTACTTTCAAATAGTTGGGAATAGCGGAACGCCTGGACCAATCGTCCCTTGCCAATGCCTGCATCGCCCAAAATGAGGAGCACACCGGCCAAATCGCCTTTCCAGACCGGGCCGATAAATTTATCCAGCTGCGAGAGTTCCTCCTCACGTCCAACGAGTTCACCTTGATAGACCGATTCCTGTCCGAGGTTATAGCGTCTTAAGCGATGGACTTTCTGCAAGGCAGAAAACCCCTTAAAAGGCTGCTCTCCCACAGACTCCAATTCAAATCGACTGCTCACACGTCGAGCTATGCGGTCGTCCACCCAGATCTCCCCAAGCGGCGCGGTCATCATGAAACGCGAAGCCAGGTTCACTCCCCAGCCATAACAGGTGTAGTCTTCACACATCACGCTTCCCAAATACCCTGCGTGAGCCACATAATAGGTCACACCCGCTGTCACAGGAACATCAAGCTGATCCTGTAGATCGAGGATAAAGTTGAGCGCGCGGCTGATATCATTTTCATAGGCGATCGGTGCGCCCCATAACATCAGAATATTACAACCCTTATCACCAAAGTCAATACGATTGAGCAGCCCACCATATTTCTCTCGCAGCTCAAATACAACACGGGTAATGGACTGCAATTCATCGTTCGGCAGATCAGGAAAATGCATGAACAGGTTGACCACCTGCCTGAATTCACCGCGCGCATTCTGGGCAATGATCTCCTCCGGCATGAAGATGCGCGAGATCTCCAGATCGACAGGCGGAAACGAGATCCTTTTCGGCTTCGGAAGTTCAGTATTGAACCCCGTCATTCGGCAAAGGGAGCCAAATGGCTCGATCTGTATCAGGTCGCCCAGCAATCTGCCGACTTGATCGGTGATGATGATCTCGCCCGCACGTGAATGATGTTCCGCCCTCGCAGAATCATCTACAGCCGACCCCCGAAAAAAGTAGGTTGCATGAGTCCGGTCTTCGGAATGCAAAATCCCCCATGAAACTTCACCGTATGTCAACCCTATCTTGGCAGTGAATTGAAACTTCCCATAGATCGTGTTGCGCCCGGGGTCATTGACAAGACGCTGTTGGATCAACCATGCCGAGGTCAGTGCTCGTAGAGTCGTTTGTTTCGGATCTGCCTCCGCAGGAAACAAGGCCATGATGCCATCCCCCGCAAAGCCCACGATCTTCCCGCCATAATCAAAAATGCCTTCCACCAGCGGATCGAACACGCCATGCATCAGGTTCGCCAGAACCTCTGCTCCATGCTGACCATGCGTCATCAGTGTATCGGTCATCGATGAAAAGCCAGACAGGTCCAAAAACATTCCTACTGCCGGGAATTCTCCACTGTAACGACCTGCTCGATAATTTTCAACGATCAGTTCAGGTACGACGCGATGCATGCATAAATTGTAGCATGTATAATCACCGCATGGCAATTCACTACGAGATCAGAGTATGCAACTCCTGTGGACTTCGCTATCCGCTCACTGCAGGTAATTCGTTTGGCGTGCGGTGTCCCATCTGCATGGGAGACACTCGCATCATCCTCAGCCGCGAGTTGGCAACCGAGCCCACGCGTCCCCTCCCCTTCGCTTTGGACCCGGCACAGCGCCAAAAAGCTGTACTGCTCGATAACATCCGCTCAGGCTTGAATGTCGGCTCGATCTTCCGCAGCGCAGACGGCTTTGGATTCAGGCACGTCTATCTGTGCGGCATCACTCCAACTCCTGAAAGTGAAGCAGTGACGAAAACATCATTGGGCGCGGAAGATTCTGTGCCCTGGTCCTATCACAAGGATGCTGTCAAGCTGGTCAAAGGTTTGAAAAAGGAAGGCTGGCGGGTCCTGGCACTGGAGGAGGATGCACGCGCAGTTGATGTGGGTCAGGCTTTCAGTATGGTTACCGACAAGCACACACTCCTCATCGCGGGAAGTGAGGTCACTGGCGTCGATCCCGAACTGTTGGAACTATGCGATCAAATCTTCTACATCCCCATGTATGGTGAAAAAAAGTCGTTCAATGTGGCTGTCGCCTTTGGCATCGCCGCCTATGCAATGAACAAATAAAAACATCCCGCAGAATTTCTGCAGGATGTTTTTCTCCAGGTGTTAGGCGTCTGGGACGCGCACTATATCGTAATCGGTGTCAGGCGTCGGCGTGGTTCCGAAGCGGGCATTGACCACGTACAACGCATCCCCAAATGCTGCGATCGTCGTTGGCACACGGAAGAGCGGACTGGTGATCAGCGTCTCGATGGTTCCGGCTGTGTAATCCGAGTTCAGTTCGATGACAGCAATCTGGTTCAAGCGGTTTTGAACGACATACAAGGTTTTGCCTCGCAACAGAATGCCATCACCATTGGGCACAGCGCCCGTTCCAAGGTCAATGCGAGTTGCCACACCCGTGGAAGGGTCAACATTGTATAAAGCGCCCTCTGTGCTGTTGACAATGATCAGTGTTTTACCATCGGCGGTGGCTGCGATCCCGTTCGCATTGAACGCACCAGGCGTGAACTGGTAATCACCAACCAAGACGATTTCTTCCACGGTCGGCGTTTCAGGTAATTCACCATTCTTCAACAACGGCATGCGATAGATGATGGGCTGGAAGGAATTCGTAAAGTAGACCGCATCTCTTGTGATGACGACGTCATTGATAAAGCTGGGGGATGTACTGAGTTGGGTCTCCGCGACATTCGCACCGGTTTCAGCATCGTACACGTAAGCATATCCGGTTGCTCCACCGGCAACAAAAAGCAGGTCTGAACGCGGGTCATATTTCAACCCGATCGCACTTCGTCCATCTTGAGCAGGGACAAGGATGTCACCTGCACCTGTCAGATAGTCGCCCTGATAGATCGCGCCGGTTGGAATCGACCCCACATAAAAGGTTGTTCCCGTGCCGCTGGCAATTCCCTCGGGCTGGAAGCCATTCGGCAAAGGGATGGACTCCGGGAAGGGAGCCGCAGCCACAGTCCCTACCAGGGTAAAGCTGAGGATAAGCAGCAAGAGGGAAACCAACAAGCGGTGCTGACGATTATGGTTCACAAGCATTTGTAACTCCTTTATCGATCTTGATTTGGATGGAGATTTTCGTGTGAGCGTCTGTGTCAGCAGAATCCCCGAGACATCTTGTCATGCTACATGGAAAATATGAAATTTCACTGAGTACAAGTTTAAAAACAGACTCCACTAATTCCACCCAAAAGTAACGCATCAAATAAATGTCTCATTAAAAGGATCGGAAATCAACGGAATCGAGGCAACCATGCCAGTACGTGCTAGCAAATCCATCAGGATCTTCGCCGTGTTAAACCTTCGAGACTTGTCGTGAGCTATCCTGGGTCGGTAGTTTTGCGATGGATCCGACGAAGTTTCCGAGTCAGGAACTTTTTTCGCATACTGACTGAGCCGGCAAGAGGCATGGGGTTATGGCTAAAAATCAACATCCCACAGGTTTCTACCTGTGGGATGTTTTTATCTATCCGGGTTATTTTTTCTTTTCGTTCTTCAGCTTTCGCTTCTCTTTGAGGCTATTTTTCGGTTTTTTCTTTTGTTCCTTGTTACCTTTATCTTTGGTGGCCATGATCATTACTCCTTTCATTTATTGAAAATTGATGTAGTAATCATCCAAAGATAACGCATATATCATAAATTGGCAATTCCAGAATGGATCATCCGCCGGTGCCAGAGATAGTCAGCTCATTAAAGCGTGCTGTATGCGGTCCCATATAACCGCCAAAGAATCCCGTCTCTGCGCTCCACCGTACATTTGCCAGAGCGTCCATGTAGTTCCCGACGAGTTGACCGCCTTTGAAAGGCTTTCGGGCTCCGTTTTCCACGAGGTAACCAAAGCGGATCTCTGTGGCAAAATCTCCAGTGATGGTGTCTGGGTTGAACCAGGAGAACTGGATGATCTCAATATGAGGTTCTGCCAGCAGTGCAGAAGCTGGCGTACCACCAGCCGACAGTTCGATATTTCCGAACTCACCGGTTGCGGGGATCTTCAGATATTCAGCATAACGCTGGTTCGCGGCAAACGTAACCAATTCATTATTACGGATCAGCTCAATTCGTTGAGCGGGCAGTCCTTCGCCATCGAAGCGGTTCGAGCCTACGCCATACGGCATGGTCCGATTGGCCCAAATCGTGAGCGGATCACCTTTTACTTCACCATGGAATACAGACTTGCCAACTTCCCACGGGCTAAACTGCGCATATTTAGCCGCGGCCGATGAAAGAGTCTGGATCACGCTTCCATTGAGATTATCACCGGCCAGGAAGTTTGTGAGCGCATCGCCGCGCAGGACAACGGGACCCTGCCAGGAGGCGGGCGCGTCCGCTTCAAGCAGATCGAGTGCATAGCGCGCCTGATTCTCCATGACTGTTTCTATATCCAGGTCGGCAGCGCGACGACGTGTGATTGCATGGAAGGTTTCCGAGTCACGGTCACCTTTACGGGCATGCAAAACGAATTCAACATTGACCTCGGTATCATCTTGTTCTGCATCGATGCCGCGGCTGTTCACCAGATGCGTGTGCCGTATATCGCCAAACGCTTCT
>Ga0190269_10001175_pt1 | contig 12681 bp, 14 predicted proteins | sample Popmic249IS_FD_133749 | JGI IMG/M metagenome (GOLD analysis project Ga0190269, IMG submission 133749) | Populus adjacent soil microbial communities from riparian zone of Blue River, Arizona, USA - 249 IS | ecosystem: Environmental > Terrestrial > Soil > Riparian zone | place: USA: Arizona...
CGCCAGGCCTCGCGCCCCTCCTTGACCGCGATCGCCGCGACGACCAGCGCGGCCACCGGGTCCGCCCACCACCACCCGAACAAGCTGTTGAGACCCAGACCCACCAGGACCACGGCCGACAGGTACGTGCACAGCAGCGTCTGCCGCGAGTCCGCCACGGCCGAGCGGGAGCCGAGCTCGCGGCCGGTGCGGCGCTGGGCGTACGACAGGGCGGGCATGACGGCGAGCGACACCGCGGTCAGCACGAGACCGACGGGGGAGTGCGCGGCCTCGCCGTGCCCCAGCAGCGACAGTCCCGAGTGCACAGTCACGTACGCCGCCAGCGCGAAGAACGACACCGCGATGAGCCGCATCGCGGTGCGCTCGCGCGCCTCGGGGTCGCGGCCGGCGAACTGCCAGGCCACCGCCGCCGCGGACGACACCTCGATGAGGGAGTCGAGGCCGAACCCGATCAGCGCGGCGGACGAGGCGGCGGCCCCGGCGGCCAGCGCCACGCCCCCCTCCACGACGTTGTACGCGATCGTCGTCCCCACCAGCAGCCGCACCCGCCGGGTGAGCACCGCGCGCCGGGCCGGGGCGGGACCCGCGACCGGGGAGATCAGCGGCAGGCTCATCAGCAGCACCCCTTCGCCGCAGTGTCCGGGCACGCCGCCGGGTCCACCGCCAGCACGAGGCCGAGCAGGTCGCCCAGCGCGTGCGCGAGGCGGGCGTCGGCGAGCTCGTACCGGGTGCGGCGGCCCTCCGGAACGGCCACGACCAGGCCGCAGCCGCGCAGGCAGGCGAGGTGGTTGGAGAGGTTCTGCCGGGTGACCCCGAGCAGCTCGGCGAGGTCGGCCGGGTATCCCGGCGCCTCGCGCAGGCTCAGCAGCAGCCGGGCCCGGGTCGGGTCGGACAGGGCGTGCCCGAAGCGGGCGAGAACCTGCCCGTGCGTCAGCGTCTCCACCCCGCCGACAGTACAGCGTTCGCTGTACTGTTTCTACCCGGCCCGGTCGGGGATCAGGGCGGGGTGGACGACATCGCGGGCCGTCAGGCCCGCGGGCGACGGGCCAGGAACACCGTCCGCGTCGTGCGGACCGTGAGGTCGCCGCGGTCCGCGATCCCGGCCGCGACCCGTTCGAACGCCGCCAGGTCGGCGGGGTCCAGCCGGCCCTCGAGGCGGTGCGGCATCCGCCCGAGGGACACCTCCGCGTAGCGGCCGGTCGCGGCCGGCAGCGGGGGTCGTAGGTCGATGTCGGTACGGCGGACGTCCTCCACGACGAAGCCGGCCTTCGCCGCGTGGGAGCCCCAGTCCTCGTGCATGTGCAGGCCCGCCTCCGTCCGCGCCTCGGCGAGCACGGCGTGGGCGCGCTCCTCCAGGGCCGCGTCCGGGGTGCCGGAGAGGAACAGCGGGAAGGAGTCGACCTCGGTGGCCAGCAGGACCCCGCCCGGGCGCAGCGTGGCGAACACCCGGCTCAGCGTCTCGGCGGGGTCGGCCATGTGGTGCAGCGAGGCCGACGCCCACACCAGGTCGGCCGGGCCCAGATCCGGCCAGGGCTGGTCGAGGTCCGCCTGCACGGTCCGGATCCGCTCGCCGAGGCCGGCGTCCTGCGCGCGGCGCCGCACGTGCGCGAGCATCTCCTCGTCGACGTCGACCGCGGTCACCTGCGCGTCCGGGAGGTGCCGGGCCAGCGCGAGGCTGCCCGTGCCGGTGCCCGCCCCGAGATCGATGATCCGCGGCTGGGGCGGGACCAGCGAGCCCGCCCAGGTGATCAGCTCACGGTGGTAGTCGTGCAGCACCTCGGCGTCGAGGTCGAGCATCTGCGCCATCTGTGCCATGTGGGAATGTGCCATGCCGTCGACGGTAGCGGTGCTTTGCGCGTACGACATAGCATCTTGCGTATGAAGCAAGACGGCGATCTCGACGCCCTCGTCCGGCAGCGCATCCGCAGCCTGCGGGTGGCCCGCGGCTGGTCCCTCGACGACCTGGCGGCCCGCAGCTTCCTGAGCCCGTCCACGCTCAGCCGGCTCGAGACCGGGCACCGGCGGATCGCCCTCGACCAGCTCGCGCCGATCGCCCGTGCGCTCGGCACCACCCTCGACCAGCTGGTCGAGTCCGGCGACGACGGCGACGTGGTGATCCGCCCGCACCGCGACGACGCGCGCGGCATGACCACCTGGCTGCTGTCGCGCGAGGGCGCCCCGCACGGCGTGACGGTCGCCAAGCTGCGCATCGACCGGCAGGCCCCCACCGACCTGCGCGTGCACCCGGGCCGGGACTGGTTCACCGTGCTCTCCGGCACCGTCGTGCTGCGCCTGGGCGTACGCACCATCCTGGTCCGCGCGGGCGAGGCCGCCGAGTTCTCCACGATGGTGCCGCACGCCTTCGGCTCGCACGACGGGCCGGCGGAGGTGCTGTGCATCCTCGACCACGACGGGGAGCGCAGCCACCTCGGGCCGTCGCGGGGCGGGGAGCGCGGGACATGACCGGGCCGCTCGACGGGGAGCCCGCGGACCCCGGCGCGGCGGAAGAGACCGTCGAGAGGCCGCCTCCTTCCGGGTCACCCTCGACGCCGAGGCGGACTTCGCCGACCTGTTCACCGTGAAGTACGGGACGCCCACCGCCGGCGGCCCCGCCACGCCGATCGAGGGCCCGCGGCGCTCGCCGGGGGAGGCGGACACCCGCATCGAGGCCGGGCATCCGGGGCTGGCCGCCGCGCTCACCCGTACGCGCAAAGATCTGGCCGCCCTGCAGGTGCCGGACCCGCGCGCCGGGCGGGCGTACGTCGCGGCCGGCGCGCCCTGGTTCATGACGTTGTTCGGCCGCGACAGCCTGCTCACCGCCGGGATGGCGCTGCCGCTGAGCGTGGAGCCGGCGGTCGGCACGCTGCAGGCGCTCGCCGCGACGCAGGGCCGCACGACCGACCCGGCCACCGAGGAGCAGCGTCACCCCGCGGCTGCCGGCGTCGTGGGGCCGGGTGCGGCTGTCCGGGCGCGCTTCGGGAGCATCACGGCCGAGGGTCGCACGGGCACGTCGAGCGCTGACGGCGCTGGCCGGAATCCGGGGCTCTGTGGCCGTGGAAGCGCTGGTCAGCCCGGCACGCGCCGCCCTAGCCTGCGACCATGACGGTGATCGCGCCGGTCCTCATCGGACTCCTCTATGTCGTGCTGATGTCGCTCGTTCCCGACCGCCACCGCCGGCCGCTCAACGCGGTGATGGTGGCGGGCGCAGAGGCCGCCTACCTCAGCGGCGGGTTCGGGGTCTGGGAGCTGGCCTTCACGGCGGTGCTGACCGCGGTCGCGTACCGGGGGCTGGAGTCGTGGCGGTGGATCGGGGTGGGCTGGCTGCTGCACACCGGCTGGGACATCGCACACCACCTGTGGGGCGAGCCGATCCTGCCGTTCGCCGGGGACTCGTCGCTGGGCTGTGCGATCTGCGACCCGGTCATCGCGCTGTGGTGCCTCGCCGGCGGCCCGTCCCTGCGGCACCTGCGGCAGATTGTTCCCTTCCGTGCCCAATAGGGAGGGTGTCGGGGCAAGAGGTGTGCACCGACTGCCATGTCGGGTGTCGTCTTCGTTAAGTTGAGTCCATGATCGACACGGGAGGCGGGCCACGGGACTCCCGCTACGCCGTCGGGGCCGTGCCCGGCGCGCCGCAGCGGCTGGGACCGCACCGGCGTCCGACCCCCGAGGCGATGGCCATCGTGCAGCAGACCGCGGGGGCGGTGGCCGACCGGCCCGTCGCCCTGGCCGAGGCGTTCTACCGGCACCTGTTCACGCTGGCCCCCGAGGTGCGCGAGATGTTCCCCGCGGACATGACCGCGCAGAACGAGCGGCTGTGCCGGGCCCTGCTGTCGGCGATCCAGTCGCTGGCCGAGCCGGAGCGCTACGCCGCCGGGATGGAACGCACGCTGCGCATGCTGGGCAGCGATCACGCTCACCGGTTCGCGGTCAAGCCCGAGCACTACCCGTACGTGGGGCATGCGCTGGTGCGGGCGGTGCGTGACGTGTCCGGCGACTGGACGGTGGCGACCAGCTCCGCGTGGATCTGGGTGTACGACTGGATGAGCGCCCACATGCTCGGCGAGATCCGCTGACGGTTCCCGCCTTCCGCCGGCTTGCCGGCTTGCCGGCTTTTTGCCGGCGGCGTCGGGCTTTGCCGGCGGTGCCGGGAGCCGGGTCAGGTGGTGACGGGGCGGCCGGTGCGGGCCAGCAGGCGGGCCTCGGTGTCGAGGTAGAAGTTCGGCCGCTGGTCCGCCTCGTGGTAGTAGCGGTGGAACACCGGCGTGGCCCCGCCCGAGATCGGCGGCACGATCCAGCTCCAGTCAGCGGGCACCTCGCGCCCCGCGGCCTCCTCCCGGCGGACGTGCTCGAGGAAGCGGGCGGCCTCGGTGTGGTGGTCGGTGATGCGCACGCCGGCGCGCTCGTACGAGTGCAGCACCGCCCGGTTGAGCTCCACCAGCGCCCGGTCGCGCCACAGGGTGGTCTCCGAGCTCATGTCCAGGCCCATCAGCCGGGCGACCACCGGCACCAGGTTGTAGCGGTCCGGGTCGGCCAGGTTGCGCGCGCCGATCTCGGTGCCCATGTACCAGCCGTTGAACGGCGCCAGCGGATAGTTGACCCCGCCGATGCTCAGCCGCTGGTTGGCGATCGCCGGGACCGCGTGCCAGCGCAGGCCCAGCTCGGCGAACCAGTCGAACTCCGGGTGGGTCAGCGGCACCTCGAGGACGGCGTTGGCGGGCAGCTCGTAGAGGGTGACGCCGTGCTCGGGGGTCTCCACGGCGAGCGGCAGGACGTCGAAGGCGGTGCCCTGGCCCTTCCAGCCGAGCAGCTCCATCGCGGTGGTGAACTCCTCCTGCGCCGGGTCGCCGACGACGCTGCCGTCCGGCTCGCGGTACCCGGCGTAGCGGATGAGCTGCTCGTTCCAGACGCGCGCGTACGGCCGGCCGGGGGTCGCGGGGGCGTACACGCTGATCACCGGGCGGATGACCCCGCCGCGCGCGTGCCGGCCGGCCCGGGCGTCGGTGCCACCGGCGATCTCCAGGTGCCGGACGAGGCCGGTGTAGATCTCCTGCGGGGTACGCGCCGAGCGCCGGTCCAGCACCAGCAGGCTGCGCCAGTAGAGCCGGCCGATGCACCGGCTCGCGTTGCGCCATGCCAGCTTCGCGCCGTACGTCAGCTCGTCGGCGGTGTGCACGTACGTCCCGGTGGCGTCGATCTCGGCCAGCACCGCGGCGAGCCGCTCGTGCACGGGCCCGGCGGCGGCGTTCTCGGCGTGGTGCTGCCGGAGGAACTCCTCGGCCTCGGCGGCGTCGACCGGTGCGGCCGGATCCCACTCGATGGCCGGATGGTCCCGGTAGCCGGGTGTTCCCATGCGTCGCGTTCCCTCCGGCCGGAGGACGTGGCGCCCGTACCGGCGTGGTGGTGGCGACGTCGCTCGATCAAGTCCAGAACGTCCAAGATCGTATTTACGGCCCAGAACAGCGTCAATGCGACGGAGCCGACGTGCCCGATCGGGCAACGCGGACGGCCCGGGACGGAATCGCCCGCCGGGATGAGCCGGGCCCGCCCCGGGTGTCGGCCCGGGGCGGGCGGCGGGTCAGCGGACGCGGTGCCAGGGGTTGGCGAACTCGCCCACCAGGCCGCGGACCTTCACCACGGGGCCGGTGCCGCCGTACGGGCCCGCCACGTTGCAGCCGAACTGCGGCACGAGGCGGCGCGCGGTCTGGCCGGACTCGTATTCGACCTCGATGACCACGTTCTCCGGCTCGCCGCTGTAGCAGGCCATGGCGTAGCCGGTCTCCGGGTTGAAGCTCAGCGTGCTGCGCTGGCGGCCGGACTCGTCGACGATCGGCCAGGGGCCGGTCTCGACCGGCGGCTCGTCGGTGGCCGCCGCCGAGTTCGTCTCCGCCGTCGCCTCAGCGACGGCCGCGGTGGCGTGACCCGCGGCGGGGCCGGCGGGGCCGGCGGTGGCGGTGGCGGTGGTGGCGGCGGGGTCGGCGGGGTCGGCGGGACCCGCGGCGGGGCCGGCGATGGCGGCGGGGGTGCAGGGCGCCGGCGGGCGGAACTGCCAGGACGCGGCGTAGGTGGCGCCGTCCGGCCAGGTCGCCGTGAGGCTCAGGCTCGCGGTCTGCCCGCCCGTGCCGGGGATGCGCTGGGTGGCGTGCTCCGTGCTGCCCGCGGCGACGGTGGCCGGCACACCGGTGGCCGGGCTCGAGGCCGGGGCCGACACGACGTCGGTGAGCGTCGCGGTGGCCTGCGCCGCGTTGCTGATCGACCAGTCGACGACCCACTCGCCGGTCGTGGTGTCGCAGGCGCCCGACGCGTGGATGGTCACGTGCGGGAAGGCTTGCGCCGCGTGGGCCGCGCCCGCCGTCGCCGTGACGGCTCCGGCGGCGAGCGCCGCGGCGGCGAGGGTGCGTACGGCCGTTGTCCGCAGGTTCATCAGTCTCCTCGATCTCGATGGCTGGACACCGGCGACGCTAGTGACGCAATAAGTCCTTCCTGTGTCAAAAACATCCACTATGGAGTGAGTAGCCTCACGGCATGGCCGCCGCCGAGCCAGACGCGGAGCACGCCGGCGGAGGCGTCCGGCCGGGCCGGGGCCGCCGCGTGGCCGGGGAGCCCGGCGGCGGCCGGTCAGGCCGAGGGCCGCCGCGTGGCCGGGGAGCCCGGCGAGGCCGGTCAGGCCGAGAGCCGCTGCGTGGCCGGGGAGCCCGGCGAGGCCGGTCAGGCCGAGGGCCGCTGCGCGGCCGGGCGGATGATGATCTCGTTGACGTCGACCTCCGGCGGCTGGGCGACGGCGTACGCGATCGCCCCCGCCACCGCCCCGGCCGGGATGGACGCGGCCCGGTAGGCGCGCATCGCCTCCTGGGCGACCGGGTCCGTGATGTGCTCGGCCAGCTCGGACTCGGTCACGCCCGGCGAGACGGTCGTGACGCGCAGGCCCGGCTCGGACTCCTGCCGCAGACCCTCGGTGATCGCCCAGGCGGCGAACTTGGTGGCGGAGTAGACCGCCGAGGTCGGCACGACCTCGTGCGCGCCCACCGAGGCGACGGTGACCAGGTGGCCCGCGCCCTGGCGGCGGAACACCGGCAGTGTGGCCGCGATCCCGTTCAACAGCCCGCGGACGTTGACGTCGAGCATGCGGTCCCATTCGTCCGGCAGCAGGGCGTCGAGGCGGGACAGCAGCATCACGCCGGCGTTCGCGACGAGCACGTCGAGGCGGCCGTGGCGATCCACCGTGGCGTCGACGGCGCGGGCCGTGGCGGCTCGGTCGGTGACGTCCAGCTCGGCCGCCTCTGCCGAGCCGCCGGCCGCGCGGATGCGCTCCACCAGGGCGGTGAGGCGGTCCAGGCGGCGGGCGCCCGCCACGATGTGGTGGCCGTCGGCGGCGAGCCGCTGCGCCACGGCTTCGCCGATGCCGCTGCTGGCTCCGGTCACGAGGATGATCTTCGAGGTGGTCATGTCCCCAGGCTCGGCGGCGGAGGGTACGCGGGGAAGGCCGCGATGCTCCCTGGGTGCGGTACCCCCAGGAAGCCTCGCGCCGGCGCGCCTACAGTCGGGGCATGACCTCTGAGCTCGGCGACTTCCTGCGCCACCGCCGCGGCGCCGTACGCCCCGCCGATGTGGGGCTGTCGTCCACCGGCCAGCGGCGGGTGCCGGGGCTGCGCCGCGAGGAGGTGGCTCAGCTGGCCGGGGTGAGCGCCGACTACTACGTCCGGCTGGAACAGGGCCGGGAGCGTACGCCCTCCGCCCAGGTCCTCGAGGCGCTCGCGGCGGCGCTGCGGCTGGACGACGACGGCCGCGCGCACCTGTTCCGGCTGGCCGGCCTGGCCCCGCGGCCGCGCTCCGCGTACGGGACCGAGCGCGCGGACCCCGGTCTGCGGGAGCTGCTGGAGACGTGGCCGGACAGTCCCGCGCTGGTGCTCGGGCGGGCGTACGACATCCTCGCGGCCAACCCCCTCGCCGAGGCCCTGTTCGGCCCGGCGCGCAACCTCATGGCCTTCGTCTTCCTGGATCCGGCGGCGCGGGACTTCTACGCGGACTGGCCCGGCGTGGCCGCGAACACCGTCGCGGGGTTCCGGCTGCGCCACGGCGAGGCGCCCGGCGATCCGCGGGTCCGGGCCGTGCTGCACGAGCTGCTCACCCGCAGCCCGGAGTTCGAGCGCCTGTGGGCCCGGCACGACGCCCGCGGCAAGTCGCTGGAGGTCAAGACCTTCCGGCACCGCGAGGTGGGGGAGCTGACGCTGCGGATGCGGGCCTTCGACGTCCGCGGCGCGGCCGGGCAGGAGCTGATCGTCTATCACGCCGAGCCGGGCTCGCCGAGCGCCGACGCGCTGCGGTTGCTGGGCGCCCTGGCCGCGACGGAAGCGGCCGGCCGATGACGAACAGCGATGCCGGCAGCGGCCAGGTGAGGAAGCCGCCGTTCGTGGGTAGCTCCGGCCGTATGCGCCTCGCCGTCCTCGACATCGGGTCCAACACCGTCAACCTGCTGGTCAACGAGGCCGGTGGCGGGGTGCCGCTGCCCGCGCACACGTGGAAGCTGCGCACCCGGCTGGCCGAGCGGCTGGGCCCCGACGGCACCATCGCGCCGGGCGGCCGGCGCCGGCTGGTGCGCGCCGTCACCGCCGCGGCCGACGAGATCGAGCGGGCCGGCGCCGACGGGCTTTTCGCGTACGCGACGGCAAGCGTGCGGGACGCGCCCAACCGCGACCATGTCCTGCGGGAGGTGGAGGAGCGCAGCGGGATCCGGCTCGGGACGCTGACCGGGCTGGAGGAGGCCCAGCTGACGTTCCTGGCGGCGCGGCGGTGGCTCGGGTGGAGCGCGGGGCCGATGCTGCTGCTCGACATCGGCGGCGGCACGCTGGAGGTGGCGTTCGGCCGCGACCGGTTGCCGGAGTCGGCGCTGTCGCTGCCGCTCGGCGCCGGGCGGCTCACCCGCGAGTTCCTGCGCGACGGCGACCCGCCGTCGAAGGAGTCGGTGCGCGAGCTGCGCCGGCACGTCCGCGAGCAGGTACGCCGCATCGCCGCGCGCGGCTCCTGGGAGTCGCCGCGCACCGCGGTGGCCACCTCGAAGACGTTCCAGCAGCTGGCCCGCCTCACCGGGGCCGCCCCGCTGCGGCACGGCCCGTTCGTGACCCGGCGGCTGCGGCGGCAGGCGCTGCGGCCGTGGATCGACCGGCTCGCCGCCCTGTCGTCGGCCAAGCGGCAGCGGCTGCCCGGCGTGTCCGCGCACCGGGCCCGGCAGATCCTCGCCGGCGCGATCGTGGGCTACGAGGTGATGCGCGGGCTGAACGTCGAGGCGGTGCGGATCTGCCCGTGGGGGCTGCGGGAGGGCATCCTGCTGCGCCGGCTGGAGTCGTACGAGCCGGAGCTCGGCAACGCCGCCTGGACGCCGTGGCGGCCGCCCGCCGCCGGTGGCGATCAGCGCCCGCTCAAGGCGATCTGAACGGAGCCGGTGACCGCGAGGCAGGACCGGGCCACCGTCAGGGTGTGCCGGCCCGCGCCGAACTCGTCGTGGCGGAGCCGGAACGTGACGGTGCGTTCGGCCCCCGGGTCCAGGTGGACGCGGGCGAACCGCCGCAGGCGCCGCAACGGCCCGGCATGCGGCCCGCGGTCCCGGCTGTACACCTGGACGACCTCCGTCCCGGCCCGGCCGCCGATGTTGAGGACGTCCACGCTCAGGGTCGCCGTACCGTCCGGCTCCAGGACGTCGCGGTCCAGGCGGGCCCGGCGGTGGGCGAAGCGGGTGTAGCCGAGGCCGTGGCCGAAGGCGTAGCGGGGGACGCCGCGGAAGCGCTGGTAGGTGAGGTCGCCGCCGGGGTCGCCGGGGTCCGGGAGCTCCGCGTCGCTGCGGTACCACGTCTGCGGCAGCCGGCCGGCCGGCTCCACCGGCACGCCGGCGGCGGTGCGCCCGAGCAGGACGTCGGCCAGCGCGGGCCCCAGGCCGGCGGCGGTGTCCGCCGACCACAGCGCGGCCTGTGCGCCGGAGCCGCCGGTGACGAGGATCGTGTCCGGGCTCGTCACGACGGTGACGTCCGCGCGGGCCGCGCCGGTGACCTCGACCTCCCGGACGGCCAGCGCCGGCCTGAGGTCCACCGGCATCCGCGACTCGTGGACCGCGACCCGGCTGCCGGGCCGCAGGGGGAGCAGGCCGCCGGCGTTCCGGAGCAGGACGATGCCGCCCCGTGCCACCTCGCGTGCCGCCCCGGGGCACCGGCATCCCGCCGCCCGCCCGGCGGTGTACGCGGCGGCGCTCGCGGCCGCGAGCCACGGGTCCTCGCTGAAGCGGTACGCGGCATCCGCCGAGCGCGGGTCGATGAGCGGCGCGGCGCTCACCCGCGTGGTCCGGGGATCGTGGCCGCCGGCGTGCCGGACGAGCCGCAGGTCCCAGCACGCGCCGAGGGCGAGCGGCCGGGGGAGGCGCGGCGGGGCGTGCGAGCCGAGCGGGCCGGGGGCGACACCGCGGGGGATGGGTGGCATGGCTGCTCCCTGCTCGACCGGGACCGGCCGTCCATCGAAGCGCTTCGACGTCCGGGTCCTCCGAGGCTGGCACCGGTCGCCCGGCGCGGTCAATGGCTATCGGCGTCCCTCGATGAATTGCGGCGCCATCCGGTCGAGCATCTCCTCGGCGCCGCCGGCCGCCGCCGCCTCCGGGTCGAGCCCGGACGCCACGATCCGCGGGCGGGCGCCGCCGGCCGTGCGGGCGTGCAGCTCGGCCTCGGCGGCCGGGACGAGCCACGGACCCAGCGGCGCGAACCGCCCGGCCAGGACCACCGCGGCGGGGTCCAGCACGCCGGCCAGCACGGCCGCGGCCTGGCCGAGGCGCCGGCCTGCCGCGGCGAGCGCCTCCCGGCACGCCGGATCGCCGGCCTCCGCCAGCGCGGCCAGCCGCTGCAGGTCCGGCAGGAGGTCGCCGCCCGGGTCGTCGGCGCGGGTGTCCGGCAGGGCGGCGTGGATCAGGGCGGGCAGGCCGGCGTACGCCTCCAGGCACCCGCGCCGCCCGCACGGGCACGCCGGACCGGCCGCATCGAGCGGGAGGTGCCCGATGCGCCCCGCCAGGCCGTGCGCGCCGCGGACCACCCGGCCGCCGGCGACGATGCCCGCCTCGATCGTCACGCCGCCGACCAGGCACACCATGTCCGCGGGCGCGGTGGCGCCGCGCTGCTCGGCCAGCGCGGTCAGGGCCGCCTCGCTGTCGACGGCGATGTCCACCCCGTGGCGTCGCAGCGCCCGCCGGAGCACGGCTCGCAGCGGCAGATCCGGCCATCCGAGGTGGGCGGGGAAGCGAACCGTTCCCTCCGCATCGGGGGCGCCCGGCGCCGCGGCGCTCACCGCCCGCAGGGTCCTGCCGCGCCGCCGCAGCGCGGTCACCACCTTCGCCATCAGCGCCGCGATCTCCGTCGCCGCCCGGTCGCCGGGAGCGGCCGGCCCGCCGTACGCGCGGCGCCAGGACAGCAGCGTGGCGCCGGCCAGGTCCACGGCCACCACCGTGAGCTGATCGGCCGAGACCAGCAGCCCGGCGGCGACGTGCTCGGCGCCGACCGCCTCGAGCGCCGTCGCCGGACGGCCGAGCCGGCTGCCGCCCGTGCCGGTCTCGTGCACCAGCCGCCGGTCGATGAGCTCGGCGACGAGGCTGGAGACGGTGGCCTTGGTGAGCCCGGTCGCGCCGGCGATCTCGGATCGCGAGCAGGGGGCATGGCGGCGGACGTGCTGCAGGACGACGGTCAGGTTCGTCGCCCGCACGTCCGCCACGTCCGCGCTGCCCCCGGTGCCGATCACGGGACTCATCATCGCGCACCGCCGCCGACCCGGAGCGCATCGACGTTTGTCCATTGACTTAGTCAGCGGTCAAAACTAAGTTGGCGCTGGTCGATGTCGTGCAGAGGAGGATTCATGCGGTCCATGGGGAAACTGCTCTCGGTCGTCGCGGCGGCGGCCTCGGCCGTCCTGCTCGCCGTGACGGCCGCGCCGGCGCACGCCGCGGTGTGGGAGTCGAGCGACCGCTGGGGCACCTGGTCCAGCGGCGGCTACACGCTCTACAACAACATCTGGGGCTCCGGCCACGGCACCCAGACGATCTGGGCCAACTCGCCGTCGAACTGGGGCGTGCGGGCCGACCACCCCAACACCGGCGGCATCAAGTCGTACCCCAACGCCACGCGGCACATCGGCCGCCGGGTCAGCGCGCTGGGCCCGGTGACGAGCAGCTTCGCCGTCACCGTCCCGACCAGCGGCGTCGCGTTCACCAGCGCGTACGACATCTGGTCGGCCGACCACGCCCACGAGATCATGCTGTGGATGAACAAGTACGGCCCGGTCGGGCCGCTGGGCAGCCTGCAGACCACCACGTCGGTCGGCGGCCACACGTGGAGCATCTACCGCGGGTCGAACGGCTCCAACCAGGTCTACTCGTTCGTACGGACGAGCAACACGTCGTCGGGCACGGTGGACGTCCGCGCGATCGCCCAGTGGATCCGCGCGCAGGGGTGGTTCGGCGACGTGACCATCGGCGACGTGCAGTTCGGTTACGAGATCACCTCGGCGGCCGGCGGCAAGGACTTCGTCACCACCTCGTTCTCGGTCTCCGGCTGACGCCCCCGGCCGGGCCGCCCGAGCCCACGGCCCGGCCGGGCTCAGCCCTTCGGTGAGCCGGCGGCCGCCAGGTCGAGGACGTAGGACTCGCCCTCACGGCGGAAACCC
>Ga0190269_10001176_pt1 | contig 12679 bp, 11 predicted proteins | sample Popmic249IS_FD_133749 | JGI IMG/M metagenome (GOLD analysis project Ga0190269, IMG submission 133749) | Populus adjacent soil microbial communities from riparian zone of Blue River, Arizona, USA - 249 IS | ecosystem: Environmental > Terrestrial > Soil > Riparian zone | place: USA: Arizona...
ATGTTCCAGTACTACGCCGACTTCCCCCAGGCCTACAACGGACGCCGCGACCTCGAAACCGCGCACAGCGTCAATCCCCACTGGTCGAACCTGACCGACTTCCTGACAGCCCACCGCGACCAACTCACGCTCTGACCACGCGCCCCGATTTCGCCAGCCTGGTCGCGCCGGCGGAACCCTGTGCCAGCAGTCGAGCGCCGCCCCCGCGCACGCCTCGACCTGGTGACGATAGGCGGCCACGACAAGGTCCGGACGGGGCGGGAAGTGCCGGTGGATGGTCCGCATCGGCCCCCGTCCGTGCCGTGATCTCACGCACGCGGGCGTCGACGCCGGACGCCACGAACACTGCGGCCGCCGCGTCAAGGAGAGCTGCTGACCCCGGCGGGACGACCCACTTGCTTCGGTCGCGCATCGAGCAGATCTGGCACCTCGGAGCGACGCTCCGATCTCAAGCCGACGGGCCCAGCCCGCAGAAAGGAACTTCCCATGGCCTCATCACTCCTCGACACCCTGGACGGCATCATCGGCGCTGGTGATCCGGTCGTCTCCGTCGCTCCCGTGGAGCTGTCCGCGCCGGGCCGGCCCGCACCGCTGCCGGTGCGGGTCTCCGCCCCGGCGGTCGGCGCGAACCTGCCCGTCGTGCTCTTCTCGCACGGCAACGGATGGCACCTCGACGGCTACGCGCCCCTCACGGCGTTCTGGGCATCCCGCGGGTTCGTCGTGGTACAGCCCACGCACTTGGACTCGCGCCGCAACGGCTTCGGGTTCGACCACCCGGTGTTCCCGACCATCTGGACCGAGCGGATCGCCGACCTCAAGCGCATCCTCAACCAGCTCGACACCGTCGAAGCCGCCGTGCCGGGCCTGGCCGGCCGGGTCGATCGCAGCCGCGTCGCCGCCACCGGTCACTCCTGGGGCGCCCAAACCGCGCAATCGCTGCTCGGCGCCCGCGTGCTCGACCAGGACGGCAAGGTCGGGGAGGACTTATCCGACAGCCGCGTCACCGCCGGTGTCCTCTTCGCCGCCACCGGTGTCGGCGGTGAACACCTGCACCCGTTCGCGAAGGCGAACTTCCCGTTCATGTACCCCTCGTTCGAGGAACTGACCACGCCGACGCTGGTCGTCGCCGGTGACCGCGACCAGTCCAAAATGTCCAGCCGTGGACCCGACTGGTTCACCGACGCGTACGCCTACAGCCCGGGGGCCACCGATCTGGTCACCTTCCACGGGGCCGAACACTCGCTCGGCGGCATCGTCGGCTACGAAGTCGCCGAGACCACCGATGAGAACCCCGAACGCGTCGCCGTCATCCAGCGCTTGACCACCGCCTACCTGCGCACCGCGCTCCACGTCGACGACGACAGTTGGAAGGCCGCCCGCGTTCCGTTCAGCAACAGCACCGACCCGATCGGCCACATCGATAGCAAGTGACGCAGCGGCGCTGTCGAGCTGCTGGACGAGGTCTACCGCACCGGTGCCCCCTACACCGGCCGGGACGTCCGGGTCATGCTGGGCACCGGCCCACAGACCCGTGAGGTGTACTACGACTTCACCTAGGACGCCGACGGCACGGTGATCGGGATCCGGGTGAGCGACGTCGAAACCACCCGGATCGAACGCGCCCAGCAGCTCGATCGCCGCAATCACGGAGGTGGTATCGGCCTGGACCGCCTCTCCCTCTCGGGAGATGTTCACGTTGGCTTTCGCGGTCTCCTGCGCCAGGTCCTTGACCTCGGTCGAGACGTTCGACCGTGCAGTCGATGCGCACCAGAAGGCCCAGCGCAGATCAGAGTCTCCAGACATGCCGGGAGGGTTCACCCCGGTACGCCCGCCGCGGTGGGCCTCTCGAGAACCCCTGACTCAACGCGGTTGGTGCGTCACCGGTGAGATGACGGGTTCGTCCTCTACACCGGCATCCGGTGGGAATGGCTCCCGCAGGAACTCGGGTTCGGCTGCGGAATGACGTGCTGGCGGCGGTTACGCAACTGGAACAACGCCGGGGTCTGGCAACGTCTCCACGAGGTCCTTCTCGACGAGCTGCGGGCCGCGGGGAAGCTGGACATGTCCCGCGCGGTGGTCGACAGCAGTCATCTGCGGGCACCGCCGCTGGTCGGACCAGCGACGCGCGCAGCCTCGATCGAGGCGTTCAGGCCAACAGATTGGTCTGCTCGGTGATCGAGGTGATCACCTCGATAACGTTGGCCGATCTCGCCGGTGATCAGTTTCGTTCCCAGCGGAAGAGCGCTGTCGCCAGGACACCGAATACGACGATCATGGCGCTGAGCACCCCGATCGGGAGTAGCAGGGTCGACCATCCGTCGCCTTCCCACAGGCCTCGCATCAGGTTCGCGAAATGACCGACGGGGGAGAAGCTCATGACCTTTTGAACGCCTTCGGGCATGGTTTCGAGTGGAAGGAAGGCTCCCGAGGAGATCATGAGCAGGAGCATGAGCGTGTTGCCGATCCCGGTGGCGGCGCCGGAGGATGGATAAATGCCGGCAAGCGTGTAGCCGAGCGCGAGGAAAGCGATGAGTCCCAGGGCAGCGGCCAGCAGCACTGCGGCGAGGTTGTCGGGCGGAGCCACGCCGAAGGCGATCCATCCCGTCGCGAGCGCGGCGATCATGCCAGCCAGGCCGACCAGGAAATTGACGGTCAGGTCTGCGGCGATGAAGGTCGCTGGTCGCAGGGGGGTGAGTCGTAGCCGTCGCAGGGCGCCGCTTTCGCGCAGGATCAGGTGGCTCACCGGGACCAGGAGAACGCCGGTGATCGCCAGCACCAAGGCGGGGAAGGCCGGGAGGGTGGCTTCGATGAAGCTGCGACCGCCGAAGTTGGGGTCGGGGCCGTTGTCGAAGATCAGACCGAGGATGAGGACGAGGGCCGGGGCGAAGATGACGGCGAAGAACAGTCCGACGGGCTCCCGCAGCAGCGAACGGAGCAGGGTCGCAGTGAGCGCCCCGTAGCCCTTCATGCTTGTGTCCCGTTTCGCGGGTGGCGTCCGGTGAGGTTGAGGAACACGTCTTCCAGCCCCGGGGAGGTGGCACGTAGGTCGGCTACCCGTATGTTGCGGGCGGTCAGTTCAGTGAGGACGTCTTGCAGGAAGTCGCCGGTGCCTCCCACGGTCAGACAGCTCCGGTCCGATTGCGCGGTGGTCACCGTGCCGATCCGTTCCAGTTCCAGTTTTAGCTCTGCGGGCACCGGCTGGGTGAGGACGAGGCGCGCCGTGGCATCTCCTGCGTGGTCACGGATGAGTGTGGGCACGGTGTCCAGTGCGATGAGCCGACCGTGGTCGATGATGCCCACCCGGTCGCAGAGATGCTCGGCTTCCTCCATGTAATGGGTCGTGAGCACCACGGTGGTTCCCCGGTTTCGGACTGCCTCGACGACCTCCCACATTGCCAGACGTGCCTGTGGATCCAGGGCCGTGGTCAATTCGTCGAGAAACAACACCTCGGGCTCGTGCAGGAGAGCCAGGGCGATGAAGACTCGCTGGCGCTCGCCTCCCGACAGACGCTCGATTCTGGTGCGCTTCTTGCTGGCGATACCCAGCGTGGTCAGAAGGTCCTGCCACGGAACGGGTTCGCCGTAGAGGGCCGAGAACAGACGCATCGCTTCTTCTACGGTGATCCGCGGGGGTAACGCCGCGCTCTGCAACTGCACACCGGTGCGCAGAGTCAACTCGCGCCGGTCGGTGATCGGGTGACGGCCGAGCACGCTGATGTGCCCGGACGTCGGCCGGTCGAGTCCTTCGACGCAGTTCAGCAGTGTGGTCTTGCCTGCACCGTTGGGTCCTATGAGACCGAAAATCTCGCCCTGGCTCACCTGGAACGACACGCCGTCGAGGGCAGTGACGTCGCCGAACCGGCGCACCACTTCTTCGCACTCAAGGACTCTCATGGTTGCTGATCTCCTCGTCCGGTGTCCTCTTGCTTCGAGGCACACTCAGGCGGCGTCGGGGCGGGTGCGGCGGGCGTAGGAGTGGGTGGCGATCGCTAGTCCGACGACCCAGACGAGGAATTGGCCAACTCCGTAGATCCCGGTGCGGGCGTCGAAGATGGCGGACGGGTCGCCCCATTGGAGGGGCATCAGGACGGCGGCGAACACGGTGTAGGCGAGGAGCGAGACGGACAGCACGGTGCCGGACGCGATCAGCAGCATCCGCGGTACCCGACGGCCGCCGAGGGCCGGTACCCAACGGGGGAAGACCAGGCCCCAGGGGCGAATCAGAGCCACGGCCAGCACGGCCGGTAGCAGTGCCAGCAGATTGAGCGTCAGCAGGTAGACCCCGCCGCCGTCCTCGTACCAGGGACGGAACAGCTCCGGGTCGGCGAAGAGCGGAATGCCCAGCGCCCAGATCGCGTGCAGAGGGATGAACCCGATGGTGGCCGCAGCCGCGGCGGCATAGCCGGCCCTCACCGCCGAACGCGGAGGCGGCGACACGAGGGCGTCCTCGGCGACCGCGGGCCAAGAATTCGCGATGGCTGTTTCCAGGGACATGAGGCCTCCTCGGCGATCCGCCCGCTCGGGCGGCGATGTCTCCAGGATTTCGGTTCCACAGCCGGTGGCACATCTGCCGATCGGCAGATGTGCGGACGCCTGTCGTCCGCGTCGGAACCTTCGCGGCGACGCCGGGCAAGCACCAGAATGTGCTTCGGGAGATTCGGGTCCATCCCGGCTCCCTCGCAGGAGGAGGCCGACTGCCAATTCCGCCACCCGCGAGGGACTAATTTCGGAGAACCCTGCGGCTCGTCTTGAACTCCTGCCGGCCAGGCGCTGCCACGCTGTGGCTTGGACGGACACCCGCGTCCACAGCTGGACACGTGACGGCAGTCGAAGTCCCGTGTCGGTGTGGACGACCGATCAACTGGCCCTCTTCCTCGTTCACGTCCAGTCCGATCGACTGCGTGCACTCTGGCAACTGGTCGCATTCCGGGGCCTACGCCGACGTGAGTCGCTCGGGCTGCGAGGGTGCGACGTCGATCTCGATGCGCAGCAGCTCTTGATTACACAGAGTCGTGTCGAGAACGGCTCTGCGATCATCTCAGCCTGTCCGAGAGCGCCGCGAGCTACCGAACCATCGCCCTCGACCAATACACCGTCGCCGTCCTGCGCCAGCACCTCGACCGGCAGCGCACCACTGCCGCCCAGTCTTGGACCGAAACTGGGTTCGTCTTTACCCGGGCCGATGGTTCACCACTGCGACCCAGCTACGCCACCCACCACCCGGGTGGCGAGGTAGAGGCATTCGAGGGCGGCTTGGTCGGTCGGGAAGTGGCCGCGGGCCCGGCCAGGGTGATCGCTAACCGCAGACGTCGTGCCAATCCGCCAGCGCCGCTTCGGTGGTGAGAGAGTCCAAACCGATGGCTGCGGCGCCGTACAGCGCGCCGTGGTCGCCGTGCGCGGCGTCGACTACGCGCGGCGGCCGGATACGATGGAACTTCATCAGCCCGGCGGCGTACTCGGTGTCGAATGTGCCCGCAGCGGCGGCGCGCAGAGGGACGGCGAGACCCCCGAGGCAGACGGTGTCGGGATCGTAGAGGTTGACGAGGCCAGCCGTGCCGCGGGCGAGAGCGGTGACCACTCGACGGATGGCCGCTGTCGCCTCGGCGTCGCCATCCGCTGCCCGACCGAGGACACGGCGCGCGTAGTCGTAGGGATCGTGGGGCTCTTCGGCGCCGAGGTGACGGGCCAGTGCGCGTACATCGACCTCGAGATCCCAGCAGGAGACGGCGCCGCACGGGCATCGGACGCCGGCTTCGCCGAACGGGAGGTGGCCGACTTCGCCGCCCGCACCGGAGGCACCGGCCATCGGATGACCGTTCACCACGAGACTGCCTCCGATGCCGACGCCGACCAGCAGGTGCAGCGCGGTACGAGCCCCGGCGGCGGCACCGGTACGCGCTTCGGCGACGCCCGCCAGTGTGGCGTCGTTCCCGACCAGCAGCGGCACGTCGAGGCTGGCGGCCAACGGAGCCAGGTCGACCGGGCCCCAGCCGAGAGTGGCCGACTGGATCAGCTGACCGTCGCGGATCGTCGCGGCGGCAGCCAGCGACACCGCGCGCAAGCGCCGAGGGTGCAGGGCACGGGCTTCGCGCACCGCGGCAGCGAGCGTGGCCAGCACGTCCTCGGGTCGGGGCCGGGCGTGGCGGTGAACGTGGACATCGTGTACCCGGCCGTCGAGCGCCACCAGGCACCACCGCGACGAGTCCGCACGCAGTTCGAGCGCGAGTAGGAGCGGACCTTCGGGATGCGGACGGAACACCGTCGTAGGCCGACCCCGGCCGGCGATGGGTGCCGGCTCCTCGCTGAGCAGTCGCGCCTGCCGCATCCGAGCCGTGACTTCGGTCGCGGAGCTGCTCGAAAGGCCTAGTGCTCGCACGAGATCGGCCCGGGTGACGTCGGGTTGGCGCCGCACATGGTGCAGCACGTCGGCGACGAGGCGCCATCGGGCGATGCGGGCATTACCGGTTGACACTCGACCTCCTACTTTTATTCTCGTGGCACGAGAATAAAAGTAGGAGGCGGCGTGGAAGCGAGCGATGTCGCTGCGGTACTGCTGGACATGGACGGCACGCTGGTCGACTCCGACGCCGCGGTTGAGCGGGCATGGACGGCCTGGGCGGCCGAGCACGGCGTCGACCCGGCCGCCGCGCTCCGGATCGCCCACGGCGCTCCGGCCGCTACCACGGTGCGCCGGCTCCTGCCGCACCTCGGCGGGGCGGCTATCGCCCGGTCCGCCGCACGACAGCTCGCGCTGCAGTATGAGGACCTGGGGGAAGTCGGGCCGCTGCCCGGCGCACATGATCTCCTCGCCGTACTCGACGATCTCGGACTGCCCTGGGCCGTGGTCACCAGCGCCGACGCGCGCTTGGCCGCGGCACGACTGGGTGCCGCCGACATCGTCGCTCCGATATTGGTGACGGCCGACGACGTCCCGCGCGGCAAGCCGGACCCGGATCCGTTCCTCGCCGGCGCCGCCGCTCTGGGTGTCGAGCCGACGCGATGCCTGGTCGTGGAAGACTCCGTGCCCGGGCTGGCCGCCGGACGCGCCGCGGGGATGCGCACCGCGGCGTTGCGTGGCCTCGACGGCGACCTCCGGATCCGCGACCTGGCGCACCTGGCCCATGTCCTGCGCCGCTCTCGCCGGATGCCGCCGTGACGGGACGCGGTCGGCTACAGGCGTATCTGCCGTCGTTCGCCGATGCGGACGGCGACGGCTGGGCGACTTGGACGGCGCCGCCGCCCACCTCGACCACCTCGTCGACCTGGAGGTGGATGTCGGCTGGCTGACTCGGTTCTTCGTTTCGCCGATGCGTGACCACGGCTACGACATCGCCGACTACTGGACCGTTGACGCCCGTTACGGCGGCGACCACGGCCTCGACGAGTTCGGCACAAACGGCTGCGCCCGGTCGCCGCCGAAGACCGCGACCGACCGAGCGCCTGGACGCTCCCCCGCCGGGCAACATCCTGGGTCCATTGAATAAATAACCGAGGAGAGTACATTCGCCATTCGTCGAGCTGGCGGCGCGGCGATCTCTGTCTGCGTAAATGACAGCCAATCGAGGTAAGCGGGCCGGGAATTCGTCGACGATCAGTCGGGTGATTCGCTAGACGCCTACAGAAATCACCCCGCTCAGTCGTCGACGCCGCGCAACGCCGCGTCGTGCGGGATGAGTAGGCCGACGCCGTCGAGCAGCCGTTCCAGCCCGTACTCAAAGAGGGAGTGCACGCTGAGAGCGACGCCGGGTTGGCGCCTGACGGCGGCGAAGGCAGGGAGATCCCCTCCTGCCAGAAGGGTGGTCATCGCCGTTTCTTGATTTTCTCGCCATTCGTCGCCGCTAATGCCGGTGTCCCGAGCAGCCTGCTTTTCCGTCTCTAGGTCGGTGGCGGCGCCGCGCACGTAGCCGAACAGAGTGATCGCGGTGTGCAGCAGGGTGTTGCTGTCGAGTCCGTGTCCGTCGAGCACGCGGATCGCCCAGTCGACGTGTCGCATACCGCCTACTGCCATCAGGGGTCTGTTGATGTTCACGGTTCGGGCGAGCCACGGGTGGGCACGGTAGAGCGTCCATTGAATGTGGGCAGATGTTCTGAGTTGTGTCCGCCAGCTACCGCCGGGTGCGGGGAGGGGTTTTTCCGCGAAGGCGGCATCGGCCATCAGCGTGATGAGTTGCTCCTTGTTATGGACGTGGCGGTAGAGAGACATGGTGGCCACGTCGAGCTCGGTGGCCACGCGTCGCATGGTCACTGCTGTGAGTCCCTCGGCATCGGCTATCCGGGCCGCCGTTCGTACGATGTGCCCGCGCGTGGAGACCTCCGCGGGGCCCGCGGACACGTGTGTGCCTGAATTGTTTTCAGCCGAACGCGCCGGTCGGCCGGCTGTGGCTGGTTGCCGGGGCAGCGATGCGGCGACCACTGTTCCCCTTCCCGGCGCCGCTTCCACGAGGCCTTGCTGGCGCAGCGTCGTGAGGGCCTTGGTCGCGGTGGCAATCGCCACGCCCCAGCGTTGGGTGATCTGGCGGGTGGAGGGGACCCGGTCGCCGGGGCGCAGCTCACCGGCCTCGATCCGCCGCTGGATCTCACTCGCGATGCGGGCGTAAGGCGGCTGGTCGACCATGAGGTTCCCGTCTCTGTACTAGTACGGTTTGATTCTTGGACTAGTGCACTTTCGATGTTCACGCACTACGGCCGGAGAGTATCTGACGATACGTTGTACGCGAACATCGTCCGTGACGGTCAGGAGAGCTTTATGAACGTCCTAGTCTCCGGTGCCAGCATCGCCGGGCCCGCGCTTGCCTATTGGCTGCGGCGGCACGGATTCACACCTACCGTGGTGGAACGAGCTCCTCGGCTTCGCGATGGTGGTTACGCGGTCGACTTCCGAGGCGAGGCACTGGATGTGCTCGACCGGATGGGGCTGCTGGAGAAAGTGCGCGCTCTGGACACCGCGATGGCTGACGCGGCGTTGATGGACGCCGACGGCCGGCAATACGCGACTCTCCCGGCAGCGGTCTTCGCGGGTGACCTGGAGGTCCTCAAAGGAGACCTGACCCGGCTGCTGTACGAGGCGACTCGCGACGACGTCGAATACCTCTTCGGGGACTCCGTCACCAGCCTCGAACAGCATGCGACCGGTGTGGATGTCACCTTCGAACGTAGTTCTGCCCGCACCTTCGACCTGGTTGTAGGCGCCGACGGGCTGCACTCACGGACCCGGGCTCTCGCCTTCGGGCCGGACGACCGCTTCGTTCGCCACCTCGGCGTCTACACCGCGATCTTCAGCCTCGACAACTACCTCGGCTTGCAGAACTCCGGGCAGCTCTACAGCGTGCCGGGTAAAGCCGCCAACATTTTCAGTGCAAGGAACAACACCGAGGCCAGGGCCGCCTTGCATTTCGCTTCCGAGTCCCTGGTCTACGACCGAAGCGACGTCGAGGATCAAAAGCGGCTCGTGGCCGAGCGATTCGCCGCGGATCGCTGGCAGGTACCAAGACTGCTCAAGGAGATGGAGACCGCACAGGACTTCTACTTCGACGCCAACGCCCAGGTAGTCATGGACCGCTGGTCCACGGGACGAGCGGTACTGCTCGGCGACGCCGGGTACTGCGCGGCACCAACCTCCGGCCGAGGCACGTCCCAGGCGTTGATCGGCGCCTACATCCTCGCCGGAGAACTGGCCGCAGCGAGCGGCCGCTACACCGAAGCCTTCGCTGCTTACGAGGCCGAGATGCGCGGCTACGTAGCCGAACACCAGCAGGCCGGCCAGGAAGGCGCCCAGCATCTTTTCATGGGCACCCCCACCCAGGAGATGCTCGATCTGATCGCCGCCAACGCTCCCGAACAGACCGGAGAGATCGTCAAGCTGAAGGACTACCCCGCAGCATGATCGCGCGCTGCGGGATGACTCCAGTGACCTGCACCGACGGTCCGCCGATGTGCGCAGCTCTCCGTCTCCCGAACTGTCCGGGCGACGATGGGTTCAGTGAACGTTCAGGAATTGATGGAGGTGAGCGACTATGAGTCCCGTCCCGGACCAGTACAGGGGTGGCGTTCCCTATCTCAACGTCCACGACGCCAAAGCAGCCATCGTGTTCTACCAGAAGGCATTCGGAGCGAAACTCATCGTCGAGATCCGTCGCCAGGGCGACAAGATCGCTCACGCGGAGTTCCGCCTCGGCGATGCGATCTTCATGCTCCGGGACGAATATCCCGAATACGGCTTCCGCAGCCCGGCGACTCTCGGGGGCACATCGGTCAATCTGCTGATCTACGTGTCCGACGTCCACGCCATCGCCGCAAGGGCCGTGGCCGCAGGTGCCCAGATCATCCGACCGGTGGAGATGCAGTTCCACGGCGATCTCATGGTCGAACTGGAAGATCCGTTCGGTCATTCCTGGTTCTTCGCCAGCCGCGTGCGCGACATGAGCACTGAAGAGCTGAAGCAGAGCGCTGAGGCCGCCAACCTATGACTGCAAGTTCGCGGGGCCGGGCGTCTCCTGTCCGGCTCCGCGGTCCCCGTAGCGTGTGGTCAGTCGACCGGGGCTAATACTGCAACGGCGGTTAGGTGGCTGGCGGGGCTCGGGGTGAGCCGTGGGGCCCCGCGATCCGCAGGACGATCCCCCTAGCCGGGACGAGGTGGCGAGTTTCCGCTAGCGTCCTGTCCGGTTCGGGGCTCATGCCGGTTTGAGCGGTGGGGTGAGGTGCGTCGATGTCAGTTTTTGTGCGTGGGGGCGCGTGAAAACTTCCATTGACAATGGTTTCTGGCGGTCGGCGCGGAGGGCGCAGTAGCTGCCGTTGCAGTACTAAGTGATGCGTCAGGCCGACTTCGAGGACGGCGTGAAGCCCGGCGTCACCACCGATCAGTCGGGGCTTGCTCCAGCAGATCCACACAACGCTGGTGGTGGTCGTCTTTGGCGTTCAGGGCCGCGACCAACGGACCGGTGTCGCAGATGATCACCGGTCGCGACGGCCGAACTCGGCCCGGAGGATCTCCTCGCTCCGCTCCGCCAAATCCGGCTGAAACCGGTCAGGCGAACGCCGTCGACGCGGACGGTGCGGCAGGGCTCGCAGTCGCCGGCGCGGTCGGCTCCGTGGTGGTCGAGGTCGGCGACCACACCGGGGCTCACCGTGCGAGCCAAGACTTTGTGATTCATCGGTCCGCGACGTGGAATCGCGTGATCAGACCCGACCGCGAACAACCGCTCGGGCCACCATGTCCTCGAATGTCTTCTGGATCGCGTCGTCGAATCCTCGGGCGAAGTAGGCCGATACCGCCTCGGCCGCGTGCGGACGCAGCCGAGTGATCGCCTCGACCGCCTCGTGCAGGTCCTCCGCCACCGGTAGGGCCCCGGCGCCCTCCGCCGGGAACAGGTGGCCGGCCACGAGGTCGACGATCCGATCGGCGGTACGCCGCTGGTCGTCGCGAATGCCCTCACTCAGCTCCAGAACCGCAGTCAACGGGATGCCCGACGCGACGAGCTCGACGCCGGCCGCGAACGGGCCCGGTTCGAGAATCGCGAACGTGGTGGGCCCCGTTCGCGCTAGTACGCCGAGCCCGATCGCCCGCTCGACCGAAGCCGGTGTTGCCTGACCGCCGTACCGGCGCTGCAGCTCGTCAAGTGTGATCACCTCCGGAGGCTCGTCGCGCGGCTCCTGGCGGATCGCCGATTCCAGGCCGAGAACGTCCGCGAGGTCGCGGCCCTGCGCCCATGCGTCCACCAGATCGCGGATCGCACCGAGCGTGTAGCCCCGCTCGAGCAGCCGGTTCACCAGCCGCAACCGGATGAGGTGGTCGTCGGAGTAGAAGGCGATCTTGCCCTCGCGCCGGGGCGAAGGCAAGATGCCACGGTCCTGGTAGACGCGGATGTTGCGGACGGTGGTGTCGGTAGCGTCGGCCAGCTCCGCGATGCGGTACTCGGCCAAAACCCTGACCTCCATCCGCCCGATAGTCGGGTGCGGCGAGCGATCCGCCGCGATAAGCCTATCGGCACCGCGCCGCGCACCGCCGGAAACCGGGCTGCCGAATCACCCCTCGCGGCCCCGCCGGTCCTCGTCCGGCGCCGGGGTTCGCGCGCGTTCGTCCGCGGCGCCGCCGGCACCGACCAGTGCCTGCGTGGCGGTGCCACGCCGACGCATCAGCGTCTGTGCCCGCCCGGCGTTGCGTCGGCTCAGATAGTAGGTAGTGGCCGGAATGGCGCCCCGTCCCAAAGGCAGCGCCCGCAACCACCACGGCGCGTAAGCGTGGGCTGGTCGCCTGGCGACCGCCCGCGCCAAGGCCTCCACCGCCACGGACGCCGGATAGGTCCGATTGAACGGATAGGGGAAGCCGGCCCGCAGCTCCCGCAGCCCGTCGATCGCGTCCGCGCCCCGCACCATGTCGGTGTCGATCCACGACAGGTAACCGACTCCGACGTCGACGCCCTGGTCGGAGACCTCGACGCGCAAGGAGTGCGCGAACGCCTCGACCCCCGCTTTGCTTGCGCAGTACGCGCTCATCAGCGGCGCCGGCATCAGCGAGGCCAGCGACGCCACCTGCAAGAAGTACCCGCTGCTGGTGACGATCTACGAGAAGCGCTCGCAGCTCGCGAACCAGTTCGTGCAAGTGAGCGAGACGAGCACGCCGAACCGCAGCATCTACACCAGCCGCGGCTACGCGGTGCTCGATCCGGACATCGTGTACAAG
>Ga0190269_10001177_pt1 | contig 12662 bp, 8 predicted proteins | sample Popmic249IS_FD_133749 | JGI IMG/M metagenome (GOLD analysis project Ga0190269, IMG submission 133749) | Populus adjacent soil microbial communities from riparian zone of Blue River, Arizona, USA - 249 IS | ecosystem: Environmental > Terrestrial > Soil > Riparian zone | place: USA: Arizona...
AAATAGGTGACGTGGCCGGCGAAAGACTCTGCCCAGGGCAGGAGCACTTCGTACATGGTGGCGGCGACGTCGCGCGCTTCGAGCAGAACGGCAGCGCGCGCGAGATGCCCGAGCGTGCCGAGGTGATCGCGATCGCACGGCAGCGTGGCGAGATGTGCGCTGTGCATCTGCAGCGCCGCGCGCGCAGCTTGGGTCAAGCCCGCGGTGGCGAGCGCGCGGATCTTGAGCGCCCAGATGCTCGGCGAGTCGTGCGACTCGGGCGTCAACGCTTCGCGCGTGCGCTCGTCGACAGTGGGTGCGCGACCGAACACCGCCAACACGACCTGCTCGTCGAACGCGCAGAAGGTCTCGTGCCCGACGATGCCTTGCCGGCGCGCGCGCTTGTGCAAGCGCTGCAACGCCTCGATGGCCTGTTGGTTGGCGGCGGTGTTGATGCTGCGCAGAGTGCGCCAGCGTTCCGAGTGCCAGGTGAGCTCGATGTGCTTGAGCTGGCGCGCGCACGCTTCGAGGTCCGCGAGCGCGGCGGCTTGTGCCGTGACATCGCCGCGCTGCAGCGCGGTCACAGAGCGATGGAGGGCAAGCTCGGCAGGCACCACCGCGAGCATCTCGGGATGCTCGCGGGCCATGCCGGTGAGCTCGTCGTAAAGCTCGGCGCACTGCTCCGAGTACGTCAGGCCGCCTTCGACATACAACCGGCACAGGAGCGCGCCAGAGAGCGCCAGGGTGGACTTCGCAGCGCGCGCGAGGTTGGTCGCCTCGGTCACTGCTTGCTGCGCTTGCGTGCGGTCGTAACAGACAGGCGCGCAGCAGCCGAGAGCTGCGAGGCCGAGCGCCCGCGGCTCGTACGCGGAAGCGTCCAGCATGGCGAGCGCGCGCGTGAGGATCGTGTGCATGCCAGGCAGCGCCTGGAAGCCTGGGTGCGCGTTCAACATGTAAGCCGCGCGGATCAGCGTCCACGGATCAGCTTGCTCTTGCGCCAGCTTGAGCACGCGGTCGAGCAGCGCCGCATACACCGTGTGCGCGCAGCCACGTGCGTACACGAGGCTCTTGAGCATCAGCTCCATGCGCAAGCGTGGGCTGGGGTTGTCCATCAGCGACAGCGCTTCGAGCGCCTGGCGCAGGTAGCGCACGACGTCCGGGTTGCCGTAGACAGCAGCGGCCGCCGCGGCTTCGCGGCAGTAGTGCACGGTCTTACGAAGGTTGCTCTCAGGCAACGCGGCGTAGAGGTGATAGGCGAGCTCGCTCGGCGGCACGTGCGCGCCTTCGTGAACACTGCGCTCGAGCGCTTCCGCGATCCGGATGTGCCAGCGCCGCCGCTCTGCACCGGGCAGCGCGTCGTAGAGCGCTCCGCGCAGCAGGTCGTGTCCAAACGCGAACGCCGTGGTCGAGTCGGGCGCAGCGACGACGACTTCAGCTTCGATCGCTGCATCGAGCAACGTCGCGATCTCCGCCGGTTCGTTCTCGCAGATGCGCTGCAACAATGGCAGCTCGAAGCTGCGGCCGATCACGGCCGCGGCCGAGAGCAGACCTCGCGCTGCCGCGTCCAGCTGCGACAAGCGTGGCTTGATCAGATCGAGCGCGACCTCTTGCACTGTGAGCATGTCTCGTTCGGGCCGCTCGGTATGGCAGAGCTGACGCGACAGCTCGACCATGAAAAACGGGTTGCCCTCGCTCTTCGCAAACACGGCCGCGCCGAGCTGATTCTGCGGATCGTCGAGCACCGCAGCGACGTAGCTCTCGACGTCTGGTTGCGACAGGCGCTCGAGCTTGATGCGCTCGCAGTTGCGATGCCCCAAGATGCGCGGGAGCTGGTCCTGCGCGGGCGCTTCGTTCAACCGCAGCGTGGCGATCAGCATGATGCGGGAGCGCGCGATCTCGTCGAGCAAGAGGCGCAGAAAGTCGAGCGTGGCAGCGTCCGCGCGATGCAGGTCGTCGAACACCAGCACCAGCGGGACTTCCGACGCCGCAGCTTTCAGACCGCGGATCAACACGTCGTACCCCTCGTAGCGACTCGGACCGTTCAGCGCGCAAAAGCGAGCGTCCGCGTCATTCACCGGGCGCGCCGAGCGCTGGTCGGCGAACAGCGCGAGCACTTCGTGCATGTCGCGCAGGACAAGGCCCAGGTCCGGATCGTTGATCAGCTCACGAAACGCCCGCAGCACGGGCGCGAGCGGTGGCGTGTCACCGCCCTCGCGACAGTAGCCCCACACCACATGCGCGCCCTTCATCCCGGCGCGAGCCTCGAACATCTCGACCGCGCGGGTCTTTCCGATGCCCGGCTCACCCATCAGCAAACACGCGCGACCGTGCCTGCCGAGCGAATCCGCGAGCGCGAGATCGAGCGCGCCCAAGACCGACTCGCGACCGACGAACGGCGTGGGTGGAAGCGGATGAACCAGCTTGGCTTGCACCTCTGAGCGGCGAATGTTGCGCCGCTCTTCGGTGACCGTCGCGGCGAAGCGATAGCCCCGCCCGTACACCGTGGAGATCAGATCCGTCTGGGAGGCTGATTGGCCGAGCGTCTTGCGCAAGCGCGCCATCGCGACCGTGATCGCGTTATCGGCGACCGCGCGTCGCTCCCATACTGCCGCGACAAGCTCGTCCTTGGTTACGAGCTGGCCGGCTTGCCGTACAAGGCACGCCAGCAGGCGAAGCACCAAGAGATCGACTTGCATCAGCTCGCCGTCGCAACGGAGCTCGAGCGGCTCTACCTTGAGCTCGAAAGCGCCGAAGCGATAGACGACCTCGATCCCGAATTCAGTCGAAGCTCCGGACTCGCTCAACAGCATAGGTGGTATCGCTATACAGCGTTCTGGCCTGTTCGGCCACTGGCGGAGGCCTGGCTGTATCGTGACAGCCACAGGTTTCTCGCTATATGGCTACAGGCTTTATAACCTAAGCGTAGGACGCACGTGCGCACGCGACATGCGGACTTGCACGTGGCAGCCCGGAGCAGCGGTGATCGAGGACCTCGACAGGCTAACGCATGCGCATGCTTTGACGCATCGGTTGCGCATGCTCAGTTTACGAGGAACTTGCATCGTTGCCGCGTGGATATGCCTGTCTGCATCGGCGCGCGCCGAAGATATCCGCGATCTCGTGCGCGAGCACTTGGACCAAGAGCTCGAGCAGAAGCCCAAGCGTAGGCCGAAGCCATCAGCTGCACGACCACGCGCGAGAAGGCCAGCCCGCGTAGATCTCCAAGTCCCCCCTGAACCCGAGCCCGAGCCCGAGCCCGAGCCCGCACGCCCGCCGCTGCCACAACGCGTCTTCCCTGACTACGTGCAGCTCGACGTCAACGTCGGTGGCGGCTACCGCGGCTGGCTCCCACAACAGTACTCACACGTGAAGGTCTCCGTCGGCACGTACTACGTGTGGACGATCGACGTACGCGCGAAGTTCTTCAAGCTCGTCACACTGCACCGCGGCTACTACGAGTCGAACGGACTCGCCGGTCCCCGCACTGAAGAAGCCGCGGTCGCCGCACAAGTTGGCTCGTACATCCCAAAGGCTGCCTGGGTGCTGGGTGTGCTCGGCTTTCCCTGGTTCAAAGTATGGGAGCCGATCCTGCGCTACGAGAGCCGCGCGTTTCATACCGAGGCGCGTCCGCGGAGGCCCGTGTGCCTAGTGACCGATCAGGTTGCGAGCGACCTTTCAACGTGTGAGTGGTCGCGCGATTCACTGCGCATCAGCTCCGGCTTCGAGACCTTCATCGCAGGGGTACGCTACGATCAAGGCCGCGATCCGAACCGCGATCCACGCGCGTCCAAGCTGCCGCCGATCACCTTCGGCCTCGGGCTCCTATCGTATCGCAAGCCCTACCAGGTCAACGTGAATGGCAACACGCTCGACGGTTATCTGTTCGACGGACGCTTTCGAGGCGCGGGCTTACAGCTCGGCGTCGACTTCAATCGCGGCCCCGACAAGCTCTCGTTCAACGTCGACGCGCAGCTCGGATTGGGCGAGGTGCGTCTGACGCGAGACATATCGCTGAATGCGCTCGCGCCCGAAGATTGGTGGATGGGCTACCTCGTGGGGAACGCCAACCTGAGCTACGCGCTACCGCTCTACCGCGGCATCCCCACGATCATGTTCGTGCCGAGTGCAGCCATTGGCGGCGCCACCTTTTTCTTTTTCAAGACTTCACCTGATAAAGGACAAGATCGATCGGATGTGGCTGCCGCAAACTGGGATTTACTCTGGTCGATTCATGCACAACTAGTAGTGTCACTCTGAGCCGTTTCGAGCTTTCCAGCGAACTCGTCTTCATAGTCGGCAAAGTCTGAAAGCGCAGGACTTAGGCTCACTGCGACGCGCTCCTTTAGCTTGCATACGTCGCCTCGGTCGATAGAGTGCGCCACGCAATCATGCTGTCGATGCGCCGCCTCCTAGGCTCCTCCCGCGAGCAAAAACCGCCCAGTATCGGGCGCGTTCTCGCGCGCGCACAGCATCTCTTCCGCTAGCGCTTCGGCGCTCGCTCACCGATTGCACTTTTCAGCGCTGAGCACGACAGCGCGGTCCACGACCGCGCGCGCGTGCTGAGGGCTGAGCTCTGGAGTTTTTGATGTCGTCCCTCGCTGTACCTGCTCGTTCGGATTCCTCCACTCAGCTCGATCTCACGCCACAAAAAGGCACCATCAGCGAGGTCGCGAAGCTCGCTTACCCCATCGTGCTGCAGACTTTGGCGGAGTGCATCATGCACGTCGTCGACACAGCGATGATCGGCAAGCTCGGCACTACGGCGCTCGGCGCCGTGGGCTTCTCCGGCACGTGGATCTGGACCTTGCTCGTGCCGTTCGCGGGGATCGCGAGCGGCGTGCAAACCTTCGTGTCGCGCCACGCAGGCGCGGAGGAACAGCACAAATGTGGACCTTGGGTATGGCAGGCGTTGTGGCTGACATTACCCGCGATCACGCTGTGGAGCGCGCTGATCGCGCTCTTTCTGCCGAACCTCTTCGAAGCGATCGTCGCCACCGAGCTGCTCGACGAGGCGATGGCCTACGGTTGGGCTCGCTTGCCCGGCTCGCCGGCGCTGATGTTCGAGTTCGCGCTGTACGCGTTCTTCCGTGGGATCGGTGACAGCCGCACGCCGCTATTGGCTGCAGTGGCTGGCGTCACTGTCAACTTCATCGCAGCGTTCGTGCTGATCTTCGGCCATGCAGGATTTCCGCAGCTCGGTATCGCGGGCGCCGGCTTAGCGCAGAGCCTCGGCAGCTATGTCATCGCAGGCGTGCTCTTGGTCGCGTTCCAGAAGCGCAGCGTGCGCGAGCGCTATGCGACCGCGCCACGCAGCCCTTCGCGAGAGGCCATCACGCGCTTCGCGCGCACGAGCCTACCGATCGGCGGGCAGTGGCTGTTGGACATGACGACGTTCGCGCTGTTCACCTCGCTCGTCGCGCGCATGGGCACGACGGCCATGGCCGCGAGCCAGGCGATGCTGCAGCTCTTATCGCTCTCGTTCATGCAAGCTGTCGCGATCTCGACCGCGGCAGGCACGCTGATAGGGCAGTACTTGGGCGCAGGCGATCTCGAGGCCGCGAGCCGCAGCTATCGTTCATCGGTGGTGCTCGCGCTCGGTCTCGCCGGCATCGTCGCGCTGCTGTTTTTGACCGCGCCCGAGACGCTGCTCGGCTTGTTCGCGCACGACGATGCGGTGCTCAGCATGGCGCGACCGCTGCTCGGGCTCGGCGCGTTCTTTCAGATCATCGACGCGCTGGGCATCGTGGCTGCGGGCTCGCTGCACGGCGCGGGCGACACACGCTGGCCGCTGATCTTGCAGGCGACGCTCGCGTGGTTCGTGCGCTTGCCCGCTGTGTACTTCGGCGCGTTTGTGCTCGGTCAAGGTGTGCTCGGCGCGTGGGGCGGTGAGCTTGCCTACGTGATGGTGCTCGGCGGCGTGCTCATGCGGCGCTTTCGCACCGGCGAATGGCAGACTGTTAGCATCTAAAACAGCTGGTAAGAATCGCCTGCGAGTTGTGACATGTTCCCGAGGCGTGACCCTCGGGTGCAACATGCGAGTGGACGCACGTTAAGTTGCAGCATTCTCGCGCTTGATTTGCAGCCCTTGGTGCTCATATGAGTGCCTGGTTGCATCGCGCGCGTGCCTTCGTGGTCACGTCGTCACGTGCGCGCAGAGAAGTGAGCGGTGAGCGGTCCGCATCGCTTCGCATGGATGTTCTTACAAGCTGTGACGACCCCATGGAGGATACCTCGTGCAGGAACTGCGCCTTAGATCGAGATTGAGTACCCACGAACCAGCCAGAACTTTCAAGCGCTCGCGCCCGACTGCTGCTTGGGCAGCGCTTGGCCTGATCGCTTGCCTCAGCGCATGCGACTCGAACGATGACGAAGAAAAAGGCGAGAGCGCGGCAGACGCCGCGACTGCCGCAGATGCAGCGACTGGCGGCGGCGATGCTGCAGCAGCGAGCGACGGCGGATCTTCCTCTGAGAGCGAAAGCCAAGAGAACGCCGCGACAGCGGATGGCAAGCTCACCGGAGAGATCAAGACCGCCGCTGGCACACTGCGCGGTGATGTCGTCGATCACGAAGGCAAGCAGATCTTGTTCTTCCGCAATGTGCGCTACGCCGAGGACACCTCTGGCGATCGCCGCTGGAAGCCGCCCGAGCCCGTGAAGTCGTGGACCGGCGTCCGCGAGGCCACCGAGTACGGCAACCGTTGTCCGCAAGGCGAGTCCACGCTGTCGAGCCCCGGCGAGATGAGCGAAGACTGCTTGAACTTGAACCTGCTCACACCCGCGATCCGGGCGAACGAGAAGCTGCCAGTCATGGTGTTTTTCCATGGCGGTGGTCTGAGCGTCGGCACGGGTAACTCGTCGACCTATGCACACACCGCGCTGCCTGCGCAGGGCGTTGTCGTCGTCACGGTGAACAGCCGGCTCGGACCCTTCGGCTACTTCTCGCATCCCGCGCTCGCGAAGGAGTCAGAGCATGAGTCTTCGGGCAACTACGGTACGCTCGATCTGATCGAGTCGCTGAAGTGGGTGCAGAAGAACATCGCAGCCTTTGGCGGCGACAAGGACAACGTGACGATCTTCGGCGAGTCGGGTGGCGGCAGCAAGGTGCTGTCGTGCATGGCCTCTCCGCTCGCGAAAGGCTTGTTCCACCGCGCCATCATCGAGAGCGGCTCGCGCTCTTCGACGCCCGGCGCGACCACCACGCGTGAGAACGCCGAAGCTGCGGGTCTGCGTGTCGCCGAGCATCTCGAGGTCGCGAACGACGAGGACGCGGCCAAGAAGCTGCGCGAGCTCAGCTGGGAGAAGATCCTGGAAGCCTCGGCCGTCATGGAGCTGAACTACGCGGCCAACTTGTCGATCGACGGCTGGGTGTTGCCCGAAGGCGTGAACGAAGTGTTCTCGCAAGGCAAGCAGAGCGACGTGCCGCTGATCGTCGGTGCGAACGAAGGCGAGGTCAGCGAGTTCACGAGCTCGATCCCGAGCCTCGCGGCCAGCATGGCGAACGTCACGTCCAAGGCCTACGTGTACAACTTCAGTCATCTGCCCGAGGGTTGGCGTGAGCCTGGTTGCTACTCGTTCCACGGGCTCGAGCTGCCCTATGTGTTCGGGCATCTCGAGGGCATCACGGCGCCGACCATCATCTACCTCGGCGAGCGCGCAAACTGCACGCCCAGCAACGACCCCAAGGTAGGTGAGGAAGACGAGATCGTGGCGAACCACACCATGGCGCTCTGGAAGCAGTTCGCGAAGACCGGCGATCCGAGCGTGGAGGGCTTGATCGACTGGCCCGCTTACACTGCGGATAACGATCAATATCTCGAGATCGCCGCCAAGCTCGAAGTGAAGACTGGCGTCGCCAGCGCCGGCATCATGCCGGGCACCGGCGCGGAAGCTCCGTAACGCACGCACTCACGCTGCAATGCATGCGCGCCGCCCCCTTTGGCTTGCCAGAGGGGGCGGTTGTCATTCGGCACAAGCTAGCGCTTGCGCGTGCTGGTCTTCTTGCGTTTAGGTTTCGCCACGCGCGCTTCGTCCAACGGGCTCGAGCTGGACTTCAGAAGGCTTTTCGGCGCGACCAGGCGATAGGACTCGGCGAGCAGCTCGCGTAGACCTGGCAGCTCCGCTTTGGCGAGCACGATGCGTGTCCAGCCACTGCGTCCCCAGGCGCCGGCTGCTGGCACGAAGACGTCGGGCTCGGCCGAGAGCACCATCGCCTGCAGCTCCGGCGTGAGCTTCAGGTTGCCCTCTTCGTGGTCGCGCGAGAGTCCTGCGAAGATCTTGTTTCGGACGCGGAAGTCCGGCTGCTCGAAGTGCGACTTTTCTTCCACTTCGGGGAACCCCATGGCTAGCTTGCGAAACTGCGCCGCGGTGACCATACGCCGAGCATACGCGAAGCGCCGCAGCCGACACCACCTCTCACAACTCACACCCAAACGCCATGACGTCAAGCTCTCGGGATCGCACGGAACAAGCCCTCGCACTGATCGCGGATTCACGCGGAGAAGGTCAGCGCTCCTGTCTCACTGTCTACGCCGATGACGCGCGTGCGGCTGCAGCAGCGGCCGATGCACGCGCCAAGGCTGGACGCCCGCTGGGTGCGCTCGACGGCGTGGTGATCACGATCAAAGACTTGTTCGATGTGAAGGGCGAGGTCACGCGCGCAGGCTCACTCGCGCTCGCACGCGCTGCGCAGCCAGCAGCTGCCGATGCTGTAGCGGTCGCACGCTTGCGCAACGCGGGGGCAGTGATCGTGGCGAAGACCAACATGACCGAGCTCGCGTTTTCGGGCGTCGGTGCGAATCCGCACTTCGGCACGCCAGGCAACCCGCGCGATCGCGCGCGGATCCCGGGTGGCTCGACCTCGGGCGGCGCGGTGGCGTGCGCCGATGGCATCGGTGAGATCGCGCTCGGCACCGACACGGGCGGGTCGACACGCATCCCCGCAGCGCTCTGCGGTCTCGTCGGCTTCAAGCCCACGCAGCGGCGTATTCCCAATGACGGCGCACATGCGCTGTCTCCGTCGCTCGATTCAGTGGGGCCGATCGCTCGGACCGTGGCGCAGTGCGCGCTCGCCGATGCGGTGCTTGCAGATGATAGCGGCAGCCCGCTCCCAGCGATTCCACTCGTGGGACTGCGGGTTGGCGTGCTGCAAGGCGCGGTGCTCGACGAGCTCGACACCTATGTCGCGAGCGCATTCGAGCGCAGTTTGCGGCGCCTGCAGGGTGCGAACCTCAGCGATGTCACGTTGGGCGCGCAGAGACACATCGATGCCGTCGCACAGCGCGGCGGCATCGCACCGCGCGAAGCGTTCGATGTGCACCACGAGATCATGCGCGAGGCGGCGGACGCGATCGATCCCAACGTGCGCGTGCGCATCCAAGGCGGCGCCGCCGTGAGCGACGAAGCACATCGCGCGAACCTCGAAGCGCGGGCGAGCGCCATCGCGCTGACCGACCGCCTGTTCGACGATTACGACGTGCTCGCCTTGCCCACGACGCCCATTGTCGCGCCGACGCATGCAGCAGTGGCCAGCTCGGACGGCTTCGCCAAACACAACCGGCTGCTTCTTCGCAACACCTCGATCGCGAACTTCTTGGACTTGTGCGCGATCAGCTTGCCCGCGCCGGATCCCGGCCCGCTGCCCTGCGGCGTAATGCTGTTCGCCCGCTCCGGCAACGACCGAGCACTGCTACAGATCGCACTCTCAGTCGAAGCTGCATTCCGCTGAGCGGGATATTCATTTCAAGGCAACTCCGACTGTGAGCTGCGCTTGGTACCCTTCGCTTATGCTGCCGCTCATGGAGGCGAGTCGAGCTCGAGCGCCATCTCGGAAGACGTTGTCGGAGTCGAGCGTTACGCGAGCTAGGTTCGCGATATGGCAGCGCAACACGCGCGCTCTACTTGAGCTCGTCGTCGCGCTTGTACTTGAGGTCGAGGTACCGCTGATGTGTCGCGAGCGCGTGCAGGTCTTCTGCTGCCAGGCGCTCGTGCATGTGACCGATCTGCTCGTCGATCGTCGCGAGTCCCTCGATCAATCTGCGCTCGGGGCTCGGGCCATCGTGGAGCGGCTTGGTCTGTAAGCCAGCCGGCACCTTGCGATATGCATTCACGAGCTCCGGCAGCTCTTCACCCAGGAGCCTGCGCAGGTCGAGCGCGACCGGTTGATTCGGATCGAGCTTCTGCACTTGCAGCGCGAGCTCATCCAAGCGCTGGCCGATGCTGTCGAGCTTGGTTTGTGCCGCGTACGGCAGGAACGTGCGCTGTTGATCGAGCCAGTCATCGGTCTGCGCCGGCAGCTGGGCGATCTCGCTCGCTTTCGGCAGCGCGCTCAGCGCGACCGGCAGCTCTGGGCGGCGCTTGAAGGTCCAGTACAGGATGCCAGCGTACGAGAGGAACAAGAGCAGCGGCGCCGCCACCAACCCCTCCACGCCGCGCGGACCAAACAAGAAGCCCCCGGCGATCATCGACGGGATGACGATGAACGTCACGAACATCATCAGCAGGCCCGCGCGCAGGAATCGCTTCAGCAGCTTGCGACGCTCCTTGCGACGGCGCTTCGAGCGATACGCGACCTCAGTCGAGTAGCGTCGCACCAGCTCGCTGCCCTGCGCCCCTTCTTCTGCTTGTCGCCGTCGGCGTCTGGCCATGGTCAGTCAGTGAGCCGAAACGGATCGGCCGCCTCACCTGAAGTCAGCTGCGCCGCACCCTCGGCGCGAGCGATGTAGCCACGCGACTTCTCCACCTCGTTGCTGAGCGCATCGACGGTGGTCTTCATGCTCACGAGCGCCTGCGACTTGAAATTATCGATCGCATCCATCGTTTGGTAGATGTTCTCGAACGCCTTTTTGAGCGTCTCGACCGGCACGGTGGAAGAAGCAGCTTGCTGGTGGATGGCAGCCGTCTGCGTCTTCAGCAGCTCTGCCGTGGACTCGATGATGTTCGAGGTCGTCGTGTTGAGGGCAGTGATCTGACCGAGCACGAGCTTCTGGTTGGTCATCGCTTGCGCCACTGTGACAGCGGTGCGCAGCGCGGATACGGTCGTCGTAGAGGCCCGGTCGACGCCTTTGATCAGCTCGACGTTGTTCTTCTTCACCAAGTCGAGCGCGAGATAACCCTGCACCGTCACCGCCATCTGCGTGAGCAGATCAGTCGAGCGCTGACGCGCGTAAAACAGCGCGGTCTCTCGCAGCGCCTTTGCCTTCTCAGGCTCCAAGCTCTCCAGCTCCAGCGCCTTTTGCTCCAAGCCGGCGTCGAGCGCCTTGGACACGTGGATCATCTGCTCCAAGCGCTTCATCGCGGCCCACAACGCTTGACGCTCGACATCGACCGCAGCGTTGTCTTTCAGCAGCTCGTCTTTACCGACTGCGAGCTTCTGCAAGATCGCTGCGATGTGCGACTGCGCCGAGGTGTAGCTCTCGAAGTAGTCTTTGACCTTGTTGCCGAACGGCACGATGCCGAGCAACTTCTTCGGCGTGCTCAAGCTATGGCGCCCCGGATCGAGCGCCTCTACGGTGCGGCGCAGCTCGGTCAAATCGGCGCCGACGCTCGATTCTTTCGCGATCGCGCGCACCGGCCGATCGAGAAAGCGATTGGACTGGCCGGCGGCCTCTGCGATCTCCCGCTGACCCATCCGCATCAGCAGCTCTGCGCGCTTGCCGAACTCCGGACTGCCCGGCCGCAGCGAGACCAGCTCGCTGATGAACTTGTCGACGCGCGCGGTGAGCTCGGTCTTTTGCCCATCGTCCAGCGGGACAAGGCCCACGGCCTTCTCCGCGCTCACCACCGGAACAGGCTCCGGCGGATTCAAGACCAGCTTCGGTTCGTCTGCCATCGCGGTTGATCCTCTAGATCCTCTCTAAGGCCAGAATGACTGGGAAGATGGCGGTTTCTCGGCGTGCCGGCAAGTCGGACCTTCAAAGGCTGCTAGCCTGCTGCCCACCATCCCCATGATCATCTTAGCTGGCACCATCCGCATCGCCCACGGTCAACGCGAAGCAGCGCTCGAGCCCATGCGCCGCATGGTCGAAGGCACGCGCGCGGAACCAGGCTGCATCAGTTACGCGTTTTCGTTCGATCTGCAGGACGATCACGTGATTCGCATCTTCGAGGTGTTCCGAGATACCGAGGCACTGGCCGCGCATCGGGCATCGCCGCACATGGCCGCCTGGCGCGCCTCACTGCCAGCGCTCGGCATCGGCGGCCGCGAGATGTGGCAGTACGAAGTCAGCTCTGCGGCGCAGATCTAGCTTCGACGTAGCTGAGCTCGCCCGATGACGTCGACGCTGCGGTTTCGGTGACGCGGGAGGACCTTCTTCTGCCGTTTCAGACACTTGCGAGTTTCCGGTTGACCCGACCGGCCCCGAACACCACAGTTAGCGCGTCATCGTGACTGGCGTATCCACAGGTGGATCAACCACCGGGGAGCGATGACGCGAACAGCCGCGCGCCTGGGCGAAAGTCACCCCACCCCTTCGGGAGGAGATCGCCCATGGCCTCAGTGTTGCTCGACCACTACCTCGCTCGGAAGATACCCGGCTACAAGCCCGGCACGCTGTCGTCCGAAACTGTCGCGTTCGCCGCGGCGCTCGACACGCTCGGCCAACACATGCCGGACATCGCGCGCATCACGCTGCAGGAGCTGCGCGATCAACGCTCGACGCTGAAGCTGATCGCCAGCGAAAACTACGC
>Ga0190269_10001178_pt1 | contig 12660 bp, 9 predicted proteins | sample Popmic249IS_FD_133749 | JGI IMG/M metagenome (GOLD analysis project Ga0190269, IMG submission 133749) | Populus adjacent soil microbial communities from riparian zone of Blue River, Arizona, USA - 249 IS | ecosystem: Environmental > Terrestrial > Soil > Riparian zone | place: USA: Arizona...
ACGACTTGGTAGACCTTCTTGGTCGGCTGCGTCGGCGCGGGCTTCTGGAAGTCGTCGAACGTGACGAGCGACATCGGCGCGCCACCGATGGGCGTAGCACCATGGCAAGTCTGACAGCTCTTCACCATGATCTTGGACACATCACAGGGCAGGATCTTGGCGCTGCTGACAGGTGGATTGTCAGGGGAGGGCGCAACCGTCCCCGCAGCCGGCAGCGGCGCTTTCGTGCCAGCGGTCGTGACTGGCGGCGTGATGACAGGCGCGCCGGCGGTTCCACCGGTGCCAGCGGTTGCAGCTGGTGGCGGCGGTGGCGTTGTCGTGCCGTCACTCGGAGCTGCGCTGTTTCCGCAAGCTGCCATCAAAGACAAGAGCGCAGCATGGCGAATCTGGCTGCGGGCCATCGCTGTGCTCAGAGCGCGTACTCGAAATCCCATACTGTAACTTCTCCACCGCGCTCACATCCCGAGAACGAACAAGCGCGTCTCTCTGAGTTGCTGTGTCGCGACCTTTGCTGAGTTACGAAAAAACTTGCACGTGCGAAGCGCCTTTGCCACTCGGATCTTCGAGCTTTCGATAGCGCTAGCCGACACCGCAAGCTGGCGACGAGTGCAGCTATTGGCTGCAGCGGCCGCGTGTGTCGAACATGCAGGCCAACCCCAGCTGGGAACATCGCGCACAACCCGTGTTGTAGCCCGTGCAGACGCGCGGCGTCTCTTACAGAGCGGCGGGTGACGGCAGGCCGAGGAACTCCGACAGGTCCTCGAACGCCAGCCGCCGCGAGCCGGTCTGCTGCAAGAGGTCCTGCGCCAGCTGCCGCTTGTCTTTGTGCAGCGCGGCGACCTGCTCTTCGACCGTGCCTTGCGCGAGCAGACGCAGCACGGTGACCGGCCGATCGGTTCCGATACGGTGCGCGCGATCCGCAGCTTGGTCCTCCGCAGCAGGGTTCCACCACGGATCGAGCTGGATCACATAGTCAGCTTTGCTCAGGTTGAGTCCCGTGCCACCAGCCTTGAGTGAGATCAGAAACAGTGACGTTTCACCAGCTTGCCAGCGCTGCGCGAGCAGAGCGCGATCTGACGCTCTCGTCGATCCGTCGAGATACAGGTAGGGCAGGCGCTGTGCTTCGAGCGCAGCGCGCACGAGCTGCAGGTGGCTCACGAACTGGCTGAACAGAAGCGCGCGGTGACCCAACGGCAAGATGTCATCCAACACTGCCATGAGCGCGCGGAGCTTGCTCGAAGGCTTCTGCCAGTCGTTGACGACCAGCGCCGGGTGACACGCGAGCTGACGCAGGCGCGTGATCTCTGACAAGATCGTCACGCGGTCTAGATCAAACTTGTCGCGCTCTTCGATGCGACGCCGCAGGTCGGTCACCGCGGCGTCGTAGAGGTTGCGCTCCGCCGCTGAGAGCGGCACGACCTTCGTGACCTCGATGCGCGCGGGCAGCTCGGGCGCCACCGAGCGCTTGTCGCGACGCAAGATGAACGGGCTCACGAGCTGGCGCAGCACCGCCAAGCGCTCGTGATCGCCGTAGCGCTCGATCGGCAGGCCGAAGTGCGCGCGGAATCGGTTGAAGCTGCCGAGCAGCGCGGGGTTGAGCTGCGCCATCAAGCTCCACAGCTCGCCCAAGTGATTCTCCAGCGGCGTGCCGGTGAGCGCGATCCGGAAGTCAGCGGACAGCGACGCGATCGCGCGCGCTCGAGCTGTGCCAGCATTCTTGAGCATGTGCGCTTCGTCGAGCACCAACGTCGCGAAGTGCAGCTGCTTGAGCTTACCGATGTCGTTGGTCGCCAGCTCGTAGCTCGTGACCAGCACGCTGCCGGGCCCCAGCTGACGCAGCAGCTGCGAGCGGCGACTGCCGCGATACAAGTGAACCTCTAGCTCCGGCGCGAAGCGAGCGGCCTCGCTGCACCAGTTGTGTCCCACCGAGGTCGGCGCGATTACGAGGGCAGGGCCGAGCTTCTGCCGCGCCACCAGAACCGTCAGGCTCTGGAGCGTTTTGCCCAAGCCCATCTCGTCGGCGAGACATCCACCGCTAGACCAGCTCGCGAGGCGCAGTAGAAACTCCGCGCCTTCGCGCTGATACGGGCGCAGGTGACCCGCGATCGGCTCGGGCAGCTCACACGGCAAGCTGTCCGCCTCGCGCATCCGCTGCAGCTGCGCATCGACACTCGGGGCGCGCTCGATCTGCGCGAGCTCGGCGAGCTCAAAGAGGCGCGGCAATACACTCGCCGAGAGCTTGGCCTTCTCGCGATCCGTGAACATCGCGTGCGACGCGCTCTCGAGCAGCTTGCGCAGCTCATCGTGCAAACCGACGTAGCTGTCTTGATCGACCTGCACATAGCGCTGACCTGTGCGTGCGGCATCGAGCAGCGCGACGAGCGAGACCTGCTGCGCCGCGTCGACCTGCGCGTAGCCGCTCGCCTCGTACCAACGCTCAGCGTGACCGACCCTGAGCTTGAGATCGGTGCGCCGGATCGGCTCGAGCAAGCGCAGCGGCCTGTGCCCTTCCAACCACTCGATATCGACCAGCTCGCGCGCGCGAGCGACCCGCTCGATCACAGCCAGCGCGAGCTCGCGCGAGTCCACGCTGTAGCGCAACGGGCCGAGCTCGCGCGCCGCTTCCAGCTGCAGCAGATCGTGCAGCTCGGCGAGCGTCGCGCGCTCCCAGGCGAGGTCACGGAGCGCGTAGCTGGCTTTGCCCCCATCTTCGCCGAGCACCTCGCTCGGGCCTTCGCCGGGCGCGAACACCGGTCCACCCGGTATCGGGCGGCTGTGCAAGCTGAGCCGGATGCCTTCGCTCAGGTTGTTTTCGAGCCGCAGCAAGAGGCGCTGGCTGCGCTTGTCGGGCTCACCCAACAGCGCCGGCGGCAGCTGCAGCTGCACGTCCGGTTGCAGCTCGCGGAGGCGCTTCCGCAGCTGCGCATGGCTCTCGCGCGGCAAGAGCGTGGGCGCACGGCTGAGGGTCCACACCCAGCGCGCGAGCGCCGCTGGCAGCGGCGCAAAGCGCAGCTGCCTGCCATCGGCTGTGAGATGCGCGAGATGGTCGCCTTGGGGCAGCGCGCCGACCTCCTCCAAGCTCACGTCACCGAGCTGCGCGCGCGCACGCAGCACGCCCTGCGCACCGGGCACATCCTCGAACGCGAGCGTGATCTGCGTCTCCCGCACATCGACCGCGAGCTGATCATCGGCTGCGACCACGCATGGGTGACCGATCAGCACGCGCAACAGCGCGACGCTCGCGGTCCGCACCGATCCCGAGCCGGGCGCGCTCGAACGCAACAGCCCAAGCGCGAGCTGATCGTGCGGCTCCAGCACCATCGACGCAGGCACCTCGTCCGGTGCGAGCCGCGCGCCCCGCGTGTAGCCGCCGGCGTTCTTTCGCCGCTGCAAGAGCAGCTCGACCATCACGCTCGCGTCTTTGCGCAAACCGACCCGGTAACACAGGCGCTGCTCCGCAGCTTCGGCGCGGCCGCCCGTCTCAGCCGGCCCGAGCACGCTGAAGAAGCGCACCCAAGATGGCGTGCTGCATACGGCTGCCAGCGCACGTCGTAAGCTCGTGTCGCGCCCATGCAGCACGTCGAGCAAGTGCTCCGCGATCGCGCGCGCATGGCAACAGAAGAACGGCGTAAGCCCTTCGCTGCAGGCACACCGCACGTGTAACCCGCTGTGCTCGAAGCCCTGCAGCGAAAGCTCACAGCGAAATACGCCGAAGCGACCTTGCGACGCTTGCCGCTGATCGCTGCAGAGCTCGGCGTGCACGAGCGCCTGCGCCGTATCCACCTCGAGCCCCCGCTGCTGACTAAACACTGGCGCCGGCGCATCCGCGCCGCGGCTGAGCTGCACGATGTCGACAAGACGCTGTGCGAGCAGCGCGAGCTCCGGCTCCGCGATCGGCTGCTGCCAGGTCTGCGCGCGAGCAGCACGCGGCGCCACCGGCTCACTCTCCAGCCAAGCCTGCAGCTGACGGCGGATCAGCTCGGCTTCGTGCGCGGTGCATGTGCGCGCGACCCACGGATCGAGCTCGCGAAACCGCAAGATCGCGCGCAGGTTGAAGCCGCGATGATCGCTCGCTACATGCTCGAAGAGCTCGCGCGTATCGCGATCTTCGATGCTCGCGATCAAGCGGACGAGCGGCCACTCCAGGATCGACACTGGCCCCGCGGCGAGCAAGCACGCGCCGAGCTCGTCGATGCTCGGGAGCCGTTCCGCCTCGTCGTGGTGCGTCCTGCCGCTACCAGCGGCCAGCGTATTCGCCCCAGCCGAAGCGCCTGGTTGCTCTTGTCCGGTCCGTGCCATGCCCCCCGGTGCTTCGCACAAGCTGCGCGCCGGGGCAAACCCGGCGAGCGCCGCACCTGTGCTATGACCGCGCTCATGAAGATCTACACAAAGACCGGCGACAAGGGCGACACCGGTCTATTCGGTGGTGCGCGGGTGTCCAAGTCGAGTCAGCGTGTCTCTGCATACGGCGATGTCGATGAGCTCAACTCCGTCTTGGGCGTCGTGACAGCGCACTCGAGCGATGCCGAGACGATCGAGCGCCTGCGCCAGATCCAGAGTGATCTGTTCGTGCTCGGCGCCGAGCTCGCGAAAAATCCAGACAAACAAGTGGACCTCGGCATGCCGCTCTTGGCCGACAACGACATCGAGCGGCTCGAGCGCATCATCGACGCGCTTGACGAAGCGCTGCCGCCGCTCAAGACTTTCATTCTCCCAGGTGGGACCCAGAGCGCGGCTTTCCTACACCTCGCACGCACCACGTGCCGCAGAGCGGAGCGCTCGGTTGTGGAGCTGGCAAAGACCGAGCCAGTGCGCGCCGAGCTGGTGCGCTATTTGAATCGGCTCAGCGACCTGCTGTTCACCATGGCACGCGCGGACAATGCGCGCGTGGGCACACCCGATGTCCCGTGGGTAGGTCGAAGCGGTAAAGCATGATGAAGGATGACACGAAGGCGCTTGACCCACCCGCGCGCCGTCACTAGCTTTATGCAGATCCCTCTGTGAGGCTCGACCATGTGCTGAAGTAAAGAATCTTCGTACTCTTTATTGACCTCGGGAGCCACTCTCGAGCGCGGTGTGCCGGCCCGACAAGCATCATCGGGATGCCTAAAGTGCTCGATACCAACTCCCACCTGGTGATGAGGAGATTCTTACTTCAAGCGCACGACCTCGACGGTACGGATTTTATGAAGCCGGTGTCTTAACGACGCCGGCTTCTTTCTTTTCAGCGCACGGCTCGTGCAAGATCGTCAGAGAGGATCTCGATGACACCAGGCTTGCCCACGGTCGATCTGCTCGGCATGCAACTCGCACGTGTCGATGAAGACGGCGTGCTCGATCACATGTTTGCAGAGCTCAAGGCGGGCCGCGGCGGCTGGTTGGTGACTGCGAACCTAGATTTCTTGCGCAAGCACGCGAAGGACCCGGCGCTGCGTGATCTGTACGCAAAGGCAGACCTGACCGTCGCGGACGGCATGCCGCTCGTTTGGGCATCAGGGCTGCTCGGCACGCCACTGCCGGAGCGCGTCGCGGGCTCCGCGTTGATCTACCGCTTCGCGGATCGTGCAGCGCGCGAACAGCGCTCGCTGTACTTGCTCGGCGGTGATCCTGGTGCAGCGGAAGCAGCTGCGCGCGAGCTGCAGCGCTGTCATCCTGGCTTACGCATCGCCGGCTACTCTGCTCCGCGCTTTAGCGCCACACCGACGCCACAAGAGCTCGCAGAAACCATCGCGACGCTGACCGCCGCCAAGCCAGACCTGCTCCTCGTCGGACTCGGCTCGCCCAAGCAAGAGCGCGTGATTCACGCGTTGCGCCCAAGTCTCCCGGCGACGTGGATGGTCGGTGTGGGAATTTCGTTCAGCTTCGTTGCCGGGCAGGTCGCCCGCGCACCGGTTTGGATGCGCAAGAGTGGCCTGGAGTGGGTTCATCGGCTCACGCAGGAACCCAAGCGCTTGGCGCGGCGCTATTTGCTCGAGGACTTACCCTTCGCCGCAGAGCTGTTTGCACGCGTGCTCTGGACGCGCACGCGCGGCTGAAGCCCGGTGACCCGAGGGCCCGCTGTGTTAGAGTCGAGCCCATGAAAGTACTTGTGACCGGCGGTGCCGGCTTCATTGGATCGCACGTGGCAGACGCGCTGCTCGCAGCCAGCCACGAGGTTCTGGTGCTCGACGATCTCAGCTCCGGCAATCGGCAGAACGTGCCCGCTGGCGCGACTTTCGCGCAAGGCGACCTGCGCGACACAGACTTCGTCGCGAAAGTGTTCGCCGACTTCAAGCCGGACGTGGTGACACATCAAGGCGCCCAGACCAGCGTGGCGATCAGCACACGCGAGCCGCTGCGCGATGCCGAGATCAACATCCTCGGTAGTTTGAACATCATGAACGCGTGCGTGAAGCACAAGGTGCGGCGGCTGGTGTTCGCAAGCACCGGTGGCGCGATCTACGGGGACGTCCCCGAGGGTACGCGCGCGACCGAGCAGACGGCTGCGAACCCGCTCAGCCCATACGCGTGCTCCAAGTTCGCTGTCGAGAAATACCTGACCGCGTACGCACACGAGCACGACCTCTCCTCGACCGTGTTGCGGTACGCGAACGTCTACGGGCCGCGGCAGGATCCACACGGCGAAGCGGGTGTCGTCGCGATCTTCACGCAGCGCGTGCTCGCGGGCGAGCCGATCCAGATCAACGCGCGCGTGGCGCAGGGCGATGCAGGCTGCGTGCGCGATTACGTGTTCGTGGGTGATGTAGTGCGTGCCAACATGCTGGTGATCGAGGGCAAGCTCGATAAGGGCCCGTTCAATGTCTGCACGGGCGTCGCGACCAGCACGTTGGAGCTGGCACAGCTGATCGAGCAAGCCGCGGGTGTCAAAGCCGTGCTGCGCTACGGGGCGCGCCGCGAGGGTGACGTGCAGCGCTCGGTGCTCGACCCTGGAACACCACCGCCGCTCGGAGCGGCGGTCCCGATCGCAGAAGGCATCGCGCGCACGGTCAAGTGGTTCAAGGAGCGCTCCTAACGTATGCGCCTGTGCATCGTGATCGTAAACTTCAGGACTCCAGGCCTCGTCTTGGATCTGCTCGACTCGCTGGAAGGGCAGGTCGAGGCGGGCCTCGATGAGATCACCGTGGTCGACAATGCCTCGGGTGATGGCTCGGCGGAGCGCTTGGAGCGTGCGATCGCGGCGCGTGGCATGACGCGCTTCTGTCGCGTGCTGCGCGCGGACCGCAACGGCGGCTTCTCTGCGGGCGCAAACTTGGGCATCCGGTCCGCTGATGCGAACTTCTATCTGCTCATGAGCAGCGACACGCTCGTGCGCAAGGGCGCAGTGCTGGAGCTGCTGACGCAGATGCAAGCGCATCCGGGTGTCGGCATCGCGGGACCGCGGCTGGAGTGGCCCGACGGCTCACCGCAAGTGTCGTGCTATCGCGACCACACGCCAGTCTCGGAGCTCTTGACCGCGGCCAAGTCGAGCACGCTCGATGCGCTGCTCCACAACTTTCAGACTGCGCTGCCGGTGCCCGAAGAGGATCGCGAGGTGCCGTGGGTGAGCTTCGCGTGCGCGCTCATCCGGCGCGAAGTGATCGAAAAGGTCGGCCTGCTCGACGAAGGCTACTTCATGTACTTCGAGGACAGCGACTATTGCCGCGCGGCACGCGCCGCTGGCTTTCGCGTCCACTATTACCCGAGCGCGCGCGTCGTGCATCTGCACGTCGGTGTGTCCTCTATGCGCAGCGTGCGCTCATCGCGTTCCACGCGCCGCAAGCGCGAGCGCAGGCCACGCTACGTCTACGCCTCGCGCACGCGCTACTTCCGCAAAGGTTACGGCGCGGTCGGCCTGTTGGCCGCGAACGCGCTCTGGTATCTCGGCCGCAGCTTCGCCTACGGCCACGAGCTGATCGGCCGCAAGGTTGCACACGTCCATCACCGTGAATGGCTGGACAACTGGACCGACGCATTCCGACTACAGCAGTGATCTAGCGCACTCCTCCGCTGCCAACGGCGGCGGACGGCGACCACCTCCCCGTGAGGCCGGGCCGGGCGATTTGGGCCTCTGCGGCCCGTCAATCGGCTTGAGCCGACCCTCGACATTGATGATGATGGCAACCCGAGCGGTTCATGGGCCAGATTTTTCAATGGGACGACTGGGGCTATCGATCGGCGTTCGCGCTGCTCATCTGGATCCCCTTCAGTCTGTGGTTGTTCAAGCGCGAGCGCGCGACGCGTGCCGGCGCGCACGTGCTGATCTGGGCGATGATGTGGCTGCCGGAAGAAGCTGCGTTCGACTTCCCAGCCTTGCCGCCCTTCACGAAGTATTCGATCGCTGCGCTGTGTGCGCTCGCGGGTTTGTACTGGACGTCCCGTCGCCGCTTGCGCGCAGCCAAGATCGGCCGCGGCTATGATCTGATCGTGATCGTCATGGTGCTCGGCCAGATCGGCGCAGTGCTCACGAACGGCGACCCGCTCTCGTACGGCAGCTGGAAGACCATCCATCTACCGGCGTACACCGCGTACGACGGCATCTCGACCGCGGTGCGCGACATCGTCACAGTGATGGTCCCGCTGATTTTGGGCCGCGCGCTGATCCGATCGCGGCGCGATCTCCACGACGTGCTCCTCGTGCTGGTGATTGGCGGCCTCGTTTATTCGCTCCCGATCTTTTGGGAGCTGCGCATGAGCCCCATGCTGCATCACAACGTCTACGGCTTTTTCCCGCGCGACGACTGGAGCCAAAACCTGCGCATGGGTGGCTACCGACCGACGGTGTTCATGGGCCATGGCTTGGTCGTCGGCTTCTTCATGTTCCTTTCGGTCACGGCGGCGATCACGCTGCACAAGGCCGGCAAGCGCGCGCTCTGGGGCGTGCCGATGGGCTACATCATCGCGTACTTGTTCGTCGTGCTGCTGCTCGTGAAAGCCACGGCCGCTGTGCTCTACGCGTTGGTCGGCCTGTGCATGATCCGCTTCCTTACGATCAAGAACCAGATGCGCGTGATGCTGTTTCTCGCGTTCGTCGTGGTCAGCTATCCGCTCTCGCGTATGACCAATATCTTTCCCACAGAGAGCGTGCTGTCCGCGGCGAAGTCGTTCGGTGCAGATCGCGTGCAGTCGCTGCAGTTCCGCTTCGACAATGAAGACTTGTTGATCTTGAAGGGCGTCGAGCGCTGGTTCTTCGGTTGGGGCGGCTTCGGCCGCGAGCGTGTGTACGACGAAGAGACCGGCAAAGATCTGGTGATCCAGGACGGCGCCTGGATCGCGCAGTTCGGCACGCACGGTACGCTCGGCTTTCTCTGTTACTTCGCGGTGCTGGTCCTGCCGATCTGGCAGGCGTCGCGCGGGCTGAAGCGCGTGCGCTCGCAAACGGACCGCACGCTCTTGGGTGGGCTAGCGTTCATGGTCACGGTGTGTTGCGTGAATACGCTACCGAACATGTCACTACCGAACTTGCAATTCATGTTCGCGGCAGCGTTGGCGGTGATCGTCAAGGAGATGCCGCGCAGAGCGGCTCAACTGAATGCGCCCAGTCGGACGCCCGCGGTCCCTGCGCAGCCGGGACAATCGGGTATGACAGCGCCGCCAGTGGCTGCGCGCGGTGCCGGCCGCTACTACGGCTGATCTTTCAGCTTCGTCAGCTCGCGCAGGTCATCTTTGCGGCCGATCGCGGCCTTGTAAGCGATCAAATCTTCGAGCCGCTGGCACGGGATCGTGCGGCCATCCAGTCTGCGCTGCACGCGCTGGGACAGCGTGTTTGGCAAGGCTTTGCGGACGCCGCTCGGCGCGAACACGTACGCGTAGTCTGCGCCGGACAAGTCGACCTCCACGTCGTGGATGCGCAGGCGGAGCAGCTCGATGTCGAACTCTCCATCGATGTAACGACCCTGCGCGGTGATGTACGGCGCCCAGTGGTCAGCGAGCGCGTCGAGCGCCTCCGACGGGACATCGATGTCGATGTCATGCAGCGGCCAAGTCGAGCCCCAGAGATTGCCAGCGAGTCCCCCCACGGCCATCCAAGCGATTCCTCTGCGGTCGAGCTCCGCGCCGATGTCGCTCAGCACAGCGAACTGTTGCGGCGTGATCCAGCTGGGCAGTGCCTGTGCCATACGCCTCAAGGCTGGCGCAGAATGCCTTACCGGTCAAACCGCAGAGTGTGTCAGAAGTATGGCGAACCACGTTGTCTTTTCAGCTCACAAAAGGATTACCGGCTCGCACTCGAAATCGACGACCAGCTCGGCAAGCTCGTCGTTTTGCAGCGCCTTGCAGGTGTCGGGGCACAGCACGAGCTCGCGCGGCGCGGCGGGATCGTCGTAGTGCCAGCTGTTCGTTGCCTTGCAGTCCGCCCCGTAGCTGAGCGGCGTTTCTTTTGCGCCACTCAGGTAGCGTACGCCGACCTTCTGCTTGTCGAAGCTCTGGCCTGCGGGCGCTTCGGGGATCGCGAGCCTGCAGCTGACAGCGGCACTACGAATCGCCTCGATCGTACCCTTGAAGGCGTCGGTGGTCTTGGTCGGGTCACCCGTATCGATCAGGTATGCCTGACCGGTGCCGCCAGCCTCGGCCACGACAGTGAGGTTACTGGTCACATCTGGGGCATCGTCGATCGGCGGGTTCTCGACGCCGATCACATAGGTCGGAATCTCGGCCGCGCGGCTCTTTACGAGCTCGGCGACGGCTTCGATGCTGTCGTCGTCACAGTCTTGCGGATAGCCGTCGGTGACCAGCACGACGGCGTAGCGGCCTGGATTTCCGCCCTGCTCGGATTGGATCTGATCGAAGACGCCTTCCAAGACATGCAGGGTGGGCGTGCCCCCGCGCCAGTCCTCTTCGCCGATCGCATCGAGCGCTTGACCAAACGCCTGGGACGGCAGCGGCTGCATGCTCACGTCGGGGGTCTGGTAGCTCGCCTTGTCGCAGCGGTCGTCGTCCGCAGGAAAGAACGTGAGCGCGGCAGAGAAGCCCTCGGACTTCGCGTCCTCGAAGAAGGCCTTGGTGGCGGCGACCACCGGCTCCCACTTGAGCGCGCGGTCGTGCCAGGGCTTGTCTCCTTTGCCCATGCTTCCGGACACATCGAACGCAAACTCCAGGTAGACCGGCTGACGGGTCGCGCGCGCGGTCTCCTTGGCGCAAGCGTTCGGTGTCGGGCCGGCATCGCCCGAAGGGGTAGGGAGGGTGGGCGCGTCACTTGCTGTGGGGGTGGTTGGAATCAGCGGTTGGCTCACCGACGGGCCGCCGTCTGTGGAGCCCGCACCGCTCTGCCCCCGCGTGGCAGCTCCGCTCTCGTCGTCGCCGCTACAAGCGGCAAGCACGGCCCAGATCACAATCGAGTATTTCGGCTTCACTGAAACCATGTGGAACGCGACGGCTGCGCCAGGTCAAAAACGAGAGTCAGGCGAGCGTCGGCTCACCGAACGGAGACAAGGAGCTTCGTCTCTTGGCCCCTTCGTGCTAGCGGACTCGCGATGGTCGACGACGTGTGGATGGAGCCAGAAGCCGCGGCTGAGCTGTCTGATGTTGCAAAACAAGCCCTGTACGAAGTGATCCGCTTGCGCCGCGACGTGCGTCATTTCCAGCCGGACCGGGACGTCAGCGAAGCTGTCCTCACTCGCATCCTGCGCGCTGCGCATGCAGCTCCGAGCGTCGGGCTCTCGCAGCCGTGGGGCTTCGTGTTGGTGCGGTCGCGTGCCGTGCGCGAGCGCATTCGCGAGAGTTTCCTGCGCTGTCGCGAGCGTGAGGCCGCGCGCTTCTCGCCGGAGCGTCGCGCGGCATATCTGGCGCATCGGCTCGAAGGCATCTTGGAAGCAGCGCTCAACGTGTGCGTCGCGGTCGATCTGCGCGCGCGCAGCGAGCCGATCCTCGGCACGACGGTGCAGCCCGAGAGCTTGCGCGCGAGCGCTTGCTGCGCGGTGCAAAACTTGTGGCTCGCTGCGCGCGCGGAAGGCATCGGCGTCGGCTGGGTCAGCATCGTGGAGCCAGAGGTGCTGTGCGCCGAGCTCGCGCTGCCTGCAGGTGTCGAGCCAGTTGCCTATCTGTGTGTTGGTCATCCATGCGCTTTTCGAGAGCGGCCGATGTTGGAGGAGACCCGTTGGGCGAAGCGGCGACCGTTGGAAGCGGCGGTGCACGCGGAGGGGACCTGGCGCGATCCCTAGCGCGTGTGCTCAGCTCGAGCGCATGGACGACCATACCGAGCGGAACCGAAGCTATTGGACGGGCATCAACAGTGCGTACACCGACGGCGAAGCGGAGAAAGACTGGGCGCAAGAACAGATCACGTGGGGCGTGTTCCAAGTTCCGGAAAGTCAGCTCCAGCTGTTGGGTGAAGTGCGCGGCCTCGATGTGGTCGAGCTCGGATGCGGCACGGCGTACTTCTCTGCATGGCTGATGCGCCGCGGCGCGAGACCAGTCGGCGTGGACGTCACGCCAGCGCAGCTTGCGAGCGCAAGACGCTGTCAGGAGAAGCTCGGGCTGAGCTTCCCGCTCATAGAAGCGAGCGCTGAGCAGGTGCCGCTACCAGACGCAAGCTTCGACCTCGTGGTGTCAGAGCACGGCGCGAGCTTATGGTGCGATCCGGAACGTTGGCTCGCAGAAGCCTCGCGCTTGTTGCGCCCCGGTGGTCGGTTGGTGTTCATGACCACGAGCACGCTGTTGACGATGTGCATCCCGGACGACGCAGAG
>Ga0190269_10001179_pt1 | contig 12657 bp, 10 predicted proteins | sample Popmic249IS_FD_133749 | JGI IMG/M metagenome (GOLD analysis project Ga0190269, IMG submission 133749) | Populus adjacent soil microbial communities from riparian zone of Blue River, Arizona, USA - 249 IS | ecosystem: Environmental > Terrestrial > Soil > Riparian zone | place: USA: Arizona...
CCGTTCCAGCTGGCGCCGACCACCATGCCGAGCGCGGCGAGCTCGTCCTCCGCCTGCACGATCAGGTAGTCGTTCTCACCGTCGTGGCTGCGGAACCGCCTGCACAGCGAGGCGAAGTTGTCCATGACCGAGGTCGACGGGGTGATCGGGTACCAGGCCGCGACCGTCGCTCCGGCGTACACGCACCCGAGCGCGGTGGCGGTGTTGCCGTCGATGAGGATCTTGCCCGCCGTGGCGTCCATCGGCTCGACCCGGAACGGCAGGTCGCAGTCGAGCTGCGTCCGGGCGTGGTCGTAGCCCAGCCGCAGCGCCAGCTGGTTGGCGTCACGCAGCTTGGGCTTCTTCGCGAACGTCTCGTCGAGCAGCGCGGACGCCACCTCGACGTCGATCCCGAGCAGCGCCACGAGCGCACCGGCGTAGCAGATGTTCTTCAGCAGCAGCCGGTCCCGCGGCCGCTCGAAGTGCTCGGCGCAGAGCGCCGCGAGCGGTACGCCGAGGAACGTGACGTCGGGGCGGAGCAGCTCCGAGGGCAGCGGCCAGGTGGAGTCGTAGAGGACGTAGCCGCCGGAGCGGACCTCCTCGACGTCCGCGGCGTAGGTCTGCGCGTTCATGGCGACCATGAGGTCGTACTCGAGCGCCCGCGCGGTGTGCCCGTCCTTGTTGACCCGGATCTCGTACCAGGTGGGCAGGCCCTGGATGTTCGACGGGAAGAGGTTCTTGCCGGAGACAGGCACGCCCATCCGGAAGATGGCCTTCATCAGCAGGCTGTTGGCGCTGGCCGAGCCGGTGCCGTTGACGTTCGCCAGCTTGAGGGCGAAGTCGTTGACTCGGGTGGTCGGCTCGGCCGAGAGGGTCACCTGGTCGCTCCGTTCGAGGTCACGGCCACGATGGGCAGGCTGCGGCCGGCATAGGGCAGCTGCAGCTCGAGGCGCTTCATGTCCCAGGCTGCCGTCGGGCAGCGCTCCGCGCACAGGCCGCAGTGCACGCAGACGTTCTCGTCCTTGACCATGACCCGCCCGGTCTGCGGCAGCGCCTCGGAGACGTAGAGCGGCTGGTCCGGGTTGACCCGGGGTGCCTTCAGCCGGCCGGACAGCTCCTCCTCCGTGCCGTCGGCCGTGATCGTCAGGCAGTCGACCGGGCAGATGTCGATGCACGCGTCGCACTCGATGCACAGGGACGCGGTGAAGTCGGTCTGGACGTCGCAGTTGAGGCAGCGCTGCACTTCCCGAACGGTCTGCTCCACGGTGAAGCCGAGCTCGACCTCGACGTCGATCTGCGCGAAGCGGCGGGCCAGGTCGACGTGGTCCATCTTCTGGCGGTTGACCGGGTTGAAGTCGTTGGCGTAGCTCCACTGCGTCAGCCCCATCTTCTGGCTGAGCAGGTTCATGCCCTGCGGCGGGCGCTCCCCCACCGGAAGGCCCTGGCACCGCTGGTGGATCGAGATGGCCGCCTCGTGCGCGTGCGCCACGGCCCAGATGATGTTCTTCGGGCCGAAGGCCGAGTCGCCGCCGAAGAAGACGCCCGGCAGCGTCGACTCCATCGTCGCCGGGTCGACCACGGGGACGTCCCACTCGTCGAGCTCGAGGCCCAGGTCGCGCTCGATCCAGGGGAACGCGTTCTCCTGCCCGATCGCGAGGATGACGTCGGTGCACGGGATCGTCACGGTGTCGACGACGGTCGAGTGCCGCGCGCCCTCGTCCCACTCGACGACGTCGAACTCCATGCCCACCAGCACGCCGCCCTCGACCACGAACCGCTTGGGCGCGTGGTTGACGAGGATCTCGACGCCCTCCTCCTCGGCGTCCTCGAGCTCCCAGGGCGAGGCCTTGAAGTACTCGCGCGGGCGACGGGCCATCACCTTGATGTCCTTGCCCCCCAGGCGCAAGGAGGACCGGCAGCAGTCCATGGCGGTGTTGCCGACGCCGATGATGAGGACCTGCTCCCCGACCTTGTCGACGTGGCCGAAGGCGATGGACTGCAGCCAGTCGATACCGATGTGGATGCGGCTCTCCCCCGCCTCGTCCCAGCGGCCGGGCAGGTCGAGCTCCTTGCCGCGCGGCGCGCCGCTGCCGACGAAGACCGCGTCGTAGCCCTCGTCGAGCAGCGCCCGGAGGCTGCTCACGGGTGCGTCGTACCGGATGTCGACGCCCATGCCGAGGATCGTGTCGATCTCGCCGTCGAGGACCTCCGCGGGCAGCCGGAAGGCAGGGATGTTGGTGCGCATCAGCCCACCGGGCGTCTTGTGCTGCTCGTAGACCGTGACCTCGTAGCCCAGCGGCATCAGGTCGTTCGCCACGGTCAGCGACGCCGGTCCGGCCCCCACACAGGCCACGCGCTTGCCGTTCTTGACGGCCGGGGCGACGGGCAGCCGGTCGGAGACGTCGCCCTTGAGATCCGCCGCGACCCGCTTGAGGCGGCAGATGGCGACCGGCTGCCCGTCGACCCGCTCACGGCGGCAGGCCGGCTCGCAGGGCCGGTCGCAGGTGCGGCCGAGAATGCCCGGGAAGACGTTGGACTCCCGGTTGAGGAGGTAGGCGTCGTCGTACCGGCCCTGGGCGATGAGCCGGATGTACCCCGGGACGTCGGTGTGCGCGGGGCAGGCCCACTGGCAGTCGACGACACGGTGGTAGTAGCTGGGGTCCCCGACATCCGTGGGCTTCACGGGTGCACTCTCCCTGCGCTCGACGGCCGACGCTCCAACCCATCATCCCTCGGAGTGTCGCGGCAAGGGACGTAAGTCGGGACGTCGGCCGCCGGCGCGTCGGGTCAGCAGTCGATGTGCTCGTTCCAGGTCGCGAAGGGGCCGGCCGGGTTCGGGTCCCACACGTAGGCGTGCAGGTCGTAGTGGACCGGCATGCCGGGGAAGTGCCCGGGCATCGGCCCGTCGAACGCGTGGCCCCAGACCGACGGCCGGTCGCCCGACGTGGAAAGGTCCTGGTCGGCGTCGAACTTGATCCACTCCACGCCCGTCAGCCGCACCCCGCCGTTGCCGGTCGGCGCGTACATGAGCACGGCCGGCCGGTGCGGGTCGATCGGCTGGCTCAGGAGCTGGAAGTTGATGTAGTGGATGCCCATGTCCTCGGTGCACACGGTGTCAGCCTGGTAGCCGTCCGCGATCGCGCGGTCGACGTTGTGGTACTGGTGCGTCAGCGAGCGCAGGTGGTTGACCGCCTCGCGGTCCGGGCCGGCGGCAGGGGTTGCGGCGCTCGGGCCTGCGGGCAGGAGCGCGAAAGCCATCACGCCCGCGACCACCAGCGCGGCGGTGGCCACCAGCGGTCGCCTCAGGTGCTGCTTGTTCATCGGCCGTCCTCCTCGACGAGGTGAGACGGCCCAGCCTGAGGCGTCGGCCAGGATCGGTCTGTCGGGTGGGGGACACCCTCGACCGAGGGCGACGGAGCCCTTACGGTCTGCGACATGGCCATCTCGGTGATCCAGTGGGCGACAGGGGGCGTGGGTCGCGCAGCGATCGAGGCGATCGCCGCCCACCCGGAGCTGCAGCTGGCCGGCTGCTGGGTGCACAGCGCGGAGAAGGAGGGCCAGGACGCGGGCGAGATCGCGGGCATCGGCTCGCTCGGCGTGCGGGCGACCCGCGACGTCGACGCGCTGCTGGACTCGGGCGCCGACTGCGTGGTCTACGCCCCTCTGATGCCGGACGAGGCTCTGGTCTGCCGCATGCTCGAGGCCGGCCTCGACGTGGTGACCCCGGTGGGGTGGGTGTTCCCCCCGTCGCAGGACACCCAGGCGCTCGAGGCGGCCTGTGCCCACGGCGGCTCGACGCTGCACGGCACGGGCATCCACCCCGGCGGCATCACGGACCGCTTCCCGCTCATGGTCTCGGCGCTGACCGCGCAGGTGACGCACGTGCGCGCCGAGGAGTTCAGCGACATCAGGACCTACGGCGCGCCCGCGGTGCTGCGCGACATCATGCTCTTCGGGGCGACCCCCGAGGAGGCGCAGCGAAGCCCGATGGTGGGCTTCCTCGGCGGCGGCTTCCGGCAGTCGATCGCCATGGTCGCCTCCGAGCTGGGCTTCGCCGTCGACGAGCGGGTGAAGGCGACCCACGAGGTGGCGGTGGCCACCGAGCCGATCGACTCCCCCATGGGTGTCATCGAGCCGGGTCGGGTCGCGGCCCAGCGCTTCACGTGGACAGCCACCGTCGCCGGCGAGCCGGTGGTGACGGCGCGGGTCAACTGGCTCATGGGCGAGGAGCACCTCGACCCCGGCTGGTCCTTCGGCGACGAGGGCGAGCGGTTCGAGGTGGAGGTGGTCGGCGACCCGCCGGTGCTCGCCACCTTCAAGGGCTACCAGCCCGTTTCCGTCGAGGCCGGCCTGGCGCGCAACCCCGGCGTCGTCGCCACCGCCAACCACTGCGTCAGCGCGATCCCCTACGTGATCGCCGCCGAGCCGGGCATCAAGACCTACCTCGACCTGCCGCTCATCGCCGGCCGGGCCGCGCCGCACCTGTCGCGCTGACTACTCCGTGTCGAGCTGGTGACCGCCGAAGTACATCAGCGGGTCGCTGAGCAGCTCGATCCCGATGCCGTCCGGGTCGCGCAGGTACATCGACTCTTCGATGCCACGGTCCGGGCCGACGTACGGCACGCCCTTCTCGTCGAGCCGCGCGCGCAGCTGCTCCCACCGGCTCCGCTCGACCGAGATCGCGATGTGCTGCACCCCGCCGATGGCCTCGACGCCCTGCTCGAGGCCGAGCCCCGGGAAGTCGAAGAAGCCCAGCAGCGTGCGGTTGCCGACGTCGAAGAACAGGTGGGAGGAGCCCGGGTAGTCGCGGTTCTCCACGAGCTCCACGAGCGGGAAGCCCAGCAGCCCCTGGTAGAAGCCGATGGTCTGCTCGACGTCGGAGCAGATCAGCGCGGCGTGGTGGATGCCGCGGCCGTTGGTCTCCGGGCGGTCCGCAGCCGGCAGCAGGTAGGCGTCGCGCAGCTCCTGGCGGCGTGCGGTCAGCGCGGCGCGCTCGGCTTCGGTAGGCACACCCGGCACCCTACGAGGGCTGCCGGGTGCGAGCCACCCTGGTGATCTCCACGGCGATCTCCTGCCACAGCTCCCGGGGCAGGTCGTGTCCCATCCCGGAGTACCCGAGGAAGCGCGCGCCCGGGATCGTCTTCGCCAGCGCCAGCCCGCCGCTCACGGCGACCAGCGGGTCGTGCAGGCCGTGCACCACCAGTGTCGGCACCGTCAGCCGCCTCAGGCTCGTCGTGCGGTCCGGCTGCACCAGGCAGGCGGCGAGCTGGCGGAGGTAGCCGGCCGGGTCGTAGGCGCGGTCGTAGCTCATCCCGGCCTTGCGCTGCAGGTACTCCTCGTCCAGCTCGTAGCCCGGCGAGCCGATCAGCCGGAACACGTCGACCGCCGCAGCTACCGCCTCCTCGCGCGTGCGCTGGGCCCGGCGGCGGACCAGCTCGCGGGCCATCCGCGGCGCCGGCCGGCCGACCCGCCGCGAGCCGGTGGACGTCATCATCAAGGTGAGGCTGCGCAGCCGTTCCGGAGCCAGGATCGCGACGGTCTGGGCGATGAACCCACCCATCGACGCCCCCACCAGCTCGACGTCCTCGAGGCCCAGCGCGTCCATCAGCCCCAGCGTGTCCCGGGCCATGTCCTCGATCTGGTACGGCGCCCGCTCCCGTCGGAGCAGCACCCGGCCCGGCTGCGGCGCCGGTAGGGCGTCGAGGTGGGTCGACAGCCCGCAGTCGCGGTTGTCGAAGCGGACGACGTACCTCCCCTGGCCGACCAGGTCCCGGCACAGCTCGTCCGGCCAGGCCAGCATCTGCGTGCCCAGGCCCATGATCAGGAGGACGGCCGGATCGGCCGGGTCGCCGAAGGCCTCGTAGGCGATCTCCAGGTCCCCGACGGGCGCCGTGCGGATGTTCGTCATGCCTCGATGATCCGACATCCGCCTGCGGGACATCGGCGGAGCCTCAGTCGCGTGAGGCAGCGGGCCCGGCTCGCCGGCCCTGTGCCGCCTCCCGCACGACCGCCGCCACCCGCTCGGCTCGCGTCGCCGGTCGCCTGGCAGAGACGGCCCAGAAGAGCAGCTGCTTGCGGGTCGAGGGAGCGAAGCCGTTGTAGGCGGTTCTCGCGGCAGGCGACGCGTCCAGCGCCGCACGGAGGTCGTCCGGCTCGCGCAGGTGCTCGACGTCGTCGAGCAGGTCCCACGCGCCGGAGGCCTTGGCCGCCTCGACGACCGCCAGGCCCGCCGGGGTCATCAGCCCCTGCTCCGTCAGGCGCTGCACCCTCGCCTTGTTCGACGGCGCCCACGTCCCGTGCGGCCGGCGCGGCGTCATCAGCTGCATGCCGCGGTCCTCGTCGACCCGGCGGTACTGCCCGTCGATCCAGCCGAAGCAGAGCGCCTCCTCGACCAGGTCGTCGTAGGAGGGGCTGGGTCCCCTGCCCTTCTTGAAGGTGACGACCCAGGCGCCCTTCGTGTCCGCGTGGTGCGCCACGAGCCAGGCGCGCCACTGCGCGCGCGAACCCACGTCCACCCGCGGGTAGTCGTCGAGGGCGCCCACGGCCCGAGCGTAGAGGCCGGTTGCTGCGTCGTACCGGGTGGGAAGACTGGGGCTGTGACCGAGGACCTGACCTGGCAGGAGTCGCTGTTCGGCGCGCCGCCGCGTCCCCGGCTGTCCTTCGAGGGACTGCGGCACGAGCCGCTCGACGACCGCTCGTGGATCGACCTGGTGGAGGGCTGGGTGCCCGACCACGCCGAGCTCTTCGAGGAGCTGCGCCGCACGGCCCCCTGGGCCCAGCGGACCAGGAGGATGTGGGAGAACGAGGTGCTCGAGCCGCGCCTCGTCGCGGTCTACCAGGACCTCGCGGACCTCCCCCCGTCCCTCGCGGAGCTGCGGTCCGCGCTCTCCACGCGGTACGACGTCGACATCGACTCGTGCTTGGTCAACCTCTACCGCCACGGCGACGACGCGGTCGCCTGGCACGGTGACACGGTGCGCAAGCTCATGCCGGAGCCGCTGGTCTTCACCGTGTCGCTGGGGGTGCGCCGCAGGTTCCAGCTCCGACCGGCGGGTGGCGGGCCGGTCGTGCGCACCTACGTCCCTGGCGAGGGCGACCTGATCGTCATGGGAGGACGCACCCAGCACGAGTGGCAGCACGCCGTGCCGCGCGACAGACGGGTGTCCGGCGCGCGCATGAGCGTGACCTTCCGGCACTCGCGCCCGCATGGCCACCCCCGGCCCGGGTAAGCGCCCAGGCATGAGGGAGCAGCTGCCGAAGCAGGACACCCTGGACGAGCGCAAGGTCGACGACCTGCTGGACGAGGGCTACTCGCCCGCGGAGCGCCGTCCCGCCACCCACGACGTCGGTACGACGGCGGCCGAGCAGCGCGAAGGCGAGACCTTCGAGCAGCGGCTGGCGCAGGAGGAGCCCGAGGCGGACGCCTATGAGCAGGCACAGCGGCTGGACGGCTCCGTCGACGACGACGGGCGGACGCCGCACGAGCGCTCCGGTCGGCTGGTCGCGCCCGACGAGGGTGTCCGCGAGGACACCGAGAAGGACGTCGTGGGAAGGGACGTCGGCATCGACGGCGGCGCCGCCAGCGCCGAAGAGGCAGCCGTCCACGTCGTGCCGGAGGACGAGATCTAGCTGGGTGGGCTCACCGGCCCGTACAGCTTCTCGATCTCGGTGGCGTGCATCTCGGCCACGGCGGCTCTCCGCACCTTCATGGTGGGCGTGATCTCGCCACCCTCGATGCTGAAGTCGCGCGGCAGGACGTTCCACCGCTTGATCGCCTCCGCTTGGGAGACGCTCGCGTTCGCGTGGTCGATCGCCTGCTGCAACGCCCCCATCAGGTCCGCGTCCCCGAGCAGGGCCGGCACGTCGGCCTCCGCGGGCTTCCCGACGTCGGACTTCCAGGTCACGAAGGCGTCCTGGTCGAGGGTCAGCAGCGCACCGATGTAGGGCCGCTTGTCCCCGACCACCAGTGCCTGGCTCACCAGCCAGTGCGACCGGAGCCGGTCCTCGAGCATCGACGGCGCGACGTTCTTGCCGGCCGACGTGACGATGATGTCCTTCTTGCGGTCGGTGATGAACACGTAGCCGTCGTGGTCCAGGTGGCCGACGTCGCCGGTGCGGAACCAGCCGTCCTCGTCGAACACCTCCGCCGTGGCTTCCTCGTTCTGCCAGTAGCCGACGAAGACGTGGTTGCCCTTCATGAGGATCTCGCCGTCCGCCGCGATCTTGATCGAGCAACCCGGGATGGGCCGCCCGGTCGAGCCCACCCGCTGGTGGTCGGGCAGGTTGATCGTCCCGCCGGCGGACGTCTCCGTGAGGCCCCAGCCCTCGAGCACGTTGATGCCCATGCCCCGGAAGACGTGTCCGAGCTCGCTGCCCAGCGGCGCCCCGCCGCTCACGGCCCAGCGCACCTTGCCTCCCATGGCGGCGAGGACCTTGCGGTAGACGAGCCGGTCGAAGACGGCGTGCTCGAGCCGGAGGGCCGCGCCCTTGTGGCCCGTGTCGGTTGCCTCGCTGTAGGCCGTCGCGACACCGGCTGCCTTGTCGAAGACGCCGGCCTTGCCGGCCGCGGCCGCGGTGTGACGCGCGCTGTTGAACAGCTTCTCGAACACGCGCGGGACCGAGAGCACGACCGTCGGGTGGTAGCTCTTGAGGTCCTCGACGGCGTTCTTCATGTCGGTGTGGCCGAGCCGGACGCCGGCGTGGATCGCACCGAGCTGGATGACCCGGGCGAGGATGTGCGCCAGGGGCAGGAACAGCAGCGTCGACTCGCGCTCGTTGAAGACGCGTTCGTAGATCCCCTCGGCGTCCACGACGTTGTGCACCATGCTCAGCAGGTTGCCGTGGGTGAGCATGCAGCCCTTGGGCCGGCCGGTGGTGCCGGAGGTGTAGACGATGGTGGCGAGCTCCTCGGGACCCATCGTGTCCCGCCGCGCGGCGACCGGCTCCCGGCCGATGCTCAAGCCTGCCTCGATCAGCGTGAAGCGGTCCTGCTCCACGCGCCAGAGGTCGCGCAGCGCGGGCAGTGACCCGCGCAGGCTCTCCACCATGGCCTGCTGCTCGTCGGTCTCCACGACCGCCGCGACCGCGCCCGAGTCCTCGAGGATCCACTGCACCTGGTCCTTCGAGGACGTCTCGTAGATCGGCACGGTCACCGCCCCGACCGACAGGATCGCCATGTCGTAGAGCAGCCACTCGTACCGGGTGCGGGACATGAGCGCGACGCGGTCGCCGCGCTCGATGCCGGCGTTGACGAGGCCGGCCGCGATGGCCTCGACGTCGTCGGCCAGACCGAGCGCCGTGACGGGCAGCCACTCCTCTCCCGACCGGCGGCTGACGACGACGCGCTCGGGGTACTTGCGCGCGTTGTCGTAGATGTCGTCCGTGACCAGCTCGTGCGGTCCGGGCGTGTAGCGCGAGGGGACGGTGAGCTCCAGCATGACGAACCTCCGGGCGGTCAGCTCCTGCCTTCGACGCTAGGAACGCGCGGGTGCCGCCGTAAGTGCTGAAGGTCCCGACCCGCCGCTCTCAGGCGAAAGCGGCGTCGAGGGTGATGGTGGTGCCGGTCAGCGCCTTGCTCACGGGACAGCCGGTCTTCGTCTTCTCCGCCGCCTCGACGAAGGCGGCCTCGTCGAGGCCGTCGACCTCGCCGCGCACCGTCAGCGCGATGGTCTGGATCCGCACCCCTCCGGCCGGATCCGGCCCCAGATCGGCGGTGGCCGTCACCTCGAGCGACTGCACGGTGCCGCCGGCGCGGCCGAGCGCGCCGCTCAGCGCCATGGAGTAGCACGACGACAGCGCGGCGGCGACGAGCTCCTCGGGGCTCGTCACCCCCTCTGCCTCGTCGGCCGTCCGCCGGGGCCACGACACGTCGAACGTGCCGACCTTGCTGCTGCTGAGCTCGACCTGGCCGGAGCCCTCGTTCAGCGAGCCGTTCCAGGCGGTACGAGCGGTGCGACTGGCCACGAAGGTCCTCCGAGGTCGGGATGGGCGGTCACCCCGCACTCTTCCCAGCGCAGCGGGCCGCCGCAACCCGGGAGGCGGCTACTCCTCGTCCTCGAGGGCGGCGAGCATCCGTTCCCCCGTGAGCCGCCCCAGCCGCAGGTACGACTCGAACTCCAGGTCGCCGAAGAGCTGGTCCCCCGTGGACTTGTTGGGGAAGGACGGGTCGTCCTGCCCGTAGACGTCGAGGTCGTAGAGGTCGCTGGTGGTGCGGACCGCCTTGCCGACGACGATGCGGCCGCGCGCGCCGTCCGCGTAGGTGACCCAACCGGTCGCGACGTTGCTCGCGACCGCCCCGTCCTTGGGCTTCGGTGGCGCCTGGTCCAGCACCACCTCGGCCCCGAGCTCGGCACGAGCCAGGGAGAAGGCGTGCCCGAGGGTGGTCCAGTGCGGCGGCGTGTCGCCGGAGCCGTCGATGACGAGGAGCAGCGCGGGCTGCCGCCGGAGGGCCTCGACGAGGCCGAGGTTGTCGTAGTGGCCCCCGTCGGTGACGTAGACGTACCGGCGGCGGATCGAGTTGCGGCCCAGGACCTCGCGGACGACCCAGGTGACGCCCGGGGCGCGCCACTGCCTGACGGCGCGGGCGACCAGGTTGTCGGGTTTGCTCGAGGCCAGCCGCGGGACCACCTCCGGGTTGGGCAGCCACACCCCCAGCCGGACGTTGGCCAGTCCCAGCAGCAGCCGCACCGGACGGCGGGTCATGCGGCCCATCACCGGCGAGACGGCCGCACCGCTGATCGCGACGGCGGCGGGGACGGTCAGCACGCCCGGTCCGGCGGCCCGCTGGTAGTCCTCCGTGGCTGCCCAGCGGGTGGTGTCCCACGTGCCGATGCCCACGGCGGTGCGCGTGAACGCGAACGGCGCACCGCCCCGGCCGGGAGGGACGAACCCGACGTCCTCCGCGTTGACCGTGGCGTTGATGACGAGCTCCGGCCCTGCCACCTCGGGCGCCCCGCCGGCTTCCGGCAGCTCGGTCCAGAGCAACGGCCGCTCGTACGGGATCTGCTCGGCCGTTCCGTCCGCCCGGCGGCGCACGGCGAAGACCGTGGAGAGCCGCTCGCGGTAGATCCCGTGGAGCGACGTGCGGTTGGCGTCGGTGAAGAAGGGCAGCACGAGCAGCCCGCCGGCGACGGCCATCACCCGCCAGAGGCCGGTGAAGCCGACTCCCTCCAGCATCGCGTCCCCGGCCACCCTGAGCGCCACCACGACCAGCAGCAGGACCGCGACCACGGACCCGACCCACGGGGCCACGATCCCGCGAACCGCTGGGGGCAGGGCACCGAGCAGGCTGCGCAGCCGGCCCTTCGGCGCCTCGGGCTCCTCGCGTGCACCTACCTTGCCGAGGCTGGTCTTGATGAGCGCCAAGAGGGCGACCAGGGTGGCGGCGAGACCGCCCCCGGAGTCCTGCCCCTTCTCGTCGTACCGGTTCTCCAGCGCGGGGGCACCGGAGGACCCCGCGAGGTCGTCGAGGACGACGCGCCCGCTGAAGACCTGGCCGCAGGCGCCGTACCGGAACGACACGGCGGCCGGCTCGGTCGCCTGGCTGCGCGCCTCGCGCAGCGCCCGGTCCCGCTCCTCCCGGTAGTCGTCGCGCGCCGCCTGCTGGCAGCCCTCGTTCGTCGTGAAGCCGAGGTCGCTGACGAGCTCCGCCACGTGGCGGTCCGGCGCGTTGTCGAGGGCCAGCCGGTTGAGCCCCAGCACCGCCCCGGGTACGGCGAGGACCAGCAGCGCCAGCACTGCACCGGCGGCGAGGAGCCGCAGCGACCAGGTGCGCACGCTCTCGCGCACGGCGGTGGGGAGCTGACCACGACCCGGGCCGGCGAGGTAGATCGGCGCGACCTTGTCGCCGAGCACGAAGTGGGCAGCGCCGAGCCCGACCAGCACGAGGGAGGTGAGCCACGTCCACGGCTGCAGCTCGAGCGCGGGGCTCGCCGTGGTGAAGCCCTCCGGGCGCGCCCACGTGTGCAGGCACCAGCCAAGGAGCCGGGCACCCACGAAGACCGCCAGCAGGATGACGCCGAGGTGGGTGAAGAAGCCGTAGAGGAGCGCCAGGACGCCGACGCCGGTGGTGCGACCGTCCGGTGCGAGGTAGTGCATGTTGGCCCGCAGCCGTCGCTCCTCGGGCGAGCCCTGCCCGAAGGCGGGCAGCTCCTCGGTGAGCGCTCCCTGGTCGGAGTGGGCTCGGGTGAGCGACAGCGCGGAGGCGGTGTACGCCCCTCCGGACACGGCGGAGATCACCGAGGCCTGCTGGTAGACGCCGTGCCTCATGAAGTGCTGCAGCACGCCCAGGTTGAACGACGCGGACCTGATGCCGCCGCCGCTGCAGCAGATGGCCACCGTGTCCTGCTGGCCTCGGACGAGCGGCTCCACGGCGAGCGGCTGCCCCGCCTCGGGGAGCCCGAGGAGACGGCGGCCCCAGCCGCGGTGCGCGTCCCGCCACCCCGCCCTCGCCTCGGGGACGCGCAGCGACAGCAGCAGCGCGACCAGCGCGACCGAGGCGGAACCGAGCGCCAGCGCGAGCTTGAGGCTCGCGATCGTGGCCGTCGACAGCCGCTCGCCGTCGAGCACGCGGTAGAGCCGGGCGTTCTCCGCCACGTCCAGCACGCCGGCCGCAGCGGCGGCCGCACCGGTGGCCACCAGTACCGCTCGCAGCTCACGGCGCGAGACCACTCGCCAGGC
>Ga0190269_10001180_pt1 | contig 12657 bp, 9 predicted proteins | sample Popmic249IS_FD_133749 | JGI IMG/M metagenome (GOLD analysis project Ga0190269, IMG submission 133749) | Populus adjacent soil microbial communities from riparian zone of Blue River, Arizona, USA - 249 IS | ecosystem: Environmental > Terrestrial > Soil > Riparian zone | place: USA: Arizona...
CCGCGCTGCTGCGGCAGGCCGCCGCGGGAGCGTCGCTGCAGGTGTTGCAGGCCGCAGGCGTCGAGTCCGAGTCGGACCTGCCGTTCGCCGCCCTCCAGCAGGTACTCATGCCACTGGCCACCGGGGGCGGCGTCGTCGACGACCTGCCCGCCGCGCAGGCCGCGCTCGTGCACCGGGCACTCGAGACCGGCGCCGACGAGCCGCGCACCCGGTTCGCGCTCTGCGTCGCCGTGCTCAACCTGCTCGTGCTCGCGGGGCGGCGGCAGCCGGTGCTGTGCTGCGTGGACGACGTCGACGTGATCGACCCGGCCTCCCGGGACGTGCTGGCGTTCGTCGCGCGCCGGGTGGCGTCGGAGAACGTCGTCCTGCTCGCGGCGGCCACCGACCGGGTGCCGGTCGAGACGCTGCTGCCCGGCGTCGAGCGGCTACCGCTCGCCGGGCTCGACGTGGCGTCCGGCCAGGAGCTGATCGCGCGGTTCGCCCCGTCCGGGGTCACGCAGGAGGTGGCGATCGAGCTCGTCGCGCTGTGTGCCGGTGCGCCGCTCCCGCTGCGCGAGCTGGCCGCCGCGCTCACCGTCGACCAGGCCAGGGGCCGGGCGCCGCTCCCGGCCGAGTTCCCCCGGCGCAGCCGCAGCCGCCGCGCCTACGAGGCACGGCTGCGGGCGCTGCCCGCCCCGACGTGCGACCTGCTGCTCGTCGTGGCGGCCGACCCCGAGGGCCTGGATCTCGACACGCTCGCCGTGGTCGCCGAAACCGACGGCGGGTGCGGAGCCGGCGGCGCAGCGGGGGCCGACGGCGGGCGGGGCGCCGACGGGGCCGGGCTCGGGGCGTTGGAGGCGGCGGAGGCCGCGGGGCTGATCCACGTCGTCGACGGGCGGATGCGGTTCCGGACGCCCCTGGTGGGCGGCGGCCTCTACCGCAGCGCCCCGCCGGACACCCGCCGGGCCGTGCACCGCCGGATCGGCGCGGCGCTGGACCCGGCCCGCCCCGAACACCGGCTGCGCCGGCTCTGGCACGTGGCCGCCGCCGGTGACGCACCACCGGAGCTGCTCGCCGTCGAGCTCGCCGAGGCGGCCGCCGAGGTCCGCGACTGCGGTGACCACGCCGCGGCGTCGCTGGCGTCCGAGCGGGCCGCGGAGCTCACCCCCCACGCCGGTGCGCGCGCCGAGCAGCTGCTCGCCGCCGCCAGGGACGCGTGGCTGGCCGGGCGCCCGCACCGTGCCGGCGTGCTGCTCACCCGCTTGCGGCCGGTGCCGGCGGCGGTGACCACCGGCGGCAGGCGCGACCTGCTGCGCGGCCAGATCGAGCTGCGCGCGGGCTCCCCGGCGGTCGCCCACGAGACGCTGATCGCCGCCGCCACCCGGCTCGCCACCCGCGACCGCACCGCAGCGGTCACCGCCCTCCTGCACGCCGGTGAGGCCAGCTTCCTCACCGGCAACCTCCGGCGGTACGTCGACATCTCGCTGCGCGCGCTGGCGCTGCGCGAAGGCGGCGAACCACCCGAGCGGGAGCTGATGTTCGAGTACGCCGCCGGCATGATGGCGCTCTTCCGCGGGCGCCACGGCGAGTCCGTCCGCCGCCTGCGCGGCGTCCTGGACCTGGTGCCGCGCACCGACGACCCGACGGCGCTCACCTGGGGGACGCTCGCCGCGCTCATGCTCGGCGAGGAGTCGGTCGCCTACGGCCTGACCGAGCGGGCCGGTGCCGCCGCCCGGGCCCGGGGCGAGCTGGCGCTGGTGCCGCGCGCGCTGGAGCTCGCCACGTTCGCGCAGCTCTGGCTCGGCCGCTACGGCGGCGCGCTCGCCTCGGCCCAGGAGGGGCTGCGGCTGGCGCGGGAGGCGGGCCTGGACAACTCCGTCGCCTTCCACCGGTCGATGCTGGCGCTGTTCTCGATGTTCCAGGGTGACGACGAGACCGGGTTGCTGCACGCGAACGCGGCGGCCACCACCGCGTCCGAGCGGGGCCTCGCGATGCCGCACTCGCTGGCGTCGTGGGCGCTGGCCCACCGGGACCTCGCCGGCGGCCGGGCCGCGGACGCCGCCGGGCGGCTCCGTGCGGTGGCCACCGCAGGCGGCGGGCCCGGCTACGTCACCGGGCGCGTGCTCACCGCGCCGCACTTCGTCGAAGCAGCCGTGCGCTGCGGCGACCGAGCCGGCGCGGTGGAGGCCACCGCACTGTTCGGACGGTGGGCCACGAACACCGGGAGCGCCGCGGCCAGGGCGCTGCTGGCGCGCTGCCAGGCGCTGACCGCCACCGATCCGGCGGACGCCGACGACGCCTACCAGGAGGCGCTCCGGCTGCACCTGCTCTCCGACTCGGAGTTCGAACGCGCCCGCACCGAGCTGCTGTACGGGCGCGAGCTCCGGCGCCGGCGCGGCCCGTCGGTCGCCCGGACCCATCTGCGCAGCGCGTACGACACGTTCGACCGGATCGGTGCGACGTCCTGGGCCGAGCAGTGCCGCGGTGAGCTGCGGGCGACGGGGGAGTCGGTCCGTCCGATCGCGAGCCGGCTGGCGGGTGAGCTCACCGCGCAGCAGCTCACGATCGCCCGGATCGTCGCGGAGGGCGCCACCAACCGCGAGGTCGCCGCGCAGCTGTTCCTGAGCCCGCGGACCGTCGACCACCACATGCGGAACATCTTCGTGAAGCTCGGCGTGCGCTCCCGGGTGGAGCTCGTCCGCCTGCTGTCCGAGCAATAGCGCGAATCGGTCAATACCCACACCGGCGATATCGCCGATGCGGGCAAGTGCGCTGCTCATCGAGTATTTCGTTCGTCGCCGCTGACTCTCCGCCGGATGTCCGGCCCGGCGGCCGGACGCGCGCCCCGCCACGCCGCGTCGTCAGAACGCGCCGAAGGGGGCCGCCGCGATGAAGACCGTGGGTCGCACCGCTGCCCTGGTGAACGGTGCGGGTACCGCGGTCGGGCGTGCGCTCGCCGGCCTCCTGCTCGACGAGGGCCACCGGCTGTGCGTCACCGACCCCGACGCCCTCGCGCTCCGGACGACACTGCGCACCGCGGACCGGCGTCGTGTCGTCGCCCTGGTCGGCGCCCCTGACGACGTCGACCACCAGCACGACGCCGTGGAGCAGACGCTCGGCGCGTTCGGCCGGATCGACGTGCTGATCAACGTCGTCGGCGCCGGGACGCAGCCCTCCGTGGCCGGCTGGATCCGCAAGGTCGACCTCGCCTGGACCGGCGAGCGCGGCGGCACCGCGATCACGGTCTTCCAGCCGCCGCTCACCCGGGACGGTGCCTGGCCGGTGCCGACGGTGGTCCGGCTCAGCCGCGTCACCGCGCGCCTGCAGGACGAACTCGGACCGCGTACGCGCTTGATCTCGATCCTGGCGCCACCGGCCCTGCTCACCGCGGCGGGCCAGCGCGGCCCGGTGACGGCCCAGCGCAGCCCGGTGATGCCGCTGCGCAGCCCGGCCACCGTCGTCGAGCTCGTCGGCTACCTGCTGTCCCGGCGCGCCTCCGGCCTGGCCGGACGCACGCTGCTGGCCCAGCGGGCCGGGGTGCCGTGGTCCTGCGTCGACGCGCCCCTGCCCGCTGCGCACAGCCCGGCGAGGGCTCTGTCGGCGGTCGGAAGCCAGTGGAAGGAAGCACGATGACGAACGGGTTATCCGTCGAGGGCGTCGGGGTCCGCTTCGGCGGGCTCGTGGCGCTCGACGACGTCTCGGTCGAGGTCCCGCCCGGCTCGGTCGTGGGGGTGATCGGGCCGAACGGCGCCGGCAAGACCACGCTGTTCAACGTGGTCTGCGGCTTCGTCAGGCCGACCACCGGATCGCTGCGCTGGGAGGGGCGGGAGTTCCGGCCCCGGCCCGACCGGCTGGCCGCCGTCGGCATCGCCCGCACGTTGCAAGGTCTGGGGCTCTTCGCCGGGCTGAGCGTGCTGGAGAACGTGATGGTCGGCGCCGAGCGCCGGTCCCGCGCCGGGTTCCCCGCCGCGCTGTTCGGCCTGCCGGCCTCCGACCGCGACGAGCGCCGGCTGCGCGACGCCGCCAGGGAAGCGCTCGACGGGCTCGAGATCGGAGGGCTCGCCGACGCCTACCCGGGGGCGCTGCCCTACGCGCTGCAGAAGAAGGTCGCGCTGGCCAGGGCCCTGGCCGGGCAGCCGAGGCTGCTGCTGCTCGACGAGCCGGCCGGAGGGCTGGGCCACGAGGAGGTCGACGAGCTCGCCGAGCTGATCCGGGCGCTGCCCAAGCGCACCGCCCAGCCGTGCGCCGTGATGCTCGTCGAGCACCACATGGACCTGGTGATGTCGGTCTGCGACCGGATCTTCGTGCTGGACTTCGGCAAGCGGATCGCCGCGGGCACACCCGCCGAGATCCAGGCCGACGACAAGGTCACCGAGGCGTACCTGGGGGTGGCCTCCTGATGGCGCCGCTGCTCGAGGTGGAGGCGCTCAGCTGCGGCTACGGCCCGATCGGAGTGCTCCGCGACGTCACGCTCACGGTGGAGCGCTCGTCGATCGTCGCGGTGCTGGGCGCGAACGGGGCGGGCAAGACCACGCTGCTGCGCACGCTCTCCGGCCTGCTCCGTCCCACCAGCGGCCGGGTCGTCTTCGACGGCACCGACCTGCGGGGCGTCGCCGTGGAGCAGGTGGTGCGCAGAGGCCTGGCCCACGTGCCGGAAGGGCGCGGGGTGGTGGCCGAGCTGACCGTCGAGGAGAACCTCCGCCTCGGCGGGCTCTGGCGCCGCGACCAGCAGGACGCGAAGAAGGCGCTCGCCGAAGTGTACGAGCTGTTCGAGCCGCTGGCGCGGCGCCGGCGCAGCGTCGGCCACCAGCTCTCCGGCGGCGAGCGGCAGATGCTCGCGCTCGGCCGCGCGCTGGTGGCGCGACCGTCGTTGTTACTGCTGGACGAGCCGTCGCTGGGCCTGGCGCCGCGGGTGACCGCACAGATCATGGCGCTGCTCGCGCAGCTGCGCGAGCAGACCGGGCTGACCGTGCTGCTGGTCGAGCAGAACGTCCGCAGTGCGCTGTCGGTCGCCGACCACGGCGTCGTCCTGTCGGTCGGCGAGGTCGCGATGTCCGCGCCCGCGGCCCGGCTACGCGACGACGACGACCTCCGCCACGCCTACCTGGGGTTCTGAGCATGGATCGGTTTGTTTTCCTCACTCTGGACGGACTGTCCAAAGGGGCCGTCTACGCGGCGTTCGCGCTCGCGCTCGTACTGATCTGGCGCGGCACCCGCGTGGTGAACTTCGCGCAGGGAGCGATGTCGGTCGCGACCGTCTACGTCGCCTACTCGGTGTCGGACGCCACCGGCTCGTACTGGCTGGGCTTCGCCGCGGCGCTGGTCAGTGCCGCGCTGCTCGGTGCGGTGATCGAGCTGGTCGTCGCGCGGCGGGTGCACGACGCGCCCCCGCTCAACGCGATCGTGGTGGCGATCGGTCTGGTGCTGCTGCTGCAGGCGGTGCTCGGAATGATTTACACGAACGAGTACCTGGCGTTCCCGGCGCCGTTCAGCGAGACCGCGCTCACCGCGGGCGGGCTCACCCTGCTCTCGCCGTACGACCTCTTCGTCTTCGCCGTCGTGGCGGGTCTGCTCGTGCTGCTGACCCTGCTGTTCACCCGGACGCCGGTCGGCCTCCGGATGCGCGCGTCGGCGTTCGCGCCGGAGGTGTCCCGCCTGCTGGGTGTGGACGTCGCGCTGATGCGGACGCTCGGCTGGGTGCTGGCGGCGATGGTCGGCTCGCTCGCCGGGCTGCTCGTCATCCCGACCGAGCTGGGGCTGCACCCCACCGCGATGGACGACATCTTCGTGGCCGCGTTCACCGCGGCGGTGGTCGGCGGGCTGGACAGCCCGGCCGGCGCCGTGGTCGGCGGCCTGGTCGTCGGAGTCCTGCTGTCCTACGTCGGCGGCTACGTCCGCAGCGACGCGACGCCGCTGGCGGTGCTGGCACTGCTCGTCGTCGTCCTGCTGGTGCGCCCCGGCGGCCTGTTCGCGGTTCCCCAGGCGAGGCGAGTGTGAGCGCGATGCCCAACCGAGCGAAACCCGAGACGATGCCGGCCGACGAGGGCCGCGCCGCGGCGACGCCGCCCGCACCGGCCGACCCGTCGACGCCCGGCCGAGCGCCGGCCGGAAGCGCGCCGGCGGCGAACGCGCCGGCCGGCGCAGATCCGGCGGCCGGCGACGTGTCCCGGCAGGGAGCCACGACCGCGCCGGACCCGGTGCGCCGGGCCGGCGCGGCGGGTGCCGCGCCGATCCGCCGCGGCAACACGCTGCTGCGGCACCTGCTGATCGCGGTCGGACTCGGCGTCGTCGTCGTGATCGCGACCTACCAGATCGAGCCGTTCCGCAACTATCAGCTGGCCACGATCGGGGTGTACCTCTGCGTCCTGCCGGGACTGATCCTGCTGACCGGCTTCAACGGGCAGATCTCCCTCGGGCACGGGGCGCTGATGGCCGCCGGGGCGTACCCGGTCGCGCTGACCCAGAACGCGCTCGGCGGCGACGCGCAGTGGCACCTGCTGGTCTCGGTGCTCGCCGGCGTGGTCACGGCGACCGTGCTCGGCGCCGTCGTCGGCGTCGCGGCCGCCCGCCTGCACGGCCCCTACCTGGCCGGCGCGACCCTCGCCGTCGCGGCCAGTGTCCCGGCGGTCACCACCACGTTCGACGGCGTCTTCGGCGGCGACGCCGGGCTCTCGTTCGCGCTCGCTCCGGCGCCCTCGTCGCTCGGCGTGTACTTCCCGTTCGAGCGGTGGCAGGCCTGGCTGGCGCTGCTCGGCGCCGCGATCACGATGCTCCTGCTCGCCAACCTCGTCCGCAGCCGCTTCGGCCGGACACTGCGGGCCGTCCGCGACGACGAGGTAGCGGCCGCGCTGGCCGGTATCCACGTGGGCCGGGTCCGGGTGCTGGCCTTCGTCGTCAGCGCCGCGGGTGCCGGGCTCGGCGGCGCCCTGTTCGCGGTGCTCGCGCAGAGCGTCTCGCCCGGCGCGTACGGGCTGACGCTCTCGCTCAACCTGATGCTCGCGATCGTGCTCGGCGGGCTGGGGGGCCTGCGCGGCGCGCTCTGGGGCGCGATCGCCCTGGTCGCCCTGCAACCGCTCGCCGACTGGGCGACCCGCAGCTTCGAATTCTCCGCCGACGTGCAGCAACGCCTCGAGGGAACGCTGCCGCTGGCGGTGTTCGGCGTCGCGCTGATCGTCGTGATGACCACCGCTCCCGGCGGCGTCGACGGGCTCGTGGCCCGCGCCACCCGCCGTCTTCGCCGCTCCCGCTGAGAACCCCCAACCCCACAGAAGGGCCGGTCATGTTCCGATTCGCACGGCGCGGCGTCGCCGTAGCCGCCGCGCTGGCGCTCGCCGCGTCGGTCGCCGCCTGTTCCGAGGATTCACCGTCGGGGAACGGCGCCTCGGTGCCGGGCGTCACCGACACCACGATCCTCGTCGGCACCCACCAGCCGCTCACCGGCCGGGCCGCCGCCGGTTACTCGAAGATCTCCGCGGCCACCAAGGCGTACTTCGAGTACGTCAACGCGAACGGCGGCGTCCACGGCCGCAAGATCGAGTACAAGATCGTGGACGACGCCTACAACCCGGCCAAGACCCAGGAGGTCGTCCGGCAGCTCGTGCTGCAGGACAAGGTGTTCGCGGTCCTCAACGGCCTCGGCACCCCGACCCACGGCGGCGTGCTCGACTTCCTCAAGACGAACAAGGTGCCCGACCTGTTCGTCTCGTCCGGGAGCGCGCTGTTCAACCAGCCGACCAAGTACCCGAACACGTTCGGCTTCAACGTCGACTACGTGACCGAGTCCAAGGTCCTCGCGAACTACGTCAAGAAGACGTTCCCCGGCAAGAAGGTCTGCTTCTTCGGGCAGAACGACGACTTCGGCGACGACGCACTGAAGGGCGTCGAGACGGTCCTCGGCTCGGTCGCGGCGAAGCAGAACTACGTGCCGACGAACACGAACGTCGCACCGCAGGTCGGCGCGTTGAAGGCCGCCGGATGCCAGGTGAACGTCCTCGCGACGATCACGCCGTTCACCGCGCTCACGCTCGGCACGGCGGCGAAGCTCGGATACCGGGCGCAGTGGGTCGGCAGCAGCGTCGGCGGTGACTTCGTCGGCCTGTCCGCGCTGCTGGGCAAGGCCGCGCCGCTCCTGCTCGAGGGGTACGTGACCTCCGGGTACCTGCCCAGCCCGCTGGACGAGGCGAACCCGTGGACCAAGCTGTTCAAGGACGTCAACGCCGAGTACAACGGCAACACGACGTTCGAGGTCAACACGATGTTCGGGATGGCCGTCGGCTACACGTTCGTGCAGGCGCTCCAGGCCGCGGGCAAGGACCTGACGCGCGAGAGCCTGATGGCGGCGATCGAGAAGGGCGGCTTCGAAGGGCCGTCGCTGGTGCCGATGCGGTACAGCAAGGACGACCACTCCGGGTTCAGCGGCACGCAGATCTCGGTGATCAAGGGTGGCAAGCAGGCGCTGGTCGACACGCCGTACGTGACCGACACCGGTTCCGGGCCGGTCGAGCCGTACACCGAGGGAGCGGCCACACCGCCGGCGAAGGGTATCCCGTCGGACTGACGGATCCCTCCTAGCACTGCCGGTCGCGTCGGGGAGTCGGCTGTCCCTGGGTGTTCTGCCCGGTTTTTGTACTGCCGGCCGCGTCAGGGAATCGGCTGTCCCTGGCGCGGCCGGTTTTTTTCATGCGCGGGCGTCGTACTCCGCCTGGGCCGCCGAGACGGCGGGCATCCGCCCCTCCAGCAGCTCGATCAGGCTCCGTAACTGCGTGGCGACCTCGCTGCCCAGCGGCGTCAGCGTGTACTCGACCCTGGCCGGGATCGTCGCCTGCACGTCGCGCCGGACCATGCCGTCGCGCTCGAGCGCCTGCAGCGTCTGGGCCAGCATCTTCTCGCTCACGCCGTCGACCCGGCGGCGCAGCGCGTTGAACCGGTAGCCGCCCTCGAGCAGTGCGACCAGCGCGAGCACGCCCCACTTCCCGGTCACGTCCTCCAGCGTCTGCCGCGACGTGCAGTTCCGCGCGAACACGTCGACCACGAACGCCTCGGGGTCGCTGGATCGAGCACTCACCCCACCACTGTACCTCGGTGACGGTACTCACTCGCGGTTTGCACTTTCTAAAAGTTAGTACAAGCTAGCGGTGTCCAACCTCGTTCCAGGGAGCACCAGTGATCACCGTTACCGCCGCCACCGGCCACCTCGGCCGCCTCGTCGTCGCCGACCTGCTCGACCGGGGTGTCCCGGCCGACCAGATCACCGCCGCCGTCCGGAACCCCGCGCGCGCCGCCGACCTGGGCGTCCGTGTCGTGGAGGCCGACTACGACCGCCCGGAGACGCTCCCGCCGGCTTTCGCCGGCACCGACCGGCTGCTGTTCATCTCCGCCAGCGAGCCCGGCCGCCGCGTCGAACAGCACCAGAACGTGATCGACGCCGCGCGTGCGGCGAACGTCGGGCTGATCGCCTACACCGGCATTCTGCGGGGCGGGACCAGCAGCTTGAGGCTGGCGGAGGAGCACACGGCCACCGAGGCGGCGATCGTCGCCACCGGACTGCCGTACGTGTTCCTGCGCAACGGCTGGTACACCGAGAACTTCACCGGCCAGGTGGCACAGGCGGTGCAGAGCGGTGTCGTGCTCGGCGCCGCCGGTGACGGCCGGGTGTCCGCGGCCACCCGCGCCGACTTCGCCGCGGCGGCGGGCGCGGTGCTCACCGACCCGTCGGTCGCCTCGGGCACGATCTACGAGCTGGGCGGCGACGAGTCGTTCACGCTCTCCGAGTACGCCGCGGAGATCAGCCGCCAGAGCGGGACTCCGGTCGCCTACCGTGACCTGCCCGAGGCCGAGTACGCGCAGACGCTCGCCGGGTTCGGCATCCCGGTGCCGGTCGCGGAGATCCTCGCCGACTCCCACCGGGGCCTGGCCGCCGGTGACCTGTTCACCGACAGCGGTGACCTGCGCCGGCTGATCGGCCGTCCGACGACCTCGCTGGCCGACGCCGTGACAGCGGCACTGAAGGCCTGACCTGTCCGCATGACACCGGGGTGGGCGGGTGGTGGAGTGGCGGTGTCGCCGCCGTCGTTCCGAGGAGCCGCCCGCCATGCCCGACGTCCGAATCCTGGAAACGCCCGCGGAGCTCGAGACGGCGTTCGAGGTGTTCCGCACGGCGCTGCTGCGGTACCTGTTGACGATCGATCTCGTCGAGACGGTGCGGTTCGACGCGATGCCGCTGGACGATCCGCTCCGGCTGCTGCGCGTGGACGAGCGGCCGGTGCGGACGGTCGCGGTCGAGGACGAGATCTGGCTGCGGCTGGTGGACGTACCGGCGGCGCTCGCGGCCCGGACGTACCGGGATGCCGGCGGCAGGGGGCGTCGGCGGTGGAGCGGAGGCACTCCACTGCGGCGTGAACCGCGGCGGAGTGCCTCCGCTCCGGGGAACCGTCGCTACGCCTTGGTGGGCTTGGCCGCGGCAGCCGGCTCGGGCTCGGGCTCCGGCTCCGGCTCGGGTTCCGGTTCCGGCTCGGCGTCGGCGATCGAGGGTGCCTTCTCCACGGCGGTGACCGGCTCGGGCTCCTCCGCGTCGGCGAGCGTGGGAGCGGGTCCCTCGGAGACGATCGGCTCGGTGGGGGTCGTCTCGATGGCGGGCGGCTCGGTGACGGTCGGCTCGGTGACGGTCGGCTCGGGCGCCTCGGCGGAAGCCGGGGCCGGGCTCGCTCCGGGCGTCTCCGCGTCCACGACCTCGTCCGCGTCCACGACCTCGTCCGCGTCCACGACCTCGGCCTCGGCCACGACCTCGTCCGCGTCCTGGGCCTCCGTCGGCTCGGGCTCGGCATCCGCGAACCCGGGAGCGTCGTCGTCGGCAGCCTCGGTGCTCTCCCCGACCGGCTCGGTGTCGTCCACCGGCTGCGCCAGCTCGGTGGCCACCACCGGCGCGACGTCGCCGGCCGGCTCCGCGGCGTCCGCCGGTGCGGCTGGCTCCGCGGCCACTACCGGTTCTGCGGCCTCTGTGGCCACCGCCGGCTCTGCGGTTTCGGTCGGCTCGGCGGCGTCCGCCGGTTCTGCGGCGTCCGCGGCCACTGCCGGGTCGGCCGGGTCCGGAGTGGCGGTCGGCGACTGGGCGGCGGCTTGGGCGGCGAGGGCCGCCTTCACGGTGTCCGGGTCGATCTTGCCGGTGAGCCACGACGCCTGCGAGTCGTCCCGGACGTCGTCGGGGTGCGGCTCCGGCTCGGTGAGGATCACCGGCTCCGGCAGCTCCACCGACTCGGCGGCCGCGGGCGGCACCGGTGCGTCCTGCGCGGACGCGTTCGTCACCAGCGGCGTCCGCCGGACGATCAGCAGCGCCGGCACGACCAGCGCCATCCCGAACACGCCGACGATCTTCAGCGCGGTCGACAGCTCGGCGCCCGCACCCTCGACCATGCCGTTCACCACGATCGGCGACACGAACTGACCCAGGAAGAACGACGCGGTCCACGCCCCGGTCACCGTGCCCCGGTTGGCGTACTCCACCCGGCTGGTGACGCCGATCAGCAGCGACGGCAGCATGAAGCCGCCACCGATCCCGGCCACGACCGCCCCGAGCGTCACGGTCAACCAGTCCGAGCCGAACCCGAGCAGCACCAGGCCGCCACCGGCCAGCAGCAGCGCGGCGAGCAGGAACGCGTTCGGGCGGCCCCGGTTGAACACCCCGAAGCCGACCGCCGCCAGGGCCAGCGCCAGGTTCGCGATCGCCGCCGAGGCCCCGATCGCGCCACTGCCCTCGCCCAGGTCGTCCAGGACGACGCTCAGCTGCACCTGGAGTGCGTAGAACACGATCGCGCCGAGGAACGTCAGCACCAGCAGCGGCACCAGCCGCCCCCACCGGACCCCGGCGGCACCGCCCTCGCCCAGCTCCCGCAGGTGCGGCGTCGGCCGCGCCGGCGGGAACAGCAGCCACGCCATCAGCGGCAGGAACACCAGCCCGATCAGGTACACCCAGAACGGAGTCCGCCAGCCGTTCTCCCCGAGCGCGCCGCCGACCGCGAGGAACAGCACCGCGCTGAACGCGGCGGCGACCGCGTGGATCGACAAGTACCGGTCCCGCGTCTTGCCGGTGTAGTAGTCGCCGAGCAGTGTCACGCAGGCGGTCATGATCGCCGACTCCGCGACGCCCAGCAGCGCCCGGCTGCCGATGATCGCGGGCAGCGAGTCCAGGTAGAGCGGCGCGGTGCCCGCCACCACGTAGAGGGGCAGCGCCCAGAGCAGCAGGCGGATCCGGCCGACCCGGTCGATGATCCGGCCGGCGAACGGCGCCAGCAGACCGATCGCCAGCGACGGGATCGACAGCGCGATCGGGGCCAGGGCCTCGACGCCCGAGACGTCCGCGAACTCGTCCTGGATCTTGGGCAGGACCGGCGCGATCAGCAGCGCTCCGAGGATCGGGAGCGTGCTTCCAGTGAGCAGCAGGATGCCCTGCGCCCGTCCGGCGGTGCGCTCGGCGGAGCTGCTCCCGTCGGGAGGTGGTGCTTCGGCCGTACCGGTCGGCTGGTCAGCGACGCTCACGCGTCTCTCCGTTTCCCGAGAACGGCGCAGCGCCGCTCTCAATCCGTCTGCGAGGGGGTTGGCGGGCACCGGTCGCCACGTCGTCGGTGACCGTGTGACCGGTGTGTTCCCGGAGGCATTGTGGTGGCCTCACCCGCGGCGGAGGAA
>Ga0190269_10001181_pt1 | contig 12651 bp, 7 predicted proteins | sample Popmic249IS_FD_133749 | JGI IMG/M metagenome (GOLD analysis project Ga0190269, IMG submission 133749) | Populus adjacent soil microbial communities from riparian zone of Blue River, Arizona, USA - 249 IS | ecosystem: Environmental > Terrestrial > Soil > Riparian zone | place: USA: Arizona...
CACCTCTGGTTGTCGAGCCAGTAGATCCCCACCGGGTCCACCTTGCCCTCGGCCTTGCAGACAAGGGAGCACCAATCCGTGGAATCGACGAAGGGAAACCAGCAGAAGCCCCGGAAGTCCGCCCCGGAGGCGGCGAGCTTTTCGCACTCCTCCAGCATGTGCTTCATCCAGCTCAGCCGGTCCGAGACGAGCCCCTTGATGTTGGTCTCCGCCAGCATGACAGGGAGGCCGTAGCGCTCCACGTAATCCGCGGCCACCTCGCTGAAGCCGCGCGGGCTGGAGCTGATGAACCGGATGCTGCGGGCGCGCCGCTGGTGCTCGCTGTGGGGGTAATAATCCAGCCCAAGGACGTCGATCCGGGCCGGGTGGTCGCGGAACCAGCGCAGCTCCTCGCGGCTCATGCCGTTCCGGGTCAGATAGCCGTGGAGGGGGTGCATGTCGTCGATCCTGCCCAGGATCAGGTCGTGGAACAGAAACCGCCGCTGGTTGAGGAATTCGACCCGCTCGCGGGAGCTCCCATCCAAGGCGGTGTGGTGCTCGCAGGTGTCCACGTGGACGAGCTCCAATCCCTGGACGAGACGCTGGAGGCTCTCGCTGATCCGGCAGATGGCCCGCCCCACGTTGGCCGTCATGAGGACGAACTTGCGCCGGCTCCGCGCCCGGGGATACCAGATCCCTTCCCGGCCGCAGAAGAGTGTCGTCACGTAGGGTTCGTTGAAGATGGTGTACTTCGTGATCCACGGGTAACGCCGCGCGAGCTCCTCGACGAACTCCTGATAGAAATCCGCAAACCTGGGGTGTGCGAAGCCTCCTGTGATCCAATCGGGAAAGGACGTGTGGTGGATCGGGTCGACGATCGGATCGAGGCCCGCGTCGCGCATGTAGGCGAAAACCCTGTCCATCCACCTCCAGTCGTACTCCCCGCGCCGCTTCTCGATGCGATGCCAGGGAACGGGATAGCGCAGGGTGCTTACTCCGGCGGCTTTCGCCAGTGCGAGGTCGTGTTGCCAGCGTTCCACATGCCGCGTCCCCTCGAGGACGTCGGTTCCGGTACCATGGATGTGGGTGCTTTCGAAGCCGGTGAGAAAGGGAAACTTGCGAGTAGATAGCTCCATCTGTCTGACCTATGCAGTTCTTCTGCCATTGAGCAAAGCGAAGCAGCTATGAGCAGGCTCGCGGTCATTACGGGAGCCAGCCGTGGCATTGGCCGGGAAACAGCGTTGCGCTTTGCGCAGGGAGGGTACCGGCTCGTGCTGACCTACCGCCGGGACGACGGAGCTGCCGCTGCCGTGGCGGAGGAATGCCGTGTCCTGGGATCCCCGGATGTCTGGACCCGTGAGCTGGACCTGGAAGACCCCGCCAGCATCGCTGGCTTCTCGCGGGAGACGGTTGAGAGCCTCGGAGGCACTTTCGGCGAATCGGCGGTGCTGGTCAACAACGCCGGGGTGATCGTCTGGAAGCCTCTGGGCGCGCAGGAGGACGGCGAGGTGATGCGCCAGATCGGGACAAACCTGGTGGGCGTCATCCTGCTGACCCGGGCGCTGCTGCCGCACGTAAGGACGGTGCTCAACGTGGGCAGCGATCTCGCCACGTTCGGCATGGCGCAGCTCACGGTCTACTGTGCCGCCAAGTTCGGGCTGCGTGGGTTCACCCAGGCGCTGGCGCTGGAGCACCCCGCCCTGCGGGTGCTCTGCGTCAATCCCGACCGGACGGCGACCGGCATGAATGAATTCCAGGGCCGCGACCCCGCGGCCGTGGCGGAGGTGATCTGGCGGGCCGCCGAGGGGCAGTATGACGTCCCGAGCGGGGGGGACGTCAACGTGTGGGAGTTGGCGCTCTGAAGGCCACTTGACTTTCGCACTTTGTCGCGTAAAGTACTCTTCGATCTGACGAGGACATGACGCGACATGGAGCTACGGATAAGAGACGTTTCCAAGACCTATCCCAACGGTGTACAGGCTTTGAAGCAGGTCGATCTGACCATCCCCCGCGGGATGTATGGCCTGCTCGGCCCCAACGGGGCAGGGAAGTCCACGCTGATGCGCATCCTGGCGACGTTGCAGGAGCCGGACGAAGGCAGCATCCATCTCGGCGATCTCGACGTGTTGAACCAGAAGGACGAGCTGCGCAGGACGCTCGGCTACCTGCCGCAGGAGTTCGGCGTCTATCCGAAGGTGAGCGCGGTGGAGCTGCTCGATCACTTCGCGCTGCTCAAGGGCATCGCCGGGCGCCGGGAACGGAAAGAGGTGGTGGAGGCGCTGCTGCGGCAGGTGAACCTGTGGGAGGTCCGCAGGCAGAAGCTGGGCGGCTACTCGGGCGGCATGAAGCAGCGTTTCGGCGTGGCCGTGGCGCTGCTCGGCAATCCGAAGCTGCTGATCGTGGACGAGCCGACGGCCGGCCTTGACCCTGCTGAGCGCGTGCGGTTCTTGAACCTGCTCTCCGAGCTGGGCGAGAACAGCGTCGTCCTCCTCTCCACGCACATCGTCGAGGACGTGAGCGAGCTGTGCACCCGGATGGCGATCATCGATCGAGGAGAGATCCTGCTCGAAGCCGAGCCGCTGCGCGCGGTCGGCGACCTCCACGGCCGGATCTGGCGCCGCGTGGTCTCGAAGCAGGAGCTTCCCGCGCTGGAGCGGGAGCAGGCGGTGATCTCGACGAAGCTCCTCGCCGGGCGCACCGTCGTGCACGTCCACGGCGACAAGGCTCCCGGCCCCGGCTTCGAGCCCGCCGAGCCGGACCTCGAGGACGTCTACTTCAGCACGATGGCGGGTCACATCGGCCGTCGCCGCGAATCGGAACCAGTACGGTCATGAAGCTCTGGGAGATCTTCCGCTTCGAGCTCATTTACCAGGCACGCCGTGCCTGGCCCTGGCTGATCTTCGCCGTTCTGCTCGTGGTCGATTTCCTGATGGCGAGAGACACCTCCATTGCCGAGGCTCTCTACGAGGATTTCTTTCTCAACGCGCCGTTCGCCATCGCGAAGACAACGGTTTTCGGCAGCCTGATCTGGCTTCTGGGGTCCGCGGCGGTCGCGGGCGAAGCGGCGGCGCGGGACGTGGCGACGGGCATGCATCCCCTCACCTACACCGCCCCGATCAGCAAGGCCGACTACCTGGGCGGGCGCTTCCTTGCCGCTCTCGTTCTCAATACCGTGATCCTGCTCGCCGTGCCGGCGGGCATCCTGCTTGGCATCTACGCGCCTGGCGTGGATGCCCAGCTGATCGGTCCGTTCCGGCCGGCTGCCTATCTCACGGCTTACGCGTTCATCGCGCTGCCGAACGCCTTCGTCGGAACGGCGATTCAGTTCTCGCTGGCGGCGCGGAGCGGCCGCGCCATGGCAAGCTATCTCGGCAGCCTGCTCCTCTGCTTCATGGGCTTCTTCGTCGCCTCCCTCCTTCTTTTCAAACGAGGCCTGGGGACGCTGCTGGATCCGATCGGAATTCGTTTCGTCGTCGAGGATCTGGCGCATTTGTGGACGACGATCGAGAAGAATACGCGCCTGCTCCAATTGGAGGGCGTGGTGCTTTCGAACCGCCTCCTGTGGCTCGGCATCGCTCTGGGGGCTCTCGCGGTCACCTGGCTGCGCTTTCGCTTCGCCCATCGTAGCGAGAGCACCTGGCGGAAGAGGAGAAGGACGCGGCGCCGCGATGCTGGCATCGACGTAACGGCGAGGACGCCGATCTCCATCCCGGAGGTCCGGCGGACGTTCGGCTTCGCCATCCACGCGCGCCAGGCGCTCGCCATCGCCCAGGGCGGGTTCCGGACGATCGCGAAGAGCTGGGCCGGGCTCGCCCTGCTGGCAGCCATCCCGGTCCTCACGATCCCCGTGGTGATCGATCAAATGGTTTCCAATGGCGTCCCGCTGGTGCCCACGACCACGCAGGTCCTCGGCGAGCTGACGGCCCCTCTGTCAGCCGAGCTGAGCCGCTGGGTGATCATTCCGCTGCTCACCATCTTCTTCGCCGGCGAGCTGATCTGGCGGGAACGGGAAGCCGGTGTGGGCGAGATCATGGACGCGACGTCGGTGCCGGAATGGGTGCCTTTCCTCGGCAAGTTTCTGGGCCTCGGTTTCGTGCTCGCCGCGTTCACGGCGCTGCAGATGGCCGCGGGGATGCTCGCCCAATCGATCATGGGTCATGGCGACTTCGAGATCGGGCTGTACCTCAAGATCCTGTTCGGGCTTCAGCTTGCCGAATATCTTCTCTTCGCGCTGCTCGCCCTCGTGGTGCACGTGCTGGTGAATCAGAAGTACGTGGGTCATCTTGTGGCGGTCATCGCCTACGTGGTGATCGCGCTCGCTGCCCTGTTCGGGATCGAGCACGACCTGCTCATCTACGGCGCAGGCCCGGGGTGGTCCTACACGGAGATGCGCGGCTTCGGCCCGTCTCTCGGGCCCTGGATGTGGTTCAAGCTCTATTGGGTGGCGTGGGCGCTGCTGCTCGCGGTGGTGGGGAAGCTGCTCTGGGTGCGCGGCAAGGAGAGCGGCCTCGGAGTGCGACTCCAACTGGCGCGCCGCCGTTTCACGCGTCCCACGGCCTGGACGACAGCGGCAGCGGTGGGGCTCATCCTCACGCTGGGCGGGTTCATCTTCTACAACACCAACGTGCTGAACGAGTACCTCACCGCCTCCGATATCGTGAAGCGGAGCGCCGAGTACGAGCGGCGCTACAGACGGTACGCGGGCATCCCTCAACCCCGGTTGGCGGGGACCCGCCTGCGTGTCGAGATCCATCCCGAGCGGCGGGAAGTGGAGATCCGGGGCTCGTATCGCCTGGTGAATCGCAGCGGCGTGGCGATCGACTCCATCCATGTGACGACCGTCCCCGAAGTCGAGACCGGAGCGATCACGTTCGACCGGCCGTCCGCTCCGGTGCTCACGGACGAGGATCTCGGCCATCGGATCTATGCTCTGGAGAGGCCACTCCAGCCCGGCGACTCGCTGCGGCTCGACTTCCAGGTGCGCGTCGAGCCACATGGCTTTCGCGAGAGCGGAGTCGATGCCTCGGTGGTGCCGAACGGCACCTTTTTCACGAACGGCTTGCTGCCTGCCATCGGCTACCAGGGGAGCCGCGAGCTCGTGATCGCCAGCGACCGGCGGGAGCACGGGCTCGCTCCGCGCCCATTGATCCCTTTTCTCGAAGACGTCGAAGCGCGGAAGGATCGGGGCACGGGAATCGCTTTCGAAGCGGTGGTGGGCACGGACGAGGACCAGGTCGCCGTCGCGCCGGGGGTGCTGCGCCGGACTTGGAAGGAAGGAGGGCGCCGTTACTTCCACTTTTCGACCGATGGTCCGATCGGTAGCGAGTGGACTTTCTTTTCCGCGGACTACGCGGTGCATGAAGCGCAATGGAAGGACGTCCTGATCCGTATCTATCATCACCCGGGGCACAAGGCGCACCTGGACCGCATGGTGCGTAGCATCAAAGCCTCCCTGGACTACTACACCGAGCAGTTCGGCCCCTACCGGTACAGCCATCTCAGCGTCGTCGAGCGTCCCGGGAACGGCACTGGGATGCACGCCGATGCCAGCATGCTCTCCTATGCGGAGGGGTTCACCACGTGGAATCCGAAGGACGGTCCGGGGGGACTCGACTTTCCATTCGCGGTCGTGGCGCACGAGATGGCCCACCAGTGGACGGTCCCTTATGCACCCGTCGAGGGAGCCCCGGTGCTGTCCGAGGGTGTTGCCTGGTATTACGCGATGAAGGTCGTGGAGCACGCCAATGGGCCCGAGCATCTCCGGCGGCTTCAGAGCTGGATGCGGCAGCCGCATCCCATCGCGCCGATCCGCCGAGGTGAGCCGTTGCTCCGGGGGCTCGACCCGTACCTTTCCCGCCGCAGGGGACCCTTCGCGCTGTACGCAATGAGCGGGTACATCGGCGAGGAGCGGGTGAACGAGGCGTTGCGGCGTCTGCTGGAGAAGCATCGGCCGGAAAACGCTCCCCTGGCCACAATGCTCGATCTGTATCGTGAGCTCCAGGCCGTCACTCCGGACTCGCTACGCTATCTGCTGCACGACCTCTTCGAGGTCAACGCCTTCTGGGATCTCGAGACGGAGCGCGTCACGGCGGAGCAAACCCGGGCAGGCGCCTGGCAGGTGACGCTCAAGGTGCGGGCGCGGAAGACGGTTTACGACAGCGCGGGCGTCGAGACCGAGATGCCCATGAACGACCTGGTGGAGGTCGCGGTCTTGGAGACGTCAGGCAAGCCGCTCTACGCGCGGAAGCACCGCCTCCGCTCCGGGAAACAGACGGTCACGGTGACGGTGCCAGGCAAGCCCGCGCGCGCCGGCATCGACCCCCATCACCTGCTGATCGATCTGGAGACGGACGATAATGTCGGGGAGGTGGCGGAGAAGCGACCATGACAAGAGCCGTGATCGCCACCGTGCTCGTCCTTCTCGCCGTCGTCGTCGTTGGCTACCGGGCTCTTGAGCAGGACGCCGATCCCACAGTGGCGACTTCGCCCGCGATCACTTCTTCGACTCCGCCATCGGCTGAGGTCCACCCGGGGCTCCTCTATGGCCGGATCACCACCCTCGATGGCGACATCTACGAGGGGCGGCTGCGCTGGGGACGCGACCAGGAGGCGTTCTGGGGCGACTACTTCAACGGCTCCAAGGAAGAAAACCTCTGGGTCGCCCATGTGCCGCGAGAGCTGCTGCCCAAGGAGCGCCGCCCGATCGAGATCCTCGGGATCAAGATCGCCAGCAGGGAGAGCCGGATCGAACCCGACCGGCAGTTCATGGCGCGCTTCGGCGAGATCGCGCGCATCGAGGCGCGTGGCGATGACGTGCGGGTGACTCTCAAGAGCGGCACCGTGTTCGACCTCGACCGCCTCTTCGCCAGCGACTTCGACGACGGCGTGCGGGTGTGGGACGGCAGGCGGGGAGTCGTCGACCTCGACAATCTGCGGATCCGCACGATCGAGCTTCTGCCCACCCCCTCGCCAGGCGCCGCCTCCCACCGGCTGCACGGTACCGTGCGCACGCGGCAGGGCGACTTCACCGGCTTCGTCGGTTGGAACCGCAAGGAGTGCTTCGGCTCCGACGAGCTCGACGGCCTGCGCTTCGATACCATCCGTTCCATCGCGCGCCAATCGAGCGCCAGCTCCCTGGTGACGCGGCTCGACGGCCGGGAGATCGTTCTCTCCGGCGACAATAACCGAGGGATCTACGTCGACGACCCGCGCTATGGCCGGGTGCTGATCTCCTGGGACGCCTTCGAGCGCGTCGACTTCAGCCCCGCCGGTGGGAGTGGTCCCGCCTATGGCGACTTCCCGCCGGGGCGCCCGCTCACGGGCAGAGTCACCACCCGAGCCGGCCGCAGTCTCGCCGGCCGTCTGGTCTACGACCTCAACGAGAGCGAGACCACCGATACGCTCGACGCCCCGTCTCAAGGCGTGGATTACGCCATCCCCTTCGGCATGATCGCCTCGATCGTGCCCCCCAGGTTGACCCTCCATAACGGCGAGGAGCTGCAGCTCGAGCGCGCCGGCGACCTCGGAGAGGCGAATGGCGGCATGCTGATCTTCGTCGACGGCCGCCAGCGCCCCGAGTACGTGCCCTGGACCGAAGTGGCGAAGGTCGATTTCAACCGTCCGCCGGGCACGTCTTTCGCATCTAAATAAAAATCGCAAGAGCGAGGGTGGAGCTTGGCATTTCTTCTGGGTGAGATCAGCGGCAGCTCCTTATCTTTTTCGGCCGGCTCCTCCCGCAACAGTAATTTTCACACCCGGGAGGATCATGAGAAACACGATCGAGTCATCCGCACGGTCCTTGCTCCTTGGCGCGCTCACGGCACTGGCGGCGGTCTCAGCGGCATTGCCGGCTGCCGCCGATCCCACTCTCATCTATTCAACCTATCTGGGCGGAAGCCTCAACGACGTTGGATTCGCCGTCGCAGTGCAGGGAGGTAATACCTTCATCATGGGTTCCACCAACTCGCCGGACTATCCGGTCGTTGCGGTGAGCTCCAGCAAGTACGGGGACGAGGATGTCGTGCAGCTCTTCGTGACCGCCCTGGGGCCCTCGGGGACCCCCTTCTATTCGACCTATCTCCCCATCACGAATGACAATGGCCCCCGGGTCATGCAGGGGCTGGGGATCGGCGTGGGCCCGGATGGCAGCGCCTACGTGGTGGCGAACACCTTCGAATACGGGTACGAGTCTTCTTCCATCAACGTCGTCAAGGTGGAGCCTGGGGGCGCGCTCGGCTGGGACGGCGGGACCGGGTATGGCTTTGCGTTGGCCCAGGGGATGACCGTGGACTCTCAGGGCAACCTCTACATCACAGGCCTGGACAGCAGCCAGGACCGGGACACGGGCGATTACACGAATATGGCCTTTGTGTGGAAGATCAGAGCCGACGGCTCGACGAGCTACTGGACTGTTGTCGATAGCAATTACTTCGAAATCGCCGGCCGGGGCATCGCCGTGGACGCCGCCGGCAATGCCTACGTGGTCGTCAACAGAAGCGGGGATATTTCTGTGACCAAGCTCGATCCTTTGGGCTCCGTCCGCTGGTCGACCTACCTGGGGCAGGGCGATAGTAGAGATATCCGGGTGGCCGCGGACGGCTCTCTGGTCGTGGTGGGCACCACCACCTCGCCTTATTTTCCCACCCTGAACGCGATCCAGACCGAGCTTCGTGGTCCCAACGACCTTTTCCTGACCCGGCTGAAGCCCTGGGGCTCGCGGATCTCCTCGACCTACCTGGGAGGAAGCGGGACCGAGGAGGTGTTTGATCTGGCGCTGGAAGCCTCGAGCATCCTCCTGGCCGTCTCCAGCCCGGAGGCCGACTCGCCTCTGCGGGCAGCTCTCGACCCCTCCTGCGGCAATGTGAACTTCGTGGCGAAGCTCGATGCCACGGCTTCGCGGGTCCTGGACGGCGCCTGTGTGGGCGGCTCCCACGTCCTCGGCGTGGCCGTGGATTCCTCGGGTATCTCTCTGGCCGGCTTCGCCACCGCCGACCTGCCGCTGGTCAATGCCTGGCAGCCTTCCCATGCAGGTAACTACGAAACCTTCGCGACGAAGCTGGTGCTCAACGATCCGCCTGATTGCTCGGCGGCCACGGCAAGCCCCAACACGCTCTGGCCTGCCGACGGGAGGTTCGTCTCGGTCTTCATCCGCGGCATCACCGACCCGGAAAGCGAACGCGTCACCATCGCCATGACCTCCATCTTCCAGGATGAGGGGCTCACCAAGCCCGGCACGCCAGACGCAACGGGGCTCGGCGCCTTCACGGCCCGTCTGCGAGCCACCCGTCTGAATGGGGGTAACGGCCGCGTCTACCATGTGAGCTTCACCGCCACCGATGCACAGGGGGGCGCCTGCGTTGGCACCGTGAAGGTATGCGTGCCGATCGTGCAAGGGGGGACCTGCGTCGACGGCGGAGCGCGGGTGGATTCGACCCGGGCCAACTGATTCGCCGGTTACGTCGCGAGCTCGCGCATTCTCTCTGACAGCCGGCGGCGGACGGGCTCCGGGCAGGTCATCTCCAGGGCACGGTAGAACGCTTCCGCGGCCTTGTGCGGATGACCGGCCCGGGCCTGGAGCTCTCCCTCGGTGGCGGGGAGCAGGTAGTAATCGTCCAGGTGGATGGGGGCGAGCGCGGCGAGACCGGCTTCCGGGCCTTCGACCATGGCGAGGGCCACCGCGCGGTTGAGGGCCACGACGGGCGAGGGCTTGGCGTCGAGCAGCAGGTCGTAGAGCCGCAGGATCTCGGGCCAATCCGTCTCTTCTGCGATGTGAGCGGCGGCGATCCCCGCTTCCAGGTGGTAGACGGAGAGGTCGTCGCCCCTCGCCGCGCGGTCCAGGTGACGGAAGCCGGCTGCGATCAGTCCGCGATCCCAGGTGGCGCGGTCCTGCTCGGAAAGGAGCAGGAGGTTGCCCTCCGAATCCACCCGCGCGGCGAGGCGGGCGCCCTGGAGATGGAGCAGGGCGGCGAGCGCGTGCGCTTTGGGCGTGCCCAGGGCGGGATGGCAGGTCACGAGACGGGCCAGGCGGATCGCTTCGTGGCAGATGTCGCGGCGCACCAGCTCTTCGCCGCGATGCGTGGAGTAATCCTCGTTGAACATGGCGTAGAGAACTTCGAGCACCGAGTCGAGCGCGGCCGGCAGCTCGCGGGGCGGCGGCACTTCGAATGGCGGTCTCGCCTGTTGGAGCCGATGCTTCGCCCGCACCAGCCGCTGCGCAACAGTGGCCTCCTTGGCGAGAAAGGCGCGGGCGATCTCCGGCACTCCGAAACCGCCCACGGTCTTCAGGGTGAGAGCCACCCGCGCCTCGGAGGGGACCGCGGACTGGCAGCAGATGAAGATCAGGCGGAGCTGGTCGTCCATCTCGGTCTGCCCGGGCTCCGGACCGGTCAGCGCGGCAGCCCAGGCGCGGATGTCGTCTTCCTTGCTCGCCAGCGAGGCGTTTCGGCGCAGCGTGTCCAGGGCGCGGTTCCTGGCCACCTGGACCAGCCAGCCGGTCGGGTTGTCCGGCACGCCGCGGAAGGGCCACAGGCGCAGGGCCTGGATCAGGGCCTCCTGCACCACGTCCTCGGCGAGGTCGAGGTGGGCAGGGCCGAAGATCCGCGTGAGCCCGGCGACCATCCGTCCCGACTCGCGTCGGAACAGATGGTCGACGAATTGACCGACGTCCGTCATGGCTACGATGTGGGCTCGGTCTCGCGCAGCTCGATCCAGCCGTACTCCAGATGTGGGCAGGTCTTCGCGAGGTCGGCGGCTTCCTCATAGTCCGCGGCCTCGATCACGAAGAAGCCGCTGAGGACCTCCTTGGTTTCACTGTACGGTCCGTCGGCCACGATGACTCCCGAGGTGCCCGGCCGCAGATGGCGGCCGCCCTCATCGCGCAGCTTTTCGCCCCCGGCCAGCTTGCCGCGCTCGGCGAGCCCCTGGCTCCACGCGCCGTAGCGCTCGATCACCCGTTGCATCTCCTCGGGGGTCCAGTCCTTCGCGACCTCCGGCGACTCGTGCAGAAACATCATGTACTTCGGCATCGTCGTTCTCCTTTCGTGATCCTAACGTCTGTCCATTCCAATGACGAACCGGGAGCCGGAAAATCGACACGGCCGTCGAAGTGGAACCGTTGGCTGAGTGCGAAAGAAAGATTGAGGGGTGTTCAAGGACTTTTCTTATATGAAAATGAAGAGTTTCCATATGAGAATTCAGAATTCTCGTACGAGAATTTGCTTTTCTCGCACAACGAAGAGCTTTTGTTGTGCGAAACTTGTAAATTATCGTACGAAAATTTACTGTTAACACCCCTGAGGGGAGAATTCTCGTACGAAAATTATGGATTCTTGTGCGAGAAAGAAGGATTGAGCCGCTACAATTCTGTTTCATGGAGCTGATCTCCACCCACATCGGCGCTGATTTCGACGCCTTCGCGGCCATGGTCGCGGCGTCGAGGCTCCATCCCGAGGCGAAGATGTTCTTTCCCGGCTCGCGGGAGGAGTCGCTGCGCCGGATGCTGGAGAGCGGCCTCGTCGAGCTGTCCGAGCTGCGGCGCAAGGAGGTCGATCCCGCGTCCCTGACGCGCGTGATCCTTTGCGACGTGCGCCAGAAGGAGCGGATCGGCGTCGTGGCCGAGTGGCTGGAGGCGAATCCGGAGATCGAGGTCTGGGCCTACGACCACCACCCGGACACCGATTCGGACGTGGAGACCCGCGGCGGGATCGTGGATCCGGATGTGGGCTCGACCTCCACGATCCTGGTGGAGGAGCTGCGGCGCCGGGGCCTGAAGTGCAGCGCTTCGGAAGCCGATCTGCTCCTCCTCGGGATCTACGAGGACACAGGCTCGCTCACCTATGCCACCACGAGCCCGCGCGACTTCGAGGCCGCGGTCTGGCTCCTCTCCCAGGGGGGCGACCTGGCGACCGTGCGGCGCTTCGTCTTGCGGCCGCTCGATCCCGAGCGCCTGGAGATTCTCCACCGGATGACCCAGCGCCTGGAGGTCCATCGCATCCATGGCCACCGGATCGGCATCGTGGAGGTGGACCTCGAAACCTATGTCGAGGAGCTGGCGCCGCTCGTTTCGCGCTGTCTGGAGGTGTTCGAGCTGCCGGTGCTCTTTGCTCTCTTTGGAGAAGGCACCGAGGGGGACCGGGTCACCCTGATCGCACGGGGCGGCCTGGACGGTTTCGACCTCGGCGAATTCCTGGGCACTTTCGGCGGAGGCGGCCACGCAACCGCGGCTTCGCCGCGAATCAAGCGGGCCACGACCCTGGAGAGCCGAGAGCGGCTCCTGCAGGAGCTGAGCACGGCGCTGCCTCCGGCGGCCCGCGCCTGCGACCTCATGATCTCTCCCTATGTCGAGATCCCGGCCGGGACTGCCATCGAGGAGACCAAGGCCCTGCTCAACACGCGCCGGGTGAACGCCGCTCCGGTCGTCGGAGCCGATGGCAGGGTGATCGGGATCGTCTCGCGCCAGACCCTCGACGCGGCTCTCCAGCACGGGCTCGGTGCGCGGCCGGTCTCGACCGTCATGACTCACGAGCTGGAGTGGATCGATCCCGCGGCGCCGGCCGAGGCGGTGGGGGAGCGGATGCTCTCGCGGCACCCGCGGTTCGTGCTGGTGGGAGATCCCGCTTCCGGAAAGCCTCTGGGGCTCATCACCCGCATGCAGATGCTCCGGCATCTCCATGG
>Ga0190269_10001182_pt1 | contig 12640 bp, 7 predicted proteins | sample Popmic249IS_FD_133749 | JGI IMG/M metagenome (GOLD analysis project Ga0190269, IMG submission 133749) | Populus adjacent soil microbial communities from riparian zone of Blue River, Arizona, USA - 249 IS | ecosystem: Environmental > Terrestrial > Soil > Riparian zone | place: USA: Arizona...
CTTTTGGCCGCCGGGGTCGGCGCGGAAGTGTGCCTCGTCCTCGGGCGTGAGGAAGGCCGACTGGTGGTGGTCGAACCACCACGTCAGGCGCGGGCTCGCGCTGTACTTGAAATCGACGATGGCGTTCTCTTCGCCGTCGAACATGCCCTCCTCGAAGAGCGCGCCGGGCTGGTGCAGCAAGGGCGTGTAGACGACCTCGGCGGCGGGCGCGACGCGCGCGCGGTAGAAGCGCGTGAAGACGGCCGCCGACGCGACGCCGTCGAAGCAGTGGCCGTGGTAGAGCAGGCGTAATCTCATCCGTCACCCTTCAGCGAACGAAACGGCATGGTAGAAAGCCCGCCATGATAGCAGCCGCGAGCCGGCAGCCAAAGCGGAGGCTGCCGGCTCGCGGGCGGGCGGGTTGCGCGCGGCCCCGGTCAGAAGATGATGCGGGAGTCGCTGGTCTCGCGCGAGTCGCGCGACTTGCGCAGGTCGCGCGTCACGTTTATCCGCTTGAGCCAGCGGTCGGTGCCGTCGAATCTCGCCTCGAAAGACTTGCGGCCGTGGACGGCGCGGTAGTTATCGACGAAGAGGAAGTCGCCCGGCCGGAGCACGACCTCCGTGAGCTTCGCGTCAATCTGGCGGACGAGCGCGTCGAGTGCGCGGCGCGAGACATCGTCGGCCGGCGCCGGCATGAAGTAGGGGTCGAGGCGCAGGTAGGGCGAGCGCGGGTGGCCGAGCAGCGCGGGCTGCGGGCGCGGGTTGCTGAGCATCTCTTCGATCTGCCGGTAGGCGGCGCTCAGGGTGTCTTCGGCCGCGCCGTTGCTCCCGCCGTTCTTCGCCGTGTGCGACTCGTCGGGCCGGATGGTGTAGCGCGGCTCGAAGAGCGTCCGCGTCAGGCCGGCGTCAAGTTCGAGCATGTCCACGGAGGCGTAAGTCGTCGGGACGCGGTCGGGGTTGCGCAGGCACATCAGCCCGACGTAGTCGCCCCGGTAGGGGTGGAAGGCGTCCTCGTTGTGCCACCAGATGGTCTGTTTGCTTCCGGTGCCGATCTGCTGGTCCTCGTCGCCCTTAATCGGCAGGACCTCGTGTATGAGGCGGCCGCCCTGCTGCGTCGCCCAGCCGAATACGTCGCCGAGCAGCGAGGCGAAGAGCATGAACAGCATCTCCTCGGCGAGCGTCGGCGAGGCGGCGGGCGCCTTCCAGTGTGCGGGGGTCGGCCCGAGTCTCGCGTCGTTAACGGGGTAGCCCGAGATGACGCAGACGCCCGGCGCCGGCTCCAGTTGTTTGAAGTCGTTGAGGAAGACGCGCACGCGGCGCGGCAGTTCGTGCGCGAAGACCGACACGTCCCTGAGGAAGCCCTCGTCCTCGGCCGAGCCGAAGCGTGAGGTCAGTTCGTCCAGCAGCGCGCGGATGGCGCTGATCTCTGCGGCGTCGAGTATGAGGCGTGACATGATCGCTGAACTCCCGTAAGTAGTCGCAACTCGGTTCCCTACCCTCGAAAGCGTAGTGCGGGGGCGAAAAGGATCAGTTTTGGTGCTAAAAAAGAGACGGCCGCGCGTTTGAATCAGTCAAACGCGCGGCCGTCTCTTTACCGACCCCAGTCTTTTCCCGCTTACGGCTGGCCGAAGCGTTGGCGGTACTCGGTGGAGGTGATGAACGCCTTGACGAGTTCGGCCTGCTCGAAGTTGCCGTTGAACCTTTCGAGGTTGGTGAGCCAGAAGTGGTAGCCGGTGTAGTCGGTGTCCTGCCCCTCGTTGGGGTTGCGCCGGAGGTAGCCGAAGTACTGCATGAGGACGAAGGCGCGGTTCTTCTCGCGCGCTTCGAGGACGGGGTGCTCGGCCACCTTGCGAATCACGGAGGCGCGGGCCGACGTGGTGTTGCCCGCGCCCGTCAACTCCTGCACGAGCGCCGCGGCCTCGGAGGCCGTGAGCACGCCGCCCGCGTTCTGGTCGAGCCGCGCGACGAACTCGGCCGGCGTGGTCGCCGCCGGGAAGGCGTCGGCGAAACGCTGGCGCGCGACGAACTCAAGCATGAAAGACTGCTTGTTGGCTTCGAGCTGCGCCTTCCACTCGCCCTGGTTGACGATCACGTCGCGGCCGATGCGCTGGCCGTCGGCGACCAACTCGTCGCGGCGGACGCGCGGCACCTGTATCTGCTGCACGCCGCCGAAGGTCGAGGTGCCGGCCGCGTCGCCGTACGCGACCTTGTAGAGCCGCTCGACGAGGTAGCCGGTCTGCTGGAACTCGATGGAGAGGAAGAAGGCCGCCGAGACGTTGATGCGCGTCACCTCGCGGCACTGCGCGTTCGCGCCGCACGAGTCGATGACGGCCGACCAGTGTGCGAGGCCCGGCGCGTCCGGCTCGCGGTTGAGGAAGTCGCGGTAGTGTTGCGAGACGAAGAACGGGGTTGTGTCGATGGGGTTGACGGGCGTCGAGATGTTGTAGACGCCGAGCGTGACGGCGCTCGGGATGGAGCCGGCCTTCCAGGCTTTGGCCTTGAGAATCGTGCTGGAGGTGAGTCGGATTGAGGCGCCGTTGGCGACCGTGGGGTCCGCTTCGGTCGGGTCCTGCCCGTTGGTCGTGAAGTGGATACGAGCGCCGGGCGTCGAGCACGAGACGGTCACGTCCACGGGGCCGTTGAAGTCGTTGAAGATGTCGTGCGGCGGGTTAAAGGTCGGCGCGCTGACGGCCAGAAGGCCGGTCGGGCGCGCGGGCGCGAGCCGGTCGGCCGTCAGGCCGTCGCCGAGTTGGCCGCGGTCGCCCGCGCCCCAGAGCCAGAGCGTGCCGTCCGCCTTCAGCGCGGCGCTGTGCGCCGAGCCGCCTTCGATAAACGCGACGCCGCCGAAGTTCGGAATCTGCTTCGGCGTCGGGTTCTCGCCGACCTGCACGCCCCAGCCGAGTTGGAAGCGGCTGTTGCTGCCCCACGTCCAGACCGTGCCGTCCGCCGAGAGCGCCATGCAGTGCTCGTCGCCGCTGGCGATTGCTTTGACGCCCGCGGGCAGCCCCGCGATTTGGACGGGCGTCGGGTGCGGCTGTAGGTCGCGCGCCGCGCCGAGTTGCCCCGAGCCGTTGTTGCCCCAGACCCAGACCGTGCCGTCCGCCTTCAAAGCCATGCTGTGCGCCTCGCCTGCCGCGACCGCGATTACGTCCGAGAGGCCGACGGTCTGCACGGGGTCGGGCCGCCCGTTATTGACCGTGCCGTCGCCGAGGTGGCCGGCCCAGTTGGCGCCCACGCCCCAGACCGTCTTGTCCGTCTTCAGGAAGAGGACGTGCCCGCCGCCCGCGGCCATCGCCGCGACGTTCGAGATGCCGCCCAGTTGAACGGGCGAAGTCCTGACGACGAAGACGGTGCCGCCGAAACTCCCTGCGCCCCAGTTCCAGATGGTGCCGTCGGCCTTTCGCGCGACGGCGTAGAAGTCTCCGGCCGCGATCTCGACGACGTTCGAGAGGCCCGAGACCTGCACGGGCCGCGTGCGGTCGGTCGTCGTGCCGTCGCCGAGCTGGCCCTGATTGTTCGAGCCCCACGCCCAGACCGTCCCGTCGGACTTCAAGGCGAGGACGAAGCCGCGGCCTTCGGCGACCTGCGTGACGCCGCCGAGGCCCGCGACCTGTTGCGGCGTCGAGTTCATAAACCCGATCCCGCCGTTGCCGTCGCCGAGTTGCCCGCTCTCGCCCGCGCCCCAGGACCAGACCGAGCCGTCGTTGCGCACGCTCGTCGAATGGTTGAAGCCGGCCGAGACGGTCCTGACGGCTTCGAGGAACGACTCGGCGACCACGTTCGTCTGCACGGTGACAGAGTCGTTCGACGCCACGGGGTCGGGCCGGAAGCTCGCGGCCGAGGCCGTGTTCTGCAAGACCGAGCCGGGCGCGGCCGTCACCCCGGCGACTATCTGGAAGACGACGCCGAAGTCACCGGGGAACGCGCCGAGCGACGAGAGCCGGCCCGTCACCGTGTTGCCGGAGGCCGAGCAGGTGGCGGCGAAGTGCGTGGAGGTGCAGGAGACGAACGTCGTGCCGGCGGGCAGCACGTTCGTCATTACAACGTCCTCGGCCGTGCTCGGGCCGTGGTTGCGGACGCGCACGTTGTAGGTGATGTTCTGGCCCGAGACGACGGGCTCGGGCGCGGCAGCCATGCCCACTTCGAGGTCCGAGCGCAGCGGCGCGGGCGGGTTGCGCGGCGCGAAGGTCACGGACTGCGCGTTCGTGAGGCTCAGGGGCGCGGCGACGGACGTGTGCGAGGGCACGACGTAGGGCTCCAGCGCGCCGCCCGAGATGCCGACGACGACGGGCTGCAAGTTCTGGTTGCCGGGGCCGTAGCGCGTCTGAATCGTCCCGTCGCGGCGCAACTCTATCTCGAAGTTGACGGGCGTCTCGTCGCCGAACTTGACGGCCTGCCAGCGGAAGACGACGCGGTCGCGGTCGGGCGAGACGACGTACACGTCGTCTGTGGCGCGGCGGTCGGTGCGCAGGTCGCTCCACATGCCGGCGATCATGGCGAGGCGGTCGAGGTTTTCCGGCAGCGGGAAGGCGCCGTCGTCCGAAGTGTCGTGCGCGCGCGGGACGGCGAAGTCGGGCGGCATGGGGACGTAGAGCGCGCCATTCGTCGAGACGGAGACGGTCGTCGTCGCGAAGCCGTAGAAGACGAAGGGGAAGGGCAGCGAGACCGAGTCGAGAAACTTGTCGTCGGCCTTAAGTCCCAAAGCCGTGCCCGAGTTCTCGGCCGTCAAAGGCGAGTTGGCTTCAAGCGCGACCGTGTAGGGGTCGGCCGCGTCCGCCGGCACGCTGACGTGGACGGACTGCGAGGGGCCGGCGTTGCCGACGTTGTCAACGGCGCGGACGCGGAGCTGCCCCGAAGTGTGGCCGAAGGGGAGGCTGACGAAAAGCCCGCGCTCGGTGCCCGAGTCGAGCGGCAGGACCGTGGCGAGCCGCGTCTGCTCGCCCGTCGAAGCGTCCGTGAATGTCACCTCGTCGGCCGAGGCGCGGCCCGCCGTGCCGTCGTCGCCCGGCTCCACCCAGCGCAGTTCGACGCGGCGGCCCGTCTGCGTGCTGACGCGGAAGTTGGAGGCGGCGGCCGGCGCCGTCTGGTCCGTTTCGAGCGCGGCCAGCACCGCCTTCGAGGCGTTCAGGCGGCGCGAGCCGTTCGAGGTGTTGAAGAGCCCGCCGGCCTCGTCGCCGTTGTAGACGACCGTGGCGCGAAGCTGCGAGAGCGGGGCCGAGGGCGAGGCGGCCGAGGCAAGCGCGGCGGCGCCCGCGACGTGCGGCGCGGCCATCGAAGTGCCGCCGAAGACGGAGTAGGTCGAGCCGTCCGCCTCGGTGTACTCCGGCTTCAGGCCGAGCCCGCCGTAGCCGCGCGGCGTCGTGCTTAGGATGCCGGAGCCCGGCGCGGCGACGTGGACCGTCTGCGGGCCGCGGTTCGTGAACTCAGAGGCCGGGCCGCCGGCGGTGTCGGTGGCGGCGACCGAGACGACGTTCGGCAACTCGTAGCCGGCCGGGTAGACGGGCACCACGTCGTTGTTCATCCGCTCGTTGCCGGCCGCGGCGACGAAGAGGATGCCGGCCGCGTTCAACTGCGCGATGGCGTCGCGCAAGGTCTGCGAGAACCCCTGGCCGACGTAGCTGTTGTTCAGCACGCGCAGGTTCACGCCGCGCTGCCGCATGGCGAGCGCGTACTGGTAGCCTTCGAGGATGTCGGAGTCTTTGCCGGTGCCGTCCGAGCCGATGACCTTGATGGGGAGGAGGCGGACCTGCCAGTTGACGCCCGCGACGCCCGCCGCGTTGTTGCCGCGCGCGCCGAGGATGCCGGCGACGTGCGTGCCGTGTGCGTCCGCCGTCGCGCCGTCGAAGACCGAAGGGTTGTTGGCGCCGACGAAGTCGAAGCCCCTCACGTCGTCAACGAAGCCGTTGCCGTCGTCGTCCACGTTGTTGCCCGCCACCTCGGCCGAGTTGACGAAGACGTTCTCCTGAAGGTCGCGGTGGCCCGTGTCGATGCCCGTGTCAACGACGCCGACGACGACCGAGTCGCTGCCGGTCGTCACGTCCCAGGCCGCCTCGGCGTCGATGTCCGCGCCCGCCGTGTTCCTGAGCGCCCACTGGTCCGCGTAGCGCGCGTCGTTCGGCGCGGCCGCGGCGCGGCGCAGGTAGTTCGGCTCGGCGTAGAGCACGTCGCTGCGCGACCTGAACGCCTCGACGGCGCGCAGCGTCTCTCCCGCGGGAACGAGCGCGAGGCGCAGGCCGTCGAGCAGGTCCGAGCCGCCGAAGCGTTCGAGCGCGACCGCGATGTCTCGGCCGTCGTCGGCCGCGCGCAGAGAGCCCAGACGCTCCTGCCCCTTGGCCGCCGTCTCGGAACGGAAGCGGACCAGAATCTCGCCGGGCGCGAACTCCGCGCCGAACGCCTTGCCGGAGCCGTTCGCCTGCTCCTGAAGCGGGCCGACGGCCGCCGCCGCGAGCGGCAGCAGCAGCAGCGCCGAAGCCGCGAAGGCCGCGGCGAGCGTTAACGTGAGCCTGCGGCGCACACTTCGAGGGCGAGGGGAACGACTTGCAAACATCTAAGACTGCTCCTGAAAAATGGAGAATTTTGGTGTGAAAACCGGGTCGGGGAGGCGGGTCTTACACTCTCTACACGGCACGCCGCCCGCGGCCCAGACTTCCAAGGCCGCGGGCGGCTAGAGGCGTGCGGACGAAATAATACTACAGCCGGGGCGGGGGGCGCACCCGCGCGGGGACGGCTTAACTACTTCTTTTCACAGGGCTCGACGGCCGCCTGCTCCTTGAGCCCGAGCTTCTCGCGGATGAAGCGTTCGGCGTCCTTCTCTATCAATTCGCCGCCGACGACCCACGCCTTTTCCATGAGAACGTCGCCGGACTTCTTGACCTTCGCCGGCTCAAGGAAGACGTTGAAGGGCGAGCCCCAGCGGCGCGAGTCGCTGCACGCCTGCCGGTAGGCGTAGTGCGTCGTCTGGTCGCGCGCCTCGCGCGTTTCCGACTCGACGACCACGGGGTAGGGGGCGCCGCCCTGCGCCTCGAAATACTTCCGCGTGTCGTCGGCGGAAGCGTACTCGCTGACGCCCACCACGTCGAAGCCGTCCTTCTTGTACTTCGCGTAGAGCTTCGCGACGAACGGCGCCTCGGCCTTCCAGTTGCCGCACCACGGCGCGAAGTACACGACCATCACGAGCTTCTTCCCCGCCAGCAACCGCCGCAAGTTCACCGGCTCGCCCCCGCTCAGGCTCTTGAACGTCCAGTCCTTGTAATCGATCTTCTGCTCGATCAGCGGCGCGTACTCGTGCCCGTCCTGCGCCCGCACCCCGACCGACAGGAGCACGGCCGACAAGACCGCGAAGGCGGCGGCGCGTGTGAGAGTTCTAAACATGATGTTGCTCTCCTTAGAGTCCGGCGTGGCCGGGGGAAAATCGGAACTACCTCTCTCGGTGCCCGAGCATCCGTGCGCTCTCTGCTCTGGCCCCTTTGACGAGCCATTCTATCGGCCGCTCCGCCGGGACGGCCGGGTTCACCCAGACGACCTTTTGGATGGCGGCGACGGCCGGCGCCGCTGCCTTGAACAGCCGCCTGACGATTTCGTCGAGCGAAACGACGCTGAGGTCGTTGGCGAGCGCGGCTTCAATCAGATGAAAGTCTTTACGCAAGGCCGTCATTTTTTTCGGCGTCGCCGCCGCGCCCTCAATCTCGCGCCGTGTTACGACATTTGCCCCAATCTTGTCGGACATCACTCGCCCGCGGGCCGCCATCGCCGCCAGCCATGTGCTCGCGAAGTGAGACATGTGTTTATCCCACTCGACCCTGAGCGGGGGCGGCATTACGACGCAGTGACGAGTCTCCCGCCGCATCTTTTCCAAAAATTTTCGGCAGTCCGTCGAGACGGGCGCCGTGGCCGTCTCTCCGCCGGCCGCAGCCGCGACCGAAGCGTCCACGACGAGGCGCCGCCCCTTCTTAGCCAGCACGCCGCCTCTTCCCACGCGAGGCGCGCGCCTCGACGGCGTCGAGGTACTTGCTCTGCGCCTCCAACTCGATGTCGGCGAAGTCCTCGGGCCAGTCGCCGAACGAGCCGGCCTCGTCCAGGTCCGCGCTCTTGATGGTCGTCGCCCCGTTCCGGCGCTCAAACCAGTGGAGTTTTACCAACTCGGGCGCGAGCTTTCCCTCGGCCACGAGCGTCTGAATCCCGAGGATGAGCAGCGCGCTGTGCGTCTCGGCGACGACGTGGACGCCCCGCCCCGCCGCGTCGGCCAGAACCTTCGCCATCGCCGTCTGCGCCCGCGGGTGCAAATGAATCTCCGGCTGCTCCAAATAAACCAACTGCCCCGGCCTCGCCTCCCTCAACGCCACCACCACCGGCAACGTCTGCGACACACCCAAGCCCACATCCGCGATACTCACCATGTCACTCGTCTTGCCCTTCGCCTCCCGTGGCAACCGAGCTACCTGCAACTCCACCTGCGTATCATTAAGCGGTATCGCCGAAACCCTCGAAGTCAGGCAAAGCTCATTCAGGTCTTCGCCCACTCCCTCTAAATTCTCCTTATCATTCTCGGCCTGCCATTTAGCGATGACGCTAGCGACGTAATTCTCAAACGTGCCGGGAAAGGTCTTACCGACAGCGGCGAGGGCATAGGTTCTTTCTGGATTGCCTCTCAAACCCGGAATATGGATTGTCTCACGAATATGACGACCGATTTCTTCTCCCGGAATTGCCTTAACCTTCAAGTAGCTGCTATCGCCGTGTCGTCTGACAGCATAGTTAAGAAAGAAACGCTCGCGAATGACCATCGCATCATAATGTTCAATAAACAAGAGCAACTTAATCTCATCTTCAGTTAGATCAGGCCGAATCTCAGATTTATAGCCCCCTTTACTAAACGCGCTTCTTTGAACTTCAATGGGCGTGCCAAGCTGCTTCCTAAAATAAGTCGTTAGCTTCCCCTCATTAGTTGTTTCAATCCCTATACTAAAACTGTCTGTGTGTTTGCCGCGGGCGGTGTGGGAGAGGAATTGGTCGGCGGAGGTGAAGCGGACGTTGGGGCCGTCGAGGCGGAGGGCGCCGGGGTCGTAGCTGGCTTCGAGGGTCTGCTTGAGGAGCAGGAGGGGCTGCATGATGCTTGACTTGCCGGAGCTGTTGGCCCCGGCGAGTATCGTCAGCGGGCGGACCTCAATCGACTGCTCCTCGACGATGGACTTGAAGCCGGCCACGGAGATTCGGGTGATCCCGTCGGGCCGGGCCGGCTCGTCCGTCTTCTTTGGGGCAGCGGGCTTTGCCATGGCGTTTACTGCGTCGGCGGCTGTTCGTCGAGGAGCGGGGCGAGGGCCGACTCGAAGTAGGCGCGGGTCTTTTCGCCGATGATGGTCTGGCGGACGCGGCCCTGTCGGTCGATGAGGAAGGTGGTGGGGAGCACGCCGACGGCGTAGTCCGTCGCCACCGAGTCGCCGCCGAAGGCGACCGTGTAGTCCATCTTGATGTCCTGCTGGTATTCGCGGACCAGTTCGGGCGAGTCGTGCGTGGTGACGCCGATGACCTCGAAGCCCCGCGGCCCGAGTTCGCGGTTGAGTTCCGAGAGCGCGGGTATCTCGGCGCGGCAGGGGACGCACCACGTCGCCCAGAAGTTCAGGAGCACGACGCGGCCGCGGTACTCGCTCAGGCGGAACGGGCGGCCGTCGAGGGTCTTAAGCTCCACGTCGGGCGCCGGCTTGTAGGAGGCGTTGGTGGCCGGCGCGGGCAGCGCGCCCGGCGCGTTCGCGGCCGGCGGCTGCGGCGGGACCGGCTCGGTCCTGACGAGGTTCTCGGCGTTCGGCATCCAGCCGGCAAGGGCGCTCGCAAGCTTCGGCAGGAGGTTGAAGGCGACGAGCGCGCCGATGAAGATGAGCAGCACGCCCGAGGCGACTTCGACCTTGTGCAGGTGGCGGCGGAACTTGCCGTAGAAGCCGAGGAACTGGTTGAGGATGAGCCCCGCGACGAGGAACGGGATGGCGAGCCCCGCGGCGTAGAAGGCCGAAAGGATGAGGCCGTTGCGCCAGCCGCCGCTGGTCGCCGCCAGCCCGATGATGCCGCCGAGGATGGGGCCGATGCACGGCGTCCAGCCGGCGGCGAAGGCCACGCCCAGAAGCATCGCGCCGAAGGGGCCGCGCGGCTTGTCCTCAGAGAACTTGCGCGTGTCTTTGTAGAGCGCGCCGATCTTCAGCACGCCCATCATCTGAAGCCCGAAGAGCACGATGACGAGGCCGCCGACCCAGCGCACCCAGGGGCGCGTGAAGAGCACGGTGCCGACCCACCCGGCCGTCGCGCCGAGCAGGATGAAGATGATGGAGACGCCGACGTTGAAGGCCAGCGAGTTGAAGATGACGGCGCGCCTCGCCTTCGCGCGCGACCCGCCCTCGCCCTTCAGGTGCTCGACGCTCACGCCCGAAATCATCGAAAGGTACCCGGGCACGAGCGGCAGCACGCACGGCGTCAGGAACGACAGCAGCCCCGCGGCGAAAGCGATGGCGATGGTAATGTTAGAACCTTCCATAACGTGCCTAGCTTACATCACGTAAATCGTGAATCGTAAATCGTGAATCGTAAAGAGCCGTGAATAGTGAATCGTAAATGGTGAATCGGAAGAACTGCTTTTAACGATTCACGATTTACGATTCACGGTTTACGGCTTTTCGTCTATCAGCTTCTCGACCATCGAGGCGAGGGCGCGGGCCTCGTCTTCGTCGGCGCTGATGGTGATGAAGCGGACTCGGCCCCTGCGGTCGAGAAGGACGGCCGTCGGGATCGAGGTGACGTTGTAGTTGGCGTTGTTGTCGTGCGTCTCGGCGATGGCGAAGCCGTAGGCGACCCCGTTCTCGCGCTTGTACTGGCGCAGGTAGGCCAACTGCTCGGCGCGCGACTCGCCGCCGCCCTCCACCCCGCTCTCGAAGTCTGTGAGTCCGAGGACGACGAGGCCGCGGTCCTTGTACTTGCGGTGCAGCGCGTTGAGTTTCGGGATGGTGATGCGGCAGGGGCCGCACCACGTCGCCCAGAAGTCTATGAGCACGACCCGGCCGCGCAAGCCTTCGAGCGTCACGGGCTGCTGGTCGATCCACTCGGCGACTTCGAGCGCGGGCGGCTTCGCGGCCTCAAGGCCCGGCACCTCGGGCGGCGCGTCGAGCCCCTCGCCCTCGCCCAAAAGCATCCTCGTCGCCTGCCCGTAGAGCCGGGCGGAGGCGAGCGCGAGGCCGCGCGCGCGAATCTCCTGAATGACGGCGACCGCCTCCGCGCGCCGCCCCGAGCCCTTGAGCGCGGCGACCAGCGTGACGCCCGCGCCGACGATGGCCGTGTCGCGCTCGCGCGCGGGGACTTTCCTGTCGCCGACGATGCGGAGCGCCGCGTCGTAGGCCGCGCGCGCGTAAGGGGCGGCCCGCGCCGGCTCCTTCTTCTTCGTGTAATACGAGGCCAACTGCGTGTTCATGCGGTGCAGGTCGGCCGGAAGCAGCGGCCCCGCGGCCGTGTAGTCCGAGAGCGCCCGCTCGGCTTCGGCGACGAGCCCGAGGACGGCGGCGTGCTGCACGACGACGACGCGCGCGTGCTGGCGCATGTTGGCCGGCGAAGAGGCGGCGTCGGCGAGGAAGCGTCGCATGGCGTCGAGCGCGCCTTCGGGCTTGCCGGCCAGCGTGTAGAGTTGGCCGGCGTAGTAGAGGTCTTCGCCCTTCAGCGTGCCGCGCGCGGCGAGCCGCGTGACGCTTGCGAGCGCGAGGTCGCGCTGCTCCTGAAAGACCTTCGCTTCGAGCGCCCGGTTGTAGGGCACCTGCTCTTTGGCGAACTGGTCGAACCTGCGGCGCACGTAGCTCTCGGCCTCTTCGAAGAGGGCGCGCGCCGGAGCGTCGGCCGAAGGCGCGGCGGCCGGGGCCGGCTTGCCTTCGCCGTTCCCCTGCGGGTTCTGACGTGCGTGCGAGGGGGCGGCCGAGAGGACGGCGGCGACGAGGGCTGTCAAAAAGAGTCTGGGCATGAGTGCTTCTGAAAAAAAATCCTTAAAACGTCGGAGCTTTCAGGGGCTTTAGGCCGAGCCCGCAAGCCAACGGCGGAAGCGTTCGGGCGAGAAGGCGTCCGACCCTTCGGGCAGCAGGTCGGGCCAGCGGCCTTCGAGCAGGTCGGCGACTATCTCGCCGGTCGCGGGCGCGAGTAGGATGCCGTTGCGGTAGTGGCCGGTTGCGTAGAAGAGGCCGCGCGCCTCGGTCGCTTCGCCGAACACGGGCCACCCGTCCTCCGTCCGGGGGCGCAGGCCCGCCCAAGAGTCGGTCAGCCTGAGCGACCCGACGCCGGGCGCGATCTCCAAAGCGTGCGAGGTTATCTCGTTGAGGCCGCCGGCCGTCACCGAACAGTCGAAGCCCGCGTGCTCGGTCGTCGAACCTGCCAGCAGTCTTCCGTCGCGGCGCGGGACGAGGTAGCCGCGCGGGCTGTAGACGACGTGGCGCAGCGACTGCGCGTGCGTCGCCTCCTGCTCGAAGCAGAGCATCTGCCCGCGCACGGGCTCGACGCGCGCCGAGGGGAAGCGCGCCGCCGCGCCCGCCTCCAGAAGCGGCACGCCGGAAGCCCACGCGCCCGCCGCTAAAACGACCGCGCCCGCGCTCAAAAGCCCGCGCGAAGTCTCGACCCCGACCGCGCGGCCGCGGCCCACCCTCACGCC
>Ga0190269_10001183_pt1 | contig 12634 bp, 23 predicted proteins | sample Popmic249IS_FD_133749 | JGI IMG/M metagenome (GOLD analysis project Ga0190269, IMG submission 133749) | Populus adjacent soil microbial communities from riparian zone of Blue River, Arizona, USA - 249 IS | ecosystem: Environmental > Terrestrial > Soil > Riparian zone | place: USA: Arizona...
GAGCTGTTCCGCTCGGCCGAGGTGGCAAACTTGGCCGCCGCTTCTTCGTGCGGCAGCGACTTCTTCGCCAGGGTGATGAGCTTCTCGACGATCGGACGCAGTTCCTTGGCCTTGGGCAAGGTGGTCACGATCTGCTCGTGCTTGATCAGGGCGGCCGACATGTTGGCGAACATCGCCTTGCGGTGGCTGGCGGTTCGGTTGAGCTTACGGTTGGCGTTACCGTGGCGCATTTTAGTCTCCTATTCTTCTAGGCCGCGCGAGATCAGTAGTGATCTTCGTAGCGCTTGGCGAGATCATCGATGTTTTCCGGTGGCCAGTTGGCGACGTCCATCCCGAGATGGAGGCCCATCTGAGCCAGAACTTCCTTGATTTCGTTAAGCGACTTGCGACCGAAGTTCGGGGTGCGCAGCATCTCGGCTTCCGTCTTCTGGATGAGGTCGCCGATATAGACGATGTTGTCGTTCTTCAGGCAGTTGGCGGAACGGACCGAGAGCTCGAGCTCGTCCACCTTCTTGAGCAGGGCCGGGTTGAACGCCAACTCGGGCACCGAATCCTGGGTCTTTTCCTTGCTGGGCTCTTCGAAGTTGACGAAGACGGTCAGCTGGTCCTGGAGGATGCGCGCGGCATAGGCCACCGAATCCTCGGGAGAGATGGCGCCGTTGGTCTCGACCTGCAGCGTCAGCTTGTCGTAGTCGAGCACCTGGCCCTCGCGGGTCGCGTCCACCTTGTAGGAGACGCGGCGGACCGGCGAGAACAGGGAGTCGACCGGGATATAGCCGATCGGCGCGTCGTCGGGGCGATTGCGGTCGGCCGCGACATAGCCCTTGCCGGTATTGACGGTGAACTCGATATTGATCTCGGCGCCGTCGTCCAGGTGGCAGATCACCAGGTCCGGATTGAGGATCTCGATGTCGCCGGTCACCTTGATGTCGCCGGCAACGACCGCGCCCGGTCCCTGCCTGCTCAGCGTCAGGCGCTTCGGGCCTTCCGACTGCATCTTGACGGCGATTTCCTTGACGTTCAGCACGAGATCCGTGATGTCCTCGCGGACGCCCGGAAGCGAAGAGAATTCGTGCAGAATGCCCTCGATCTGGATCGCGGTCACCGCTGCGCCCTGCAGCGACGACAACAGCACGCGACGCAGGGCGTTGCCGAGAGTGAGACCATAGCCGCGCTCCAGCGGCTCGGCAACGACCGAGGCCACGCGCGCGTTGTCGCTACCCGAAACAATGTCCAGCTTGGTCGGCTTGATTAATTCCTGCCAGTTCCTCTGGATGGTCACGGTAACATCCTTTCAAAATCGCGGCCCTCGCCCCGGCCGCTATGCCGCAAACGCTACTAGGCTTCCGAACGACGCAGGCGGAAGCGGGAATCCCAATCAGACGCGGCGACGCTTGCGCGGCCGGCAGCCATTGTGCGGGATGGAGGTAACGTCGCGGATGCTGGTGACGTTGAAACCGGCGGCCTGCAGCGCCCGCAGGGCGGACTCACGGCCCGAGCCGGGACCGCGCACTTCGACCTCGAGGGTCTTCATGCCGTGTTCCTGGGCCTTCTTGGCGGCGTCTTCCGCGGCGACCTGCGCGGCGTAGGGCGTCGACTTGCGCGAGCCCTTGAAGCCCATCACGCCCGACGACGACCAGGAGATGGTGTTCCCCTGCACGTCGGTGATGGTGATCATGGTGTTGTTGAAGGAGGCGTTCACATGGGCGACGCCAGAGGTAATGTTCTTGCGCTCACGGCGGCGAACGCGTGCGGTCTCAGTCTTAGCCATTTACTTCCTCAGTTCGATATCAGCGCTGCCGTAAGCCCAGTGCCCCAGCAGCTCCACCGAAGAACCCCGGAGGGGTTCTTACTTCTTCTTGCCGGCGATCGGCTTGGCCGGACCCTTGCGGGTGCGGGCATTGCTGTGGGTGCGCTGGCCGCGCACCGGCAGGCCGCGGCGGTGACGCAGGCCACGGTAGTTGCCCAGATCCATGAGCCGCTTGATGTTCATGGCCACCTGGCGACGCAGGTCGCCTTCCACCACGTAGTCGCGGTCGATGGTCTCGCGGATCTGGATGACTTCGGCGTCGGTCAGTTCATTGACCCGGCGCTCGGTGGGGATGCCCACCTTTTCGCAGATATCTGCGGCGAACTTGTCGCCGATCCCGTGAATGTACTGAAGCGCGATGATCACGCGCTTGTTCGTCGGGATATTGACGCCAGCAATACGAGCCACGTCTGCTCTCCTTCAATCAACAGCAGGGTCGCGCCCTGTGCCGTTCAACAACAAGGGACCGGAGTTCGACCCCCCACACTGCGGAGGAACCGAATCCAGCCCAATAATTCATGAGACAGATGCGGTTCATTAAGGACTTGTCCGGGCAAAGTCAACAGTCCCGGACGAGCTCTTGTTATTTCTCGATCGCCTGCTTGATCGCGGCGGTCACGGTGTCTACCGGGGCCATGCCGTCGACGGTCTTGAGCAGGCCCTTCGACCGGTAATAGTCCACCAGCGGCGCCGTCTGGGCCGTGTAGACCTCGAGCCGCTTGCGGACGACTTCTTCGTTGTCGTCCTGCCGGCCGCTCTCCTTCGCCCGGTTCACCACCCGGCGGACGAGTTCGTCGGTATCGGCCTTGAGCTCCACCACGGCGTCGAGCGCCATGCCCTTGTCGGCCAGCATGCGCCCGAGGGCGTCGGCCTGGGCGATGGTCCGCGGGAAGCCGTCGAGGACGAAGCCGCTGCGGCAGTCCTCCTGGTCCAGCCGTTCGGAGACGATGCCGTTGACGATGTCGTCGGAGACCAGGTCGCCCCGGTCCATGATCACCTTGGCCGCCTGGCCCATCGGCGTCTTGGCCGCGATCGCCGAGCGGAGGATGTCTCCGGTCGACAGCTGCGGGATGCCGTAGGTGTCGACCAGGACTTTGGCCTGGGTGCCCTTGCCGGCACCCGGCGGCCCCAAAAGGATCAGCCTCATCGGCGCTTGCCTCCCCCAAGGCGGGACCTTTTCACCAGGCCCTCGTATTGCTGGGCGATCAGGTGGCTCTGGATCTGGCTGATCGTGTCGAGCGTCACCGTCACCATGATCAGCAGCGAGGTGCCGCCGATGAACTGGGAAACGTTGAGCTGGCTGTGCACGAGCTCCGGAATGAGGGCGACGACCGTCAGGTAGATCGCCCCGACCACGGTGATGCGCGTCAGGACGTAGTCGATGTATTGCGCCGTCCGCTCGCCCGGGCGGATGCCCGGGATGAAGCCGCCGGAGCGCTTCAGATTGTCCGCCGTATCGGTCGGGTTGAACACGATGGCGGTATAGAAGAACGCGAAGAAGATGATCAGCGCCGCGAACAGGATGATGTACAGCGGCTGTCCGCGGCCCAGCAGCGCGGCCGTGACCTGCAGCCACTGGGGCGCATTGCCCTGGGCCGCGAAGGACGCGATGGTCGCCGGCAGCAGCAGCAGCGAGGAGCCGAAGATCACCGGGATCACGCCGGAGGTGTTGAGCTTCAAGGGCAGGTGCGAGGTGTCGCCCTGGAACATCTTGTTGCCCACCTGGCGCTTCGGATACTGGATCAGCAGGCGCCGCTGGGCACGCTCGAAGAACACGATGGCCGCGATCACCACGATGGCGATCAGCAGCAGCAGAATGCCCATGTAGCCCGGCAAGGCGCCGGTCCGGCTCAGTTCCAGCGTCTGCGCGATGGTCGCCGGCAGATTGGCTACGATGCCCGCGAAGATGATGAGCGAGATGCCGTTGCCGACACCGCGCGAGGTGATCTGCTCGCCCAGCCACATCAGGAACATGGTGCCGCCCACCAGGGTGATCACCGTCGACAGGCGGAAGAACCAGCCGGGATCCAGCACGACGCCCGGCGTCGCCTCGAGGCCGACGGCGATGCCGTAGGCCTGGACGGCGCAGAACACCACCGCGAGGTAGCGGGTGTACTGGTTGATCTTGCGGCGGCCGCTCTCCCCTTCCTTGCGCAGCGCCTCGAGGCGCGGCGAGGCGGTGGTGATCACCTGCACCACGATGGACGCCGTGATGTAGGGGATGAGGTTGAGCGCGAAGATCGCCATGCGCTGCACGGCGCCGCCGGCGAACATGTCGAACATGCCGAAGATGCCCTGCTGCGCCTGCTCGAAGCTCTGGCGGAAGGCATCCGGGTCGATGCCCGGCACCGGCACATAGGTGCCCAGGCGATAAACGAGCAACGCACCCAGGGTGAACCAGATGCGCTGCTGGAGGGCCTTCGCCTTGGCGAAGGTCGCGAAGCTGAGATTGCGGGCCAGTTGCTCGGCTGCGGATGCCATAGTCGCTCCTTGCTAAGGGCTGGCGCCCTTAGGCTTCAGCCGATGCTTTTGCCTCTGGCATATCGACCTTGCCGCCGGCCGCTTCAATAGCTGCGACGGCGCCAGCCGAGGCATGGACCACGTCGAAGGTTGCGTTCTTGGCGGTGAACGAGCCCGCATTGATCAGGCGCACGCCGTCCTTGACGCGGCGGATCACACCGGCAGCCACCAGGGCCTGGGCGTCGATGACCGCGCTGGCGTCGAGCTTGCCCGCGTCGATGGCCGCCTGGATGCGGTCGAGGCGGACGGCATTGTAGTGCCGCGGGTTGGGCACGTTGAAGCCGCGCTTGGGCATGCGCATGTGCAGGGGCATCTGGCCGCCCTCGAAGCCATTGATGGCAACGCCCGAACGTGCGGTCTGGCCCTTGCCGCCGCGCCCGCCGGTCTTGCCCTTGCCGGAACCGATGCCTCGGCCGATGCGGGTGCGGGTCTTGGAAGCGCCCGGATTGTCGGAGAGATTGTTCAAACGCATTTGCGCCACCTGTTCTCAATACATGATCCCGCGAAGGCGGCGCCGTTCCCGGCTCGATCATGCGCAACTGGAAAACGAGCCCCGAGGGGCTCTTAAGTTCTAGTTCTCGCTAACGACACGCACGAGATGCGGGACCTTGCCGATCATGCCGCGCACTTCGGGAGTGTCCTTCAGCGTCGACTGCCTGCGCATCTTGTTGAGGCCGAGCCCGATGAGGGTGGCGCGCTGCGATTTTTCACGGCGGATCGGGCTGCCGATCTGCTCGATGGTCACTGTCTTGTCAGCCATTTCTATCTCCGTCCCGAGTCTTGCCTAAAATCAAGCCTCGGCAGTCTCGCCGCGGCGAGCCTGAAGTTCCGAAACCTTGAGGCCGCGGCGGGCGGCCACGGAACGCGGGCTGTCGACGCGCTTGAGCGCATCGAAGGTCGCGCGGACCATGTTGTACGGGTTGGCCGTGCCCTGGGACTTGGCGACGATGTCGTTGATGCCCAGGGTCTCGAACACCGCACGCATCGGGCCGCCGGCGATGATGCCGGTACCCGGGACGGCGGCGCGCAGGATCACCTTCCCTGCCCCGTGCCGGCCCACCACGTCGTGGTGGAGCGTGCGGGCTTCGCGCAGGGGAACGCGGATCATCTGGCGCTTGGCCTGCTCGGTGGCCTTGCGGATCGCCTCGGGGACCTCGCGCGCCTTGCCGTGACCGAAGCCGACGCGGCCCTTCTGGTCGCCGACAACGACGAGCGCGGCAAAACCGAAGCGCCGGCCACCCTTCACCACCTTGGCCACACGATTGATGTGCACCAGGCGGTCGATAAATTCGCTTTCGCGCTCTTGAACGTCTCTCATAGCTTCAACCAGCTCTTGTTATGGTGCCAGGGTCAGAACTGCAGGCCGCCCTCGCGGGCAGCGTCTGCGAGGGCCTTGACCCGGCCGTGGTAGATGTAGGCGCCGCGGTCGAAGATGACTTCGCCCACGCCGGCGGCGGTGCCGCGCTCGGCAATCAGCTTGCCGACCGCAGTGGCGGCCTCCTGGGTGGCGCCGTTCTTGAGAGAGCTCTTGAGCTCCTTCTCGAGGCTCGAGGCAGCGGCGAGCGTGCGGCCCGTGCTGTCGTCGATGATCTGTGCGTAGATGTTCTTGTCGGACCGGAAAACCGACAGGCGGGGACGCCCGAAAGCACGCGCCTTGAGAGCGCGACGTACACGGGCCTTGCGGCGCTCTGCGCCCTTGCTGCTGATGGCCATTGCGGGCGCTCCTTACTTCTTCTTGCCTTCTTTCTTGGCGACGAACTCGCCAAGATAGCGAACGCCCTTGCCCTTGTAGGGCTCCGGCTTGCGCCAGGCGCGGATATCGGCCGCAACCTGACCGACCTGCTGCTTGTCGATGCCCGTCACGGTCACTTCCGTGGGGGTCGGCACGGCGAGCGTGATGCCCTTGGGCGCCTCGAACACCACTTCATGGCTGAAGCCGAGGGAGAGCTTGATGTCCTTGCCCTGCATGGCGGCACGATAGCCCACGCCCTGGATCTGCAGCTTCTTCTCGAAGCCGTCCTTGACCCCGGTGACGAGGTTCTGGATCAGCGCGCGCGTCGTGCCCCAGGCGGCGCGAGCCTCCTGGGTGTCGTTCAGCGGCGTCACCACGATGCCATCCTCGGTCTGCTGAGCAGACACGACATCCATGAGCTCCAGGCTCAATTCGCCCTTCGGCCCCTTTGCCGTAACCTTACGCCCGTCGATCGTGACGCTGACGCCACTCACGGCTGCTACAGGTTTCTTACCAGTACGGGACATTCCCTAAACCTTCCCGGTTCTCTTCGCGGGTCCTGCCGTCTTAGAAGACGCGGCAGAGGACCTCGCCACCAACGTTCTGCGCCTTCGCCTCGTGGTCGGCCATCACGCCCTTGGGGGTCGAGAGGATCGACACGCCGAGGCCCGAGGCCACCTGCGGGATATTCTTCACCGACGCATAGACGCGACGGCCCGGGCGCGAAACCCGTTCGATCGTGCGGATCACCGGCACGTTGTCCGAGTACTTCAGCTCGATCTCGTATTCCTTGACCCCGTTCTCGAACGAGATCTCGGAATAGCCGCGGATGAAGCCTTCGGACTGCAGCACGTCGAGCACGCGGCCGCGCAGGGTCGACGCCGGGGTCGACACCGAGTTCTTGCGGCGCATCTGCGCGTTGCGGATGCGGGTGAGCATATCCCCGATCGGATCAGTAAGGGCCATGATTCTTTCTCCTTACCAGCTCGACTTGACCATGCCCGGGATCTGACCCAGGTTGCCAAGCTCGCGCAGGGCGATACGGCTCATCTTGAGCTTGCGGTAGAACGCACGCGGACGGCCCGACACTTCGCAGCGGTTGCGGACGCGGCCCGGGGCCGAGTTCCGCGGCAGCTCGGCCAGCTTGAGCTGGGCCTTGAAGCGGTCCTCGGGGGAGATCGACTCGTCCTTGGTCAGGGCCTTCAGCGCAGCGCGCTTGCCCGCATAGCTCTTGGCCAGCTTGGCGCGGCGCTTGTTCTTTTCGATGGCGCTCGTCTTTGCCATATCGTCCTCTTTCTCTCGCTTCCGCTTACTGGCGGAAGGGGAAGTTGAAAGCCTTCAGAAGCGCGCGCGCTTCGTCATCGGTCTTGGCCGTCGTGCAGACCACGATGTCCATGCCCCAGATCTGGTCAACCTGATCGTAGTTGATTTCCGGGAAGATGATGTGTTCCTTGATGCCCATGGCATAATTGCCGCGGCCATCGAAGCTGTTGGGGTTGAGCCCGCGGAAGTCGCGGACGCGCGGCAGCGCGATGTTCACCAGGCGGTCCAGGAACTCGTACATGCGGGCGCGGCGCAGGGTGACCTTGACCCCGAGCGGCATGTTCTCGCGCACCTTGAAGCCGGCGATCGACTTGCGGGCGTGGGTGATCACCGGCTTCTGGCCCGAGATCCGCTCCAGGTCCGCGGCCGCGGCCTTGACCTTCTTGGTGTCGTTGACCGCTTCGCCGACGCCCATGTTGAGCACGATCTTCTCGAGCTTGGGCAGCTGCATCGGGTTGGCATACCCGAACTGCTCGGTCAGCGCGGGGCGGATCGACTCGTCGTACTGGGTCCTCAGCCGCGGGATGTAAACAGTCTCAGCCATCGATCACATCTCCCGTGCTCTTGGCGACGCGCGTCTTCACGCCGTCATTGATCTGGAAGCCGACGCGGGTCGGCTTGCCGTCCTTGTCGGCGACGGCGAGGTTCGACAGATGGATCGGGGCTTCCTTGGTATAGATGCCCGCATCCTGCGACGCCGTCTGCTTGGTGTGCCGGCGCACCAGGTTGATGCCCTGCACGATCGCCCGGGTCTCGGACGGGATGACCTGCAGCACCTGCCCGGTCTTGCCCTTGTCCTTGCCGGTGAGCACGACGACCTTGTCGCCCTTCTTGATCTTGGCGGCCATTACAGCACCTCCGGCGCGAGCGAAATGATCTTCATGTGGTTCTTCGAGCGCAGTTCGCGGGGAACCGGTCCGAAGATACGCGTGCCGATCGGCTCTTTCTGGTTGTTGATCAGAACGGCCGCGTTGCGGTCGAAGCGGATCACCGTGCCATCGGGACGGCGGATGTCGAACGCGGTGCGCACGACGACCGCCTTCATGACCTGGCCCTTCTTGACGCGGCCGCGCGGGATCGCGTCCTTGACCGAGACGACGATGATGTCGCCCACCGACGCATACTTGCGATGCGAGCCGCCCAGCACCTTGATGCACATGACACGACGCGCGCCGGAATTGTCGGCGACGTCGAGATTGGACTGCATCTGAATCATGACTGGATGCCTTCTTGTTATACGGCCCGCCTACCCCGGCCTGCCGCCCTGAAACCTATCTCAAGCGGACGGAACGACCGTCCAGCGCTTATTCTTGCTGATCGGCGCGCATTCCTCGATCCACACCGTGTCGCCCGTCTTGGCCGCGTTGGCCTCGTCATGGGCGTGGTATTTCTTCGAGCGGCGCACGGTCTTCTTCAGCACCGGATGGGTGAAGCGCCGTTCGACGCGGACCACCACCGTCTTCTCATTCACGTCGGAGACCACAGTCCCCTGCAAAACACGCTTTGGCATTGGGGCTGCTCCTTACTTCGCTGCGATCTTTTCCGCGAGGATCGTCTTGATCCGCGCGATGTCGCGGCGCACCTGCCGGAACCGCGAGGGGTTCTCGAGCTGCTGGGTCGCGCGCTGGAAACGCAGGTTGAACTGTTCCTTCTTGAGACCCTCGAGCGTGGTGTTCAGTTCGTCTACGGTCTGAGCCCGCACATCACTGACTTTCATGGCTGGATCCCTTAGTCTGCAATGCGGGTCACGACCCGCGTGATGATCGGCAGCTTCATGGCGCCGAGGCGGAGAGCCTCCTTGGCCACGTCCTCGGGGACGCCGTCGATCTCGAACAGGATGCGGCCGGGCTTCACCCGGGCCGCCCAGTATTCCGGCGTGCCCTTGCCCTTGCCCATGCGGACTTCCGTCGGCTTGGACGAGACCGGCAGGTCCGGGAAGACGCGGATCCACACCCGACCCTGGCGCTTCATCTCGCGGGTGATCGCGCGACGGGCGGCTTCGATCTGGCGGGCGGTGACGCGCTCCGGTTCCTGGGCCTTGAGGCCGAACTGGCCGAAGTTCAGGTCCGTGCCGCCCTTGGCAACGCCATGGATGCGGCCCTTGTGGGCCTTGCGGAACTTTGTACGTTTTGGTTGCAGCATTCTGAACTGACCTTCTTAGCTAGCAGCCTGGGCGCGACGCTGGCCGCCACCCTCGCCACCTTCGGTCGCGCGCCGCTCGTGAGCGGACGGATCGTGCTCGAGGACTTCGCCCTTGAAGATCCAGACCTTGATGCCGATGATGCCGTACGTGGTCTCGGCTTCCGCCGTACCGTAGTCGATGTCCGCACGCAGGGTGTGCAGGGGCACGCGGCCCTCGCGGTACCATTCGGTGCGGGCGATGTCCGCGCCGCCGAGGCGACCGCCGACATTCACGCGGATCCCGCCGGCGCCCATGCGGATCGCCGTCTGCACGGCGCGCTTCATGGCGCGGCGGAAGGCCACGCGGCGCTCGAGCTGCTGGGCGATGCCCTGCGCCACGAGGGCGGCGTCGGTCTCCGGCTTGCGCACTTCAACGATGTTGATGTGCACTTCGCTGTCGGTGAACTTCTTCACCTTGGCGCGGATCTTGTCGATATCGGCGCCCTTCTTGCCGATTACAATACCCGGACGGGCGGTGTGGATCGAAACCCGGCACTTCCGGTGCGGGCGCTCGATCACGATCTTGCTGACGGCGGCCTGCTTGAGGTCCTCGAGCAGCATGGTCCGGATCTTCAGGTCTTCCTGCAGCAGCGAACCATACTCGCCCTTGTTCGCGTACCAGCGCGAATCCCAGGTGCGGTTGATCCCCAGGCGCAAGCCGATTGGATTGATCTTCTGGCCCATCAGACAGTTTCCTCAACTTGGCGCACCACGATGGTGAGGTGCGAGAAGGGCTTCTCGACGCGGGCCGAACGGCCGCGACCGCGAGCCATGAACCGCTTCATCACCAGCGAGTTGCCGACATAGGCCTCGGTGACGACGAGAGCGTCGGTGTCGAGGCCGTGATTGTTCTCCGCATTGGCGATGGCGCTCTCGAGCACCTTCTTGACCTGGCCGGAGATCCGCTTGTGGGAGAACTCCAGCTCGGCCAGCGCCTTCTCGACCTTCTTGCCGCGGATGGTCTGGGCAACCAGGTTGAGCTTCTGCGGGCTGATGCGAAGCATGCGCAGAACGGCGCGGGCCTCGTTGTCCTTGAGCGAACGCTCGGTCTTGGGCTTGCCCATCTTACTTCCTCTTGGCCTTCTTGTCGGCCGCATGCCCGTAATAGGTACGGGTCGGGGCAAACTCGCCGAACTTGTGGCCGATCATGTCCTCGGTGACCGCGACCGGCACGTGCTTGTGGCCGTTGTGGACGCCGAAGGTGATGCCGACGAACTGCGGCAGGATCGTCGAGCGGCGGCTCCAGATCTTGACCACTTCGTTGCGCCCGCCTTCACGGACCTTGTCTGCCTTCTTGAGCAGGTACCCGTCGACGAACGGGCCCTTCCAGAGCGAACGGGTCATGGCTTACCTGCCCTTCTTCACGTGACGCGAGCGGACGATGAACTTGTCCGTCGCCTTGTTGCTGCGAGTCTTCTTGCCCTTGGTCGGCTTGCCCCACGGGGTCACCGGGTGACGGCCGCCGGAGGTGCGGCCCTCGCCACCACCATGCGGGTGGTCGATCGGGTTCATGGCCACGCCGCGGGTGACCGGCTTGCGGCCCAGCCAGCGGCTGCGGCCGGCCTTGCCGATCGAGGTGTTGGCGTGGTCCTGGTTGGACACGGCGCCGACGGTGGCCAGGCACGTGCCGTGCACGCGGCGCTGCTCGCCCGAGTTGAGGCGCAGGATCGCCCAGCCCTGGTCGCGGCCCACATACTGCACGTAGGAACCGGCCGAACGGGCGATCTGGCCACCCTTGCGCGGCTTGAGCTCCACATTGTGCACGATGGTGCCGACCGGCATGCGCTCGAGCGGCATGGCATTGCCCGGCTTCACGTCGACGGTCGAGAGCGAGGAGACCACCTTGTCGCCGGCAGCCAGACGCTGGGGGGCGATGATGTAGGCCTGCTCGCCGTCCTCATAGGTCACCAGCGCGATGAAGGCGGTGCGGTTCGGATCGTATTCGAGCCGTTCCACGGTGCCGACGCTGTCGAACTTGACGCGCTTGAAGTCCACCAGGCGGTAGGTCCGCTTGTGGCCGCCGCCGCGATGGAAGGCGGTGATGCGGCCGTAATTGTTGCGGCCGCCCGACTTGCTCAGGCCCTCGGTCAGGGTCTTGACCGGCTTGCCCTTCCAGAGCTCCGAACGGTCGACGGTGATGAGCTGCCGCCGGCCGGGAGAAGTGGGATTATATTGTTTCAGAGCCATTTTCTTCTCTCACCCTCACAGGCCGGTCGAAATGTCGATCGTCTGACCGTCGACCAGGGTCACCACGGCCTTCTTGACGTCGTTGCGCACGCCCAGCTGGCCGCGGAAGCGCTTCACCTTGCCCTTGCGGACGGAGGTGTTGACCGCCTTGACCTTGACCGAGAACAGCGCCTCGACGGCAGCCTTGATCTCGGGCTTGGTGGCGCTCATGGCCACGTCGAACACGACCTGGTTGTGCTCGGAGGCCATGGTCGACTTTTCGGTGACGACCGGGTTCCGGATCACGTCGTAGTGCTTCAGATTGGTCATGCGAAACGCGCCTCCAGCGCCTCGAGCGCAGCCTTCGTCAGAACCAGCTTCTGGCGACGCAGGATGTCGACGACGTTGATGCCCTGGATCGGCAGCACGTCGATCTGGGGAATGTTGCGGGCCGCCAGGGCGAAGTTCGTGTCGACCGTGGCGCCGTCGATGATCAGCGCATTGGTCCAGGCGAGCTTGCCGAAGGACTGGCGCAGCGCGGCGGTCTTGGGCTCCTTGACGGCAGCACTGTCGAGCACCACGAGCTCACCCGCCCGGGCCTTGGCCGAGAGGGCATGCTTGAGGGCCAGGGCGCGGACCTTCTTGGGCAGGTCGATCGCATGGCTGCGCGGGGTCGGGCCGAAGGCCCGGCCGCCGCCGCGGAACTGCGGCGCCTTGCGGTCGCCGTGGCGAGCGCCGCCCGAACCCTTCTGCTTCACGAACTTCTTGCCCGTACGCGCCCCTTCGGAGCGGTTCTTGACGTCGTGCGTACCGGACATCGCCTTGAGCTGCTGGTAGCGGACCATGCGGTGCAGGATGTCCTGGCGCGGCTCGAGGCCGAACAGTTCTTCCTTCAGCGTCAC
>Ga0190269_10001184_pt1 | contig 12634 bp, 11 predicted proteins | sample Popmic249IS_FD_133749 | JGI IMG/M metagenome (GOLD analysis project Ga0190269, IMG submission 133749) | Populus adjacent soil microbial communities from riparian zone of Blue River, Arizona, USA - 249 IS | ecosystem: Environmental > Terrestrial > Soil > Riparian zone | place: USA: Arizona...
GTTGGATCGGCCGGCCCGCCGGGAAGCTTGGGCGGCGACTTGCCCTCTCCTTTGGCGTCGGCGCTCACGGAAGGCCTCGAGCGTAGCATCCGAAGCCACGCCCCGTGCCAGCAGATCGGGGCCTCATCCCTTCTTCAGCCGGAGGCCCGCGAGATCGAGCACGCGGGCAAAATGCTGGGGCGTCACAGGCTGAACCGACAGTCGAACGCCGCGCTCGCGGACCACCATGCCTTCCAGCTTGGGGTCAGCTTTGAGCTCGGCGAGTGTCACGAAAGTAGGGGCTTTTTGCACCGGCTCGACGGTGACCATGTCCCAGCGCGGCGCCTCGCGCTTGGACTTCGCGTCGTAGTAAGGGCTCTTCGGATCGAACTGGCTCGGGTCGGGGTGCGCTAGCTTGCTGATGCGCATCAAGCCGGCGACGCCCGGCGGCTCGCAGCTCGAGTGATAGAAGAGCGCGAGGTCGCCGAGCGCCATCGCGCGCATGTTGTTGCGCGCGGTGTAATTGCGGACGCCATCCCAGTTCTGCTTGCCGTCGCGAGCCAGCATGTCCATCGAGTAGACATCCGGCTCGCTCTTCATCAGCCAGTACTTGGGCATGCGCGGTGCTGCTTACTTGAAGAAGCGTTCCACGGCATCGCCGGGGAGCTGCACGCCTGTGACGCGCGCCTTCTGCACCAGCTCCCAGAAGTAGCGGTACGTGGCGCGGTCGTGGAGCTCGCCGGCGTACTGGATGGGTCCCCAGTTCGCGTCCTGCGCGCCATTGAGGATGGCGACGGCTTCCTCGACCTCGCTGTAGCTGGGCTTCATCGCGTCGACGATCGGCTGGATCTGTGCGGGGTAGATCGACCACATGCGCAAGAAACCGAACTCGTCGCGCGCGCGCTTGGCGTCTTGATAGGTCGCGTACGTGTTCTTGAGGTCGAGCGTCACGTTGTGCGCCGGCACGACGCCGTTGCACATCGCGGCCGAGACCGTGCGCGCCTTGGCGTACGCGATGGCGCGGTGATCGAACTGACCGGGCGAGCGCATGTTCGACGCGCTGATCGCACCGTGGAAGCCGGACACGAAGTCCATCAAACCGAAGTCGAGCACCTGCACCCACGGCAGCGCCGCGATCTCGTACGCGTCGCGGATCGCGCCGTGCGTCTCGAGCAGCACGTGGATCGGGATCTCGCGCTTCACGCCGGCGGCCTTGGCCACCTCTTGGATGTAACGGATCTGCTCGGCGGCCTGGCTGGCCGCGGTGGGCTTCGGGATCGTGATGTACGCGAGCACTTCGCCCGCGCCGCGCACCAGGATGTCGACGTCCTGCTTCCAGTGCTGGTTCGAGTAGTCGTGGATGCGAACGCCCGCCTTCTTCGCGGTGTTCTTCGAGCTCTTGGCCACGTCCACGACCATCTGGGCGTGGTCCTTTTCCTGGCCTTCCTTCGCGCCGTCCTCGCAGTCCATCGTGATGTCGAAGACGCCGCCCATCTTTTCCTGCAGCTCCATCGCCTTCGTGATCAGCTTCTCGCTGCCCGCGAAGTGCTCGCAGGTGTTGATGATCGGGAAGGGCTTCTCGCCGGCAAAAAGGGCGTCCTTGGGGTGGATGCGCGTGCTCATCACTGATCTCCTTGACTGGCCTAGCAGCGGTGCCGGCGTTCCAGCCACGCCAATGCAGCGTGGGTGTTGCGTCCGGCCCGCTTGGGCGGCAGGCCTATAGCACGTCCGGAGCGTTTCAGCGGGCCCGTCGCCTCGCGGCGGCGCCAAACATCACGGCGGGTCGAACGAAAGACGGGCAAAGGGGGCGCCGACCGGGTCCTCGAGCAGGTCCGCCGCCAGCGATCGCAGCGCTTTAGCCAGCTCGTCGTCGCCCGCGGCGCCGAAGGCGGTGCGGATACCGAGGAACGCCGCGACATGGGTCCTGCAGGCCGGGGCGTCGGCAGCGAACGCCAGCGCTACGGAGGCTCGCAGCAGGCGGTCGAACGGGTCGATCGAGAGCGCCGCCAGCGCCGGCACGCGCATCACGAGCAAGCGCGCGCGCCGGGCCAGTGACGGCTGCGCCGCCGAGCGCGTAGCGGCCGCCCCGTTGCCGGCGATCAAGTCAGGGTGGCGCAGGTAGCCGAACACGTGCATTTGCGAGCCGATGCGCGCGGCCTCGTGGGCGAGGTACGCGTGGCACAACGTCCTGCGAGCGTGATCCAGCCACGTATTCACGTTCACGCCCACCGGCGTCCAGCGATCGGGCCGCGCGAAGAACGCCATCGCATCGCGGTACAGCGGCGCGATCTCGCCGGCGTCGCGCACGTGGCCGAGCTCCGTAGCGCGCTCGCGCCAGGTCAAGTGCAGCTGACCGCGCCGCAGCAACATGCCGTCGCCGAGCGCCATCGCCGCGGCGTGCAAGCGTTCGGTCTTCGCGCGCGCGCTCGCCTGCTCGAGCTCGCCCAGCGCGAGCGCCGTGAACGCGGCCGCCACCAAGGCGAAGGTCTCGCGGTTGGGCAGCTGACTCGCGTTCAGCTCGGGGATCTGGCGCGCGAGCTCGACGTCGCCCGTCAGCGTACGCAACGCGCCGCCGTGCGCCTCGAGCCAGAAGCGCGTCGGCGGCACGTGCGCGATCGAGCGCGCGCCGATGCCGGCGATGCAAACGCGGGTGCCCAAGAGCCGCGACCACGCGCCGCCGAGCGACCGCAGCGCGGCGTCGTGGCGCGCGGGCTTGCGCCGGAGCACCGCCACCAGGTCGTATCCGGGATATGCCGTCAGCTCGCCGCGGGCGCTGACCATCCCGCCCTCGCCGCGCGCGAAAGGCCCGACCAACCACAGCGCGCTGAGACCGTCGCCCAGCTCCGAGGCGATGCCCGTCGCGACGCGCGACAGATCTTGCTCGACGTGAGCTTCGTGCGAGGGCTCTCGCAGCGCGGTGGTCCGCAGCGTGCCGGGGTCGAGCATGTCCGAACGCCGAGTATAGGAGTGCGGCCGTGCCTGTCACTCGATGAACGTCGGCGAAAGCCCGCCTTGGCGACGCAGCGCTTCGAACAGCACGATCGCGACAGCATTCGAGAGGTTCAGGCTCCGGACGCCGCCGCTCATCGGGATGCCCCACGCACGCGGCGCGTAGCGCTCGACCAGCTCCGCAGGCAGGCCCACGGATTCCTTACCGAAGACGAGCGCATCGCCGGGCTCGAGGTCGGCGTCGAGGTAACTTTGTCGCGCCTGGCCCGTGAACACGTGCACGCGCGCCTCGGGGTGAGCTTGCGTAAAGGCGTCGAACGTCGCGTGCACGCTCACCTGCACCAGGTGCCAATAATCGATGCCCGCGCGCTTGAGCGAGCGGTCGTCGATGCGAAAGCCGAGCGGCTCGATCAAGTGCAACGGCGTCTGGGTCGCGGCGCACGTGCGCGCGACCGAGCCCGTGTTCGGCGGGATCTCCGGCTCGACGAGGACGACGCGAAAGGGGGGAGCGAGCGGAGCACAGCGCAGCTTGGGTCGGTCGGGCACGGCGTGCAGTCTTGACCCGTTCGATCGCGCGGCGCTAGCCTGCGCGGCATGCGGCGGTTACCCGCGGCGAGCGGGCAGCGAGCCGCATCTCAAGAGCTGCTTACATCCAGCGTCTGCGCGTGGGTCGCCGTGCTGGTGCTGGGGCTGGGAGTGGTGCCGGCGGGTCGCGCGCGGGCCGAGTCGATGGACCCGGTGCTGTCGCGGCTGCGCATCGCAGGCGGCCGCCCCGGCTGCGGCAACACCAGCGACGTCAACTTCTGCAAGGACGACGAGCTGTTCGAGCGCATGGTGTCCGAGCTCGGCGTCGCGCTCGCGCCGCCGATGGCCTCACCGGCCGCGAGCCATGGCCCGAGCGGCCTTTCGCTCGCCCTCGACGTGACGGTGACCAACGTCGACGCGAACGCCGCGCAGTGGGGCCGCACGCAGGCCGGCGCGAGCGGCGAGCCAGACCCGGTGCTCGCGTGGACCCACGCGACGCTCCGCAAGGGCTTACCGTTCGGGCTCGAGGTCGGCACCACGATCGGCCGCGGCCACGCGACGTCGCTGTGGTCGCTCGGCCTGTCGCTGAAGTGGGCCATCGTCGAAGGCTTCCGCACCGGCATCGGCGCGCTCCCGGACGTCGCGCTACAGGCCACGACCACCCGCAGCATGGGCCTCGACGATCTCCGGCTCGCGACGCACACCGGCGAGCTGCTGTTCTCGAAGCCGCTGCACATCGGCCGCGGCTACCGCGTCGCGCCATTCCTGGGCGTGCAGCTGCTCTTCCTCGAAGCCCAGAGCGGCCTCGTCGACCTCACGCCCGGCCCGGACGATTCCGGTCCAGGCGACGGTCAGGAGCCCGCGGACGTCGACGCGTTCGAGCGCTGCCGTCCGGGCGCGCCCGAGCCGGGCCGGGGCACACCGCTCGTGTGCACGGGCAACGGCGACGACTTCATCAACAACGTGCAGTTCAACCCCGTCGACCAAACGCGGCTGCGCCTGTTCGTGGGTGGCGAGCTGCAGTACGGGCTGTGGCGGGTCTCGACCTCGCTCGGCTTCGACCTGCTCGCTCCCGAGCTGGAAGCCATGCGGCGCGACCCCGGCCAGACCGAGGCGACCCTGAAGCGCCAGCTCGCGTTCAGCATCTCGGCCGGCGCCGTGCTTTAAGGCGGCTGCATGGCGCGCGCGCGATGGCCGAGCTTGGGTTGGAAGAGCGTGCTGCTCATCGCGGCGCTGCTCGGGGGCGCGGCGTTCGCGGCGGTCAAGCTGGACGCGTTCGGGCTCGGGGCGCAAGCCGAGCTGCAGGCCGCCCTGTCGCAGCGCGGCCGCGTCGCGTTCGCTCGAGCGAGCCAGATCGATGCGCTCGTCGACGTTGCGCTCGCCGGCACCGAGTTGATCGAGCTGGACAAGGTGGCTGGTCTGTCGGAGGCGCTCTCGCGCGCCGACGGCCACGCGGTGGCGCGCGCGCTGCAGGCTGCCCGCGTGGATGCGCTGTGGCTCGCGCCCTCCGGCAAGCAGGATGAATCGCAGGCGGCCGCTCGCCGCGGCGGCTCGGTGCGCCAGCAGATCGAGCGGCTCGCGCACGTCGAGGGACTGCGCGGCGTGTACGTCTCGCGCCGCGCGGCGTTGTATGCGCCCGACCCCGTCGGCGAGCTCAGCGCGCTCGATCGCAAGGCGCTCGCGGGCGTCGCGCGCGGCCTCGTGGCGGGCGCGCGTATGCCGCGGCTCAGCTCGTTCCCCGAGTCGCTCCGCCGCGTCCAGTCGGTCGAGGTGATGGTGCTGTTGCTCGAGGGCGACAAGCCGCGTTTATGGCGCTCGGCGCGCGGCAGCTCGCTCGCGCGCGCGCTCGTGACGGCCGCGACGGTCGCGCGCCAGCGCTGGATCGAGCGCGAGACCGCCATGGGCAGCCCGCTCGACGCCGTCCTGCCCTCGCTGCGCGTCGAGGTCGCTTCACTCGGCGACGACGGTACGCTCGGCGACCGCGACCCGGCGTTCCTCGATCGCGCGTTCTTTCCCGAGCACGGCGTGGGCTACGAAAATAAGGGCACGTGGCGGTACTTCTTGCCCGATGCCACGCGCGAGAAGGGCCGCGGCAGCGCGAGCGCCGCGTATCGCGCGCTGCTCGAGGAGGATGGCCTCGCAGAGGAGAGCCTCGCGCGCAAGGAGCTGCGCCTGTATCGGTTGTTCACGAGCACGCTGGCCGTGTCCGAGCCGGCGGCCAAGGAACCCGCGGACGTCACCAAGATACACTCGCCCGACGAGCTGCTGCTGCCGCCCGCGCCGAAGTGAGCACGACGGATGGAATCAGCCCGCGAGCCGCTCGGCGGCTCGGTACACGGTCGCCATGATGGTGTGCTGCGGGTTTACGCCGAGGTTTTCGGGCAAGACGCTCGCGTCCATCACGTACAACCCGGGCGCATCGTGGCACTGCAGATCCTCGCCCACTACGGAGCGCGAGCGATCCGCCGACGCCGACGCGGTCGCGAAGTGGTGCGATGCCATGAGGTGAAACGCCGAGCGGCCCAGGCGCTCGTCGAGGATCAGCTCGGCCTGCTCGGGCCGGGTGAGCACCTCGGGCACGCCGGCGACGCCCGGGTAGACCTCGAGCGCTCCCGCCGCGAACATCATCCGCACGAGCAGCGCGACGCCGCGCCGCACGCGCGCGACGTCTTCTCGCGTGGGCTCGTAGTGGACGCGTACGGGCCCGCCGAAGGGCAAGCCGGAGCGCACGCTGCCGCGCGCCTGCATGCGGATGATCGCGCACCACTGCGCGAAGTGATCGAGGTGGCGCAGGCGCTTTTGCCAGGCTTCACCCGCGCCCGGGATGCGCGCCGCGAGCAGCTCCGGCGGCAGCGCCAGCGACTCCAGCTTCATGCGTTGTTCGGGCAGCGGCACCTCGTACGCTTGCGTCGCGCCGAAGCCCATGCCGACCTGCTCATCGAAGCTCGCCACCACGGCCACGCCCGGATGGGCTTGGAAACCTTCGCCCACGCGCCGCCGCACGCCGCTGGCGCGCAGCAGGATCGGCGACCACACCGCGCCCGCGGCGACGATCACGCCGCGGCGCGCGTGGATGCGGAAGCGCTCACGCGCGCCCGCGGCTTGGCCGATGACCGCGTGCGCGCGGCCTGCCTCGAACGTAATACGCTCCGCGCGCAGCCCGGTGTGCAGCCGAGCGCCGCGCTCTCGCGCCTTCGGGATGAACGAGACGTCCATGCTCTGGCGCGCACCCTCGGGGCAACCCTGCAGGCAGCGCGCGCGCCCTTTGCAGCGCTTTGCGTTGCGGCGCATCGCTCGCCCGGGCAGCTTGAGCGCCTGTGCGCCGCGCTCCATGAGCGCCGCGTTCTGGCCGCGCACCTCGTCGCTGACCTCGGCCACCTCCAGCTCGTGCTCGAGCAGGGTGTAGATGCGATCGAGCGCCTGCGCATCGAGCAACCAAGAAAGCCCATAGCGCTGCGAGAGATCGGCGCGGACATCCTCCGGTAGGCGCCAGACGATGCCCGAGTTGATGGCGGTGCTACCGCCGACGCAGCGGCCCTGCAGCAGCGGCATCGGCGCCGAGCTGCTGGTCGCGAGCGTCGCCATGTCCCGCGCGGACTGCGCGAAGGCATCGGACAGCCCGAGCGCCCGGTCTTCGGGCTTCAAGAACGCGCCCTCCTCGATCATCACGACCTCGTGGCCGGCGTCCGCGAGCACGCGGGCCGCGGTGGCGCCCCCCGCGCCGGTGCCGACGATCACGAAGTCGGCGCTGTCCTCGATCACGCCGAGGTCCGCCTTGGCTCGGTGCTCTCGGCTCCTGCCACGCGCGCGTCATGCACGACGACCAGCGCGTGCTTGCGCCGCAGCCCGCTCTGGTTGGCGGGCGCGTCGTGCACGTCGTCGTAGGCGGAGCGCGCGCGCACCGAGGGTGCCGCGAACAGCGCCATCGCAGCGCACAGCTTGAGCAGCAACGCCAGCTCGCGAATGATGAACACGCGGTGCGCGAGCAGCTCCGCGAGCTTGTCGGCGCGCGCCTCGACGGGTAGGGCGCTCAGGGTCGAGAAGCGACCGCGCTGCCACAGCGGCGTGAGCGCGATGATCCACACGGCGGCGCGCAAGCCGAGCGCCGCCAGCTTGGTGGCGCGCGTGCGCATGCGATCGAACGTCGCGAGGTAGTCGACCTCACCGGGAAGCGGCACGAGGCCTTCGCGGGTCGTCTCCGGCGCGAACGCGCGGAGGAGGTCTCGGGTCCACCTGCGCTCGAGCGGCGTCAACTTCACACCTCCACTTGGAAGGTGTTTCGCAGGGACCGCGTGCGCAACTAGAACGGAGTGTCACATCACGGCTGGAACGCCGTGATCAGCCCGCGGCAGATTGCGAGGGCCGGGACGGCAGCAGGCGGGCGATCTCCTCGAAGAGTTGCTCGAGCTCGAAGGGCTTGCGCAGCACGGCGTTGGGCTCGCCGCCCGGGGCGTAATGCTCGGGGGGCTCCATGCCCGTGACCAGCAGCACGCGTTGCACGAGGCCGGCCGCCCGCAGGCGGGCCGCCAGCACGTCGCCGGCGAGCTCAGGCAGGCGAAGGTCCAGCACTGCAAGAGCAAAGGGACCGTTCTCGGCCAGCGCGGCCTCCGGCGACCCGACGGCGACGACCTCAGCGCCTCGCATGGCGAGCGCCGCGGCGATCATCTCCCGCAGGCTGGTGTCGTCGTCGACCACCAGGATGCGGCCGGTCAGCGTCTCCGCGTAGTAGACGCCACTCGAGCGCTTCGTGCCCGCGCTGCGGCGCCCCGGCTGCGCCTGCTCGGGCGCGAGCGGGAAGGTGATGTTGAAGCGCGTGCCGAGGCCGACGTGGGTGTGAAGCTCGATCTCGCCCTCGAGCTCGCCTACCGCGCGCTTGACGAGCGCGAGGCCGAGCCCCGTACCGCTCGGCTTGGTCGTGAAATACGGCTCGAAGGCGCGCAGCCGCTGCTCTGGGCTCATCCCAGGGCCATCGTCTTCCACGGCCAGCAGCGCCTGATCGCCGCGCGCGCTCAGGCGCAGCTCCACGTTGCCGCCGCGCGTGAGCGCCTCGACCGCGTTGGCCGCGAGGTTCCACACGATGGACCAGGCGGCGCCGCGGTCGCCACGGATGCGCACGCCCGGCTCGACGCGGGTCTTGACCTCGACCGACTTGGCCGCGGCCTTGGGCGCGAGCAGCTTGGCCGCGTCCTCGACGAACGTGGAAAGGTCGATCACGTCGGCGGTACGGCGGCGCGCGCCGCCCACGTCGTCGAGCAGCTTGCGGGCTGCGTGCCACGCGCTGTCGGCGCTCTTCTCGATCAGCTCGAGCGCTTCGCCGACGCGCTCGCCCTCGCGCGCAAGGCGCGCCCAGCCGGCGATGGCCCCGAGCGCGTTAGCCAGCTCGTGCGAAACGTTTGCGGCGAGGTCGGCATTGCGAGCGGCGGCCGCTGCCCCGCGCGCCACGACCAGCTGCGCCCGGCCGGGCCGGTGTGAGCTCAGCAGCGCTCGGGCGTCATCGCGGCCGAGCAGCTCGATGCGCTCGCCGCGACGGGCTCGCGAAAGAACGTCGAGCAGCGCGGAGCCGCGCGGCTCGGGACCCAGGATTTGCTCCAGGGCGATCACCAGGCTCGGGCAGGTGGGTGTCCCGAGCAGCGTCTGCGCCGCGCGGTTGCACTGCACCTCGCCGCGCTCCCCCTCACGCAGCACGGCGAGGCCTAAAGTCTCTGCAACCCAGTCGAGCACTGCGACCTCAGCGTAAAAATCCGAAGACATCAGAATGCTAGCCCCCCGAAAGCGGCCCGTCAAACCTGGGCTCCGCAGCGCGCGCCGCATACATCAACGCCCGTCGGCCCACAACTCATCCCCAGGGGCCGAGACGGCCGGTGGGTTAGCTCACATAGGTTGCGACCAGCAACCCCCGATTTCTGTTGAAGGCGCAAGATTCGCCTGAGAACGAACGAATTGCGCCGGGATGTCTGCCGGCCTCGCCGCGCGCGCGGTGGCGCCGCGATCGCTTGAGGCGAGGCGCGGGAACGCCGACGAGGACGCGCCGACGCGCACGTTCACGCCAACGTGCACGTAGATCTGGACGTGAAGGCGACCTGGGATGTGGCGGTGAAAGAGTTGCGAGCCTGGCCGCACTGACCGAGGTAATGTGCGCGCCCTATGTCAGGGCTCACCCTCGAAGACGCGTACCGCGTCGCCAAGCTCGCCGCGCTGGAGCTGAGCGAGCAAGACGCGCACGCGATGCGCGATCAGCTCGGCGCCATCCTCGATCACATCGCCGCGCTCGACGCGGTCGATGTGTCCGGCGTCGAGCCGACCTTCCACCCGTTCGCCAGCCAAGCGCCGCTGCGCGCGGATGTGGCGAAGCTCTCCGGCTTGCGCGATGCGCTGCTCGCCGGCGCGCCGCACGCAGACGGGCCGGGCTTTGCGGTGCCGAAGGTGCTCGACGGTGACTGAGATGCAGTCCTTACAAGAGCTCACGCTTCACGAGGCCGCAGCCGCCGTTCGCGGCGGCGATATCAGCGCCGAGCGGCTCACGCAGAGTTACGTCGAGCGCATCGAGAAGCGCGGCCGCGAGCTCGGGGCGTTCCTCGCGTTCGACAGGGACGACGCGCTCGAGCAAGCGCGCGCCGTGGATCGCGCGCGCGCTGCCGGCAAGCAACTCGGCGCGCTGGCCGGCGTCCCCATGGGCCTCAAGGACAACCTGTGCATGCGCGGCCTGCCCACGACGTGCGCATCGAAGATCCTGGAAGGCTACCGGCCGCCGTACGAAGCGCATGTCGTGGAGCGCCTGCGCGAGGCCGGTGCGGTCCTGATCGGCAAGCTCAACATGGACGAGTTCGCGATGGGCTCTTCCAACGAGACGTCGGCGTACGGCGTGGTCCGGAACCCGTGGGACCGCGAGCGCGCGCCGGGCGGCTCGTCGGGCGGCTCGGCCGCGGCCACCGCGGCGCGGCTGGTGCTCGGCGCGCTGGGCAGCGATACCGGCGGATCGGTGCGCCAGCCGGCGGCGTTCTGCGGCGTCACGGCGATGAAGCCCACCTACGGCCGAGTGTCGCGCTACGGCGTCGTCGCGTTTGCTTCTTCGCTCGATCAGGTCGGCCCCATCACGCGCACCGCGCGCGACACGGCCGCTGTGCTGTCGGTCATCGCCGGCCGCGACGAGCGCGACCCGACGAGCTCAACCCAACCCGTGCTGGACTACGCGTCCGCGTGCGGCGAGCCGATCGGCGGCTTGCGGGTCGGCGTCGTGCGCGAGGCGCTCGAGGGGTGCGATCCGGACGTCGTCGCGTCGATCGAGCGCGCCATCGCGGCGCTTCGCGACGCGGGCTGCGACGTGGTCGACGTGCAGCTGCCGAACGCCAAGCACGCGCTCGCGGTCTACTACATCATCGCGCCCGCGGAAGCCTCGTCGAACCTCGCTCGCTTCGACGGCATGCGCTATGGCCCGCGCGTGTCGGCCAGCGACCTGCGCGAGACGTACGCGCGGACGCGTCGTGAGGGCTTCGGCCCCGAGGTGCGCCGCCGCATCATGCTGGGCACGTACGCGCTGTCGGCCGGCTACTACGACGCGTTCTATATCAAGGCATCGAAGGTACGGACGCTGATCCGGCGCGACTACGAGCAAGCCTTCACCCGCTGCGACGTGATCCTCACGCCGACTTCGCCCACGGCCGCATTCAAGCTGGGCGAGGTCAAGGATCCGCTCGCCATGTACAAGCAAGACATCTTCACGCTGCCGGCTCCGCTCGCCGGCGTGCCGGCGTTGAGCATGCCTTCCGGACTGTCGCGCGAGCGCTTGCCGCTCGGCCTGCAGCTCGAGGCCGCGCCCTTCAAAGAGGACGTGCTGGTGCGCGTTGCGCACGCGCTCGAGCAGCGCATCGGTCTTTTGCCCGCTCCCGCGAGCTTCGAAAGCTAGAGCCATGGCCGCCGCATACGAAACCGTCATCGGCCTCGAGGTCCACGCGCAGCTGCTCACCGAGAGCAAGCTGTTCTGCCCGTGCCCGACCGCATTCGGCGCCGAGCCGAACGCGCACACCTGCCCGGTTTGTCTGGCGCTGCCGGGCGCGCTGCCTGCGCCCAATGCCCGGGCCATCGAGCTCGCGCTGCGTGCGGCGCTCGCGCTCGGCTGCGAGGTGCGCGCCTCGAGCCAGTTCGCGCGCAAGAACTACTTCTACCCGGACCTGCCGAAGGGCTATCAGATCTCGCAGTTCGAGCTGCCCATCGGCGAGCACGGTCACCTCGACATCGACGGCGAGGGCGGTCCGAAGCGCGTGGGTATCCAGCGCATCCACATGGAAGAGGACGCGGCCAAGACGCTGCACGGCATGGGCGGCGGCGCGTACTCAGTCGTCGACTTCAACCGCGGCGGCACGCCCCTGGTCGAGATCGTGAGCCGGCCCGACCTGCGCAGCTCCGCCGAGGCGGAGGACTACCTCAAGCGCCTGCGCGAGATCCTGATGTTCGCCGGCGTCAACGACGGCAACCTGGAAGAGGGCTCGTTCCGTTGCGACGCCAACGTGTCGATCCGACCCGCGGGCCAGGAGAAGCTCGGCACGCGCACCGAGCTCAAGAACATCAACTCGTTTCGGTTCGTGCGCAAAGCCATCGACTACGAGGTCGCGCGCCAGATCGCGGTGGTGTCCGGTGGCGGCGCGATCGTGCAGGAGACCCGCGGCTTCAACGACGCGACGGGCAAGACGTTCTCGATGCGCAGCAAGGAAGACGCGATGGACTATCGCTACTTCCCCGACCCGGACCTGCCGCCGATCGTGATCTCCGCCGACAAGCTCACGGCCACTCAGCGCGAGCTGCCCGAGCTGCCCGTCGCGCGGCGTGAGCGCTTCGTCGCAGCGCTCGGGTTGACTGAAGCGGACGCGGTCGTGCTGACCTCGCACCCTGCGCTCGCCGCGCTGTTCGAGGGCGTCGTGGCCGAGCTGCGAGCGCGGGCCGACAAGCTCGAGCCGGCTGTCGCGGGCAAGAAGGTCGCGAACTTCGTGCAGTCGGAGCTGCTGCGCAGCGTGAGCTTCGAGGGCCTCGACATGCGCTGCCCGGTCGGAGCGAAGGCGATCGCGGATCTTCTCGCGATGGTCGAGTCGGCCAAGATCAGCGCCAAGATGGCCAAGTCCGTGCTCGCAGAGATGATCGAGAGCGGCAAGAGCGCGGGCGACATCGTGGCCGCGCAGGGGCTCGCCGA
>Ga0190269_10001185_pt1 | contig 12633 bp, 12 predicted proteins | sample Popmic249IS_FD_133749 | JGI IMG/M metagenome (GOLD analysis project Ga0190269, IMG submission 133749) | Populus adjacent soil microbial communities from riparian zone of Blue River, Arizona, USA - 249 IS | ecosystem: Environmental > Terrestrial > Soil > Riparian zone | place: USA: Arizona...
CCTACTTATTACATGTTTTCCCTATCCCTGCATCCTTGAGGTAGACACATGTTTGTAGGTATATATCTAGGTAGTGCAGCTGGGTTAATCCCCAGCTTAATATTAACTTGGCTTCTGGGTATATCTGTCTAAGACTAAGTCGACCCCTAACAATATGGGGGTTAAGTACGAGAAGGAAAAAGAGGAAGTGGACAGGCGTTGGCAGGAGATGCTCAGGTCAGCGCAGAGGAAACATGAAGAGGCCGAGAGGAGACGTTTGGCGGCTGTGCAGCGATAGGGAAAATCAGAAGCGTCAGCACGACAGTCTCGTGAACCAAATGAAAACCGACAGAGAGAATGCGGACCGTATATGCTGGGAACGAGACGAAGCTGAGAAGAGACATGTGGAGGCCGAGGCGCAGGCGCAGAAGAATTTTTCTCAGCAGCAGCAGAAATTGAGTGAACTCACGTCTCAAATTAGGATTGACCGAGACAATGCCGACCGTATTCGCGAATCTATGTGCAAAGAGCGAGACGAAGCTGACGGGAATAGTCGTAAGGCGGCCGAGGCTCAGGCTGAGAGGGATCGGGCCAATCAACAGCGCCACTATGACAATCTCATGGACCAAGTGAGGATGGACCGGGACCGTGCTCAACGCGAACGTGACGACCTGCTGCGACAGCAACGCGAACCGCCTGAGAGTGATGATTCTGGATGGCCATGCACAGTGCAGTGAGGTACTAGATTGAAATGGCTTGTAATTTTTCTTTCTTGATATTGTAGTTAGCGCTCTGGAAGTCGTCGATACGTGATGCTGTTTTGTATATTGAGTTTACAATAAATGGAGATCACCATCTGATTATCACTTCTTGTGTGCTTGAATGTGCGAAGTAATAGATTTTCAATTGAGATATTAAATTTGACTTGCATTGAATGTGATGTAAGTACTCGAACATTAACTCGGATGTCTAAGTGAAGACAGGACTTTTAATTTGGGAAGAGAAGATAACACTTAGCCAGGAATTTTCGACAACAATATAATTTATATATGGGTTTATATTAGGCTTGCATTACTGGGGATTATAAATGAAGGCGGGTAGACAATACAACATACTATATATCAAAATGGTTCTAGTCCGTAGTGCTGAACGTATGAGGCATATGTGGGGAACAATCCGTAAATGTCAAAGAATGTGAACCATAGGTGTCTTTCCACACGTCTCTGTCAACAGACACTCTAAACACGAACGACGTAGTCGTCAGCACGGAAAAGAATGGCTATGACATTGTTTTACCTAAACACGAATGACGTACTATATGTACTAGTGAGATAAATAACGAAAGAGGGAAAGACGGAACACGTATGTCGTCAGCACGGAAAAGAATGGCTGACGACTATAAACGAGGTACGCGATATATAAGGAGTGGGCTGAGTCACGTGGTCGCATCAAGATATCACACGTCGCATCCTGCTATGGATATAGTCCAACACACCCCCACAGGATGAGGCGAGAAAAGAAAGGAATCTAAGCAGTAGGAAGAGGGACAAGGCCGAGTACGTCACGGTGATGAGTGAAAGCGGGTGCAGGCAAGGATTTAGTGAAAATATCGGCAGGCATGTCGGCAGTGGATATCCAAGTTGTAGAAAAAGTCCTGTCGGAAACATGTGTGCGAATAAAATGAAATCGGATATCGATGTGTTTAGAGCGACTCGAAATGGAAGGAGAAGAAGAAAGGGAAATTGCTGCTTGATTGTCACAGAATAAAGGAAAAGGAAGTGGAAAGGCAAATGAAGAGAAGAAAGAAAAACACGCAACCAAAGAGCTTCTTTAAAGGCATGTGTAAGGGCATAATATTCGGCTTCAGTGGAAGAGAGGGCAATAGCTCGCTGTTTGACTGCAGACCAAGAGACGAGCGACCCTTGAAAAAAGAAGCAGTAACCAGAAATACTCCAGCGATCCCCAGGGTCAGAGGCCCAATCGGCATCAGAACAACCAAGGTTATGCATAAAACCACGCAAAGAATCTGGAGTGGAAGGCTGAGTGGCACTGTACTCAAGAGCAAGAAGACGAGAACCAGCGAGATACTGGAGCACGTGTTTTGCGGCAAGAAAATGTGAGCGAGTAGGATTGGAACTGAACTGACCGAGCCACATAGAGGCGTAAGCAATATCAGGACGAGTAGAAACCGCCAGATAGAGAAGACAACCAACAAGGCATTGATACTTAGGCAGCAGATCAGTGTCAGAAATGTCGGGAATGGCATTTGGAGGAGCCACCTGAGGAATCCCAGAACAAGGTAGAGGGGTAGATGCAGGACGACAAGATGACAAGTTCCAATCAGAAAGTAATTCCGCGACGTAGACGTGGGAGGATAGCCACAGTCGACGATGGGGACGATCACGTACAATCACAATGCTGAGGAACTTAGCACAACAGCCAAGGTCAACAATGTGGAGACGTTCAGCAAGAGAATGCAGGAACCACTTATACAAAGGTGCTGAGTTCGTAATGCCAAGGCCATCGTCAACATGGATAGGAACAAAAAGGGTCAGTGGAGAGCCATCACTTGGCATAGAAATAGAAGGATCAGGAGGAGTAGTCCACAATCCGAAGAAAACCCCATGATCACACTCGCATCTAAGCATCCCAAGGTCAGAAAGCAAGGAGAAGAACAACATATAAAACTCATATGCCGACTGTCGCAGGCCATACAGAGCAGCCAAGATCTTAAGGACATTTTTAGGATCCTGCATGGGCCAACCAGAGACAGGACGACAATAGACATCATGCTTAAGACGAGCATGAAGGAATGCCGTCTTGCAGTCAAACTGGAAGATCTCCAAATCTTGAACAGATGCCCACGCAAGGAGAACACGAATGCTCGCCAATTTAGCAACAGGAGCAGCCGTCTCACCGAAATCCTCAGGACATTGGCGAAAACCCTGGGCGACCAAGCGAGCTTTCTCCTTCCCAACAATCACAGACCCATCCGGATTTGTCTTATAAGCAAAGACCCATTTCAGGGCCAGTGGCTTCGTAACGGGCATTCCGCAAAGGTGTCCATTTCACGAAGGCTAGCCAATTCCCGTTTCATAGCTGCATGCCAAACTGCTGCATCAGGTCGGGCACACGCCTCCGCAAAGGACAGTGGTTTCTTGCTGAGGTTCCAACGGCGATCTGGAGGCAACGTTGCAAAAGCCAAAGCGTCAGGTTCCAAAGACACCAACGAGATAGGACTATAGTCGTCAAAGGCAGTCAAGGCAGAGCGGGCAGCAATGCGCGAACTACGGCAGATGAGATCTCCCCCAGGTGAAGGAGAAGTAAGAGAAGGAGGCACAGATGAATCACGGGAAGGACGGGAAGGGTGTTCAGCAGGAAGAGGAGCAGGAACGGTACGTGGCAAGCGCAAGCGACGGCCAGCAGAGGCCTCATTAAAGATGACATCCCGAGAGAAGTGGAAACGACCCTGTAAGTCACGCACCCGCCAACCCACACGGCCCTCCTCATAACCCACAAAAATGGCCTCAAAACGGCGATTACCACCCTTAGAGCGCAATTCCGGTGGAATGGTAGCAAAACACTGGCACCCCCATACTCGGAGATGTGACAAATCAGGTTTCTTACCATAGAACACCTCATGGGGAGTCTTATCAAGAGGAAGCGTGGAAGTTGGGACACGGTTGCAGACATACTGAACAGTGAGAACGGCATCCCCCCAGAAAGAAGCGGGCAAACCACTGTCAGCAAGGAGTACCTGGCTCCCATCCTCAAGGGTTCGAACATACCGCTCGGCTTTCCCATTCTGCGAGTGAGCATAAGGGGCAGTTACCTGAACAGCTATCCCAGCGGTACAGAAATGACCTGCTAGCTCGTTCTCAGACAATTCGCGAGCACCATCCATATGGACAGTCAACACACGACGGCCAGTCTTACGTTCCAGGAACGCCTCCGTGTTCTTATAAAACGGGACAGCATCCGGACGAGCATGCAAGAGAGCCGTAAAGCCGAAGTTAGAGCAATCATCCAGAATAACATGAAAATACCGTTTTCCCAAAGGAGTAGCAGTAGGGAAAGGTCCGCAAGTATCCATGTGAAGCAAGTCCCCAACCCCAGCAGCTCGGTTACCAAGATGGGTGTAAGGTTGTTGTGGAGCCTTACCCAAAATACAAGGCACACAACAAACAGGATCGAAAGAACCAGAAAACTTTAGTCCGGTAGCAGAATCCTTCGTGAGCAAGGTACGGACAGAGTCAAGACCAAGATGACCAAGCCGACAATGCCACAAAGCAGGAGAAAGTGCAAGGCGGGGAAAAACCAAGTCAGAAGGAGGCGACAAAGGTGTGGACGAAGGAGTGGATAAAGCGGCAGAAGAGGAGACGGCAGGGAAGGCCAAAGGCGAAGTAGGGATAATGAAAGTACAAGAGAGGAAAGACAAATTTCGAAAGACAGAGGCATGAAGCACATATCCCGGAACAACAGGATGATCCAAAGGGAAAACAAGTTCAGTGAAAGGAGGGATAGATGAAGTCCCTGCTTCGAAACGGACAGCTATTCGGCGACTCTGGAGCACCCCCACAGAAAGGAGGTTTATGGGTACATCGGGTGCATGGAGACAACCTTTGAGACGAAGTGTGACAAAGCGCTCACCAAAGGGTAGGCGGAGTGCAACATCCCCAGAGCCAAGTGCCAGCAACACACCACAATTTGCAGTACCAACCAAAGTAGCACCAGCCATGTCATAATTAGAGAATAAGGACTTGTCATGGATGATATGGTGAGTGCTCCCTGAGTCCAAAAGAGTGTTGACGCACGAAGACGACCTCGTAGCCAAATGCGAAACCGCCTGATCAAGAAGGAAGGCAGAAGACACAAAGGAAGAGGCTTGAGGCACAGGGACGTCATAAACATCAAAACTATCATCATCATTGGTATCGGATGAGTGGGAGTACGGTACAGATAAAGCGGCAAAGGAGCTGATAGGTAAAGAATCAGAACGCTCATGCTCATATGCACCAACAGAAAGAACATCAGGTGCTCTATCATCGGACACACCCCCAGGAGCAGAAACGACCTGAGAGTTTAGTACCCCATCTCCATCATTGACGAAAGCGCGGGCAGGAGCTTGCCTGGCATCATGGACATGACGAGAAGAATTATGGTTACCACCCCCATGACAAGGAGGCAGAGGACCCATCAATCGGTCAATGACAGGAGGAGGAGCATGACGAGATTCAGGAGCAGTACCAGCCGAAGCAGGGGTAGACGAAGTTCGAGACAGTTGTGAATGCCCAAGGCGAGATGAATTGCGAGAATGTGAAAAAGAGGTCACAGACTTGAACTGAGCATCCAATTCGATGACATTCCCAATTACCTCCTTGAAGATCTCCATGTCCGCTTCAGTAACGTTCTCCAACCGAGTACCCAGGGAAGAGCGAACGGAACTAAAGGTCAGAGAGTCTGGAAGATTCTTGACAAAAAGAAGGCTTAAGACGTAGCCTGGGATGATAAATCGGCAACTGCGCATCTTCGTGACAGCGTTCTGCCAGGCAGAGACATAATCACGAATCCGGTGAGGGTTGCAACGGAGTGAGAGAATGTCGAGGAAGATGTTAGTTCCTTCAGAACGTCGATTGGTCCCAAAATTTGTCCGTAGTGTCTCGTAAATCTCCCGTGCCGACCTTTCAGAATTCTCCTCCGGAAGAATCATCCTGACATTGTTCCCCAAGCGAGCTAGGAGAACGTGTTGAATGACGTTGTCCAAGTTCCACCAGTGTGTGTATTCGTCACGTTCGGTTTGCGTTGATTGAGGAGTGAGAAGGGGAGCCGCACTTGGGCTAAGATCAGGTCTATGCGGTAGAATCGGATCTGACATCAAAGTGATATGGCCAAAGCCGCCCAGGTGACGAATCAATGCCTTAACTCCATCATGCCATGCCGCGAAGTCCGACTGACCATTCAGTATGGTGATATGTGTGGTCGTTGGTAAGGAACGAATGGTAGGACTTGGTGGAGGTGCGTAAATCGGCGGCGGTGGGACATGATAATATGGATTGGGATAGTAAGGATAGTGAGGAGCCCCCCCAACAGGAACTCCGTACCCCGGAAACTGACCAGGCGCATTGGCGTGATTATATGCGTATGGAGGCGGAGGTGGAAGATGCTGTGGGAGGAGGAGGGGTCGAGGAACGAAAGGTTGTAAAGGAACTGGTTGCTGTACAACAGGCGGATCAGGCGTTACCGCATGGTAAGCTTCCACATTGTTCTCCGGTGCCTGAGCTTGGACATCAGGCACATATATTGGGGTTTGTGGATTGTAAACGTGAGGAGGAGGTTCGCAATGATGAAACGGAGACATGCTACGGTGTTGGGAAGGGCGCATCCCTAAATACGGGATCGAGTAATTGTGGTTCTGATTTCTCGGTTCAAGGTTCCCCAAGGGAACAAAAGGGGACGCATTAGTAGCGCTATCTAAGGAATTATGAGTCTCAGCCGACGCACTGCCTTCGTTAATCGCACTGTTGTGCGAGGCAGTCGATTGAATCTGTCCACTGGCATGACCTGAGTGGCCAGGAGTTGCGTTCCGGAGCTGATCCATTGAATCGGAAAAGAATGGCTATGACATTGTTTTACCTAAACACGGACGACGTACTATATGTACTAGTGAGATAAATAACGAAAGAGGGAAAGACGGAACACGTACATCGTCAGCACGGAAAAGAATGGCTGACGACTATAAACGAGGTACGCGATATATAAGGAGTGGGCTGAGTCACGTGGTCGCATCAAGATATCACGCGTCGCATCCTGCTATGGATATAGTCCAACAGTCTCCTCTCAGCTTCATCTCATTCCCTACGTATATGGTCGGCATTCTCCCTCTCGATTCTGAGTTGGTTCATGAGACTGTCATACTGACGCTTCTGGTTGTCCCGATTCATCTGTGCCTGCTGTTCAGCCGTAGGGAATGTCACGGGTTTTGAAAACCCGTGGGTAATGCCACGGGTTTTGATGGGGTACAGGTACGGGTTGGGAATTCTGTACCCTGCAAAAACCCGTACCCGTGGCACGGGTAGCTCGAAATCGCGAGAGAGTGCCAGCTCATCACTCCTTTCCGCTCACTACACACCACTACAACATGTCAACCACCCCAACAACCCACGAAGTTATAATCAGGGATAGCAAAGAAGGGGAAATGGGTGGTGCATTCACCCATTTCCCAAGAAGGTAAGTATTTTTTCCAATTTTTACTGTGATATTACATCTAATTCAAACTTTCAGAGATTGCACAGCCCACTACTGTCGAAAACGAGTGCGCACATTCGTTTTCGAGGTTATTTAGTTGTTCTTAACCACCACCACCATCCCACCAGCTCGAAAATGAGTGCGCGCATTCATTTTCGATGGTAGTTGGTTACTCTTCATCACCACTATCCCACCACCCTCGAAAACAAGTGCGCGCACCTGGTTATTTAGTTGTTCTTGATCATCACCACCATTCCCACCACCTCGAGTGCGCGCATTCGTTTTCGAGGGTGGTTGGTCATTATTATTATAATATTTAATAATTTGTATTAATATTAAAGTAATATACTAATTTAAGTGAGAACCCACGGTAAACCCATACCCTACCTGTACCTGTACACACGGGTACGGGTTTGCTGGGGTACGGGTACGGGTTGCCCCAAAAAACCCCAGGGTTACCTGTGCCATTCCTTATTCAGCTGCCAAATGTCTTTCCTCACTCTGGTCCCGTTCCCTCTCTGCTGACTTGAGCATCTCTTGCCAACTCTTGTCTACTTCCTTCATTTCCATCTCGTACTTGACCCCCATCTTCTTAACATTGTTCTTCATGTCGTCTATCTTGCTTTGAAAATCTCCCTTGGCTTCTTCTAGTCCCCTTTTAGCCTCTTCGCCCTGTATTTGGAGTGCCTCTGAGGATAAGTGTAATGTTAGCAATCGCCGTCGGAGAAAAAGGGGTGCTACCTTTCATCTCTCCCTGGAGTCGCTTCATCTCGGCTTGGTGCTTCTGGATCAATTCTTGGACTTGATTCTCGACTTCTTGTGCAGCAGCCGTCTGTTCAAGGCCTTTCTTCTCGTCGACAAGCTCACGTTGGATTTTAAGAGGAAGAGGATGGTTCTGAATGATATGTCAAAGGATGTTGTGAGCAGACTCCACTGTATTATCATGGCATAGCATCTGAGCTCCTTTGTTGAGGGCTGATTTGAAGAACTTGTTCTTGAGCTCTGCTTCGCGCATCTTTCCCTTTGCCTGGCCAACTTCACCCCACATATTCATGACGATCACAACGTTCTTCAACGTGTCGTCGCCGCAGAGTTTGCGGAACATTCTGAAGTTTCAACTAGAGATGCCACCCATTCTCGAACATCAGAAATGCGATGAATGTAGATGAGCCCTGATAGTTTCATCCCAGCTTTATACCTAGTCCCCCAAGTAAGCCCATGAGGATGAGTTTTAGGAGCACAACGCACGCTTTTTCCAAGTGACTCGCAATGGTGGCAAGAATATCGGTATCACTTCTGTTTGTGTCATCGAAGCCTGGGGTGTCGATGAGCGTAACAACTCGACCGTCTAGCTCGAAATCAAGGACAACATTGACATCGTAAGTGCACGATTCAAGACCTTCTCCAACCGTCAGGTCGGATCCGCTTGCCAAGTTTATAACCTGCGCATGTTCATTGATTACGATTTTCATCTGCTTATTTGACCACATACCGTTGTCTTCCTGCTTCCCGTCGCTCCCATGACGCTGTCGCACAATAATTAACAATTTACCAGGCTGTTCTGGAGACTCTACGAACCCAATCAAGATGGCGTTATTATCAAGAGACCCTGCCTGTTGTTCGGAATATTCGTCCTGAAAATTATAGTGAACGAATGTAAACATTATTGGAAGTCTCATACCGTCATTTTGTCATTAATCATCGTGTCAGTGGAAAGACGGTGGGTTCGCCGTGAATTCAAGACGACAGTGTTCGGAGTTCGGTGAAGGATGACTATCGGATAGCATTAGTGGGACTTAAATACCAATACGGCGAAAGAGATTATCACAGAGGTATAATTAGCAGAAAACCTCATGCTTTGCTTGCCCAAAGATTCCGGAAATCCCAATTGACATATCCTTCCCCTTCGTTGTTGGCAGTTAAAAAATGATTGCCAGCATGGGGGCTTAGTCTGTTCCTTTCAGCTACCTAGATAAATTTGTTGAAGGACCTCGTTACCATCCAAGTCGCGAGTCTCAAGTTCAGCAATGCACACACACTTAACTTGGATCGAAAATCGTCTTTTCAGAATCCTACGACATCACCTTCTCCAACAATTGTTTGTGTTCATGAGTCTGTTACATTGCCCAGGCCTTTTTGAATGAAAAGCCTTGACTCGGGAAACAAGAAGAGGATGCCAACTCGATTTGACGGATACACTATCCTCACCCTTGTTCATACATCAGTAAAACTGCATTGTTCTTTTTTTCACTTATGTCACCTTTTTTTGCCTTTTTTGGGGGGCAAAAGGCACAAAAAAGGCACTGGCTTTCTTCCTTTTTCTACCTTTATAAAAAAAGGCATAAAAAGACACAAAGGTGAGCTTTTTTTCACTTTCAAAGAGCTTTTTTGACTTTAGCACCTTTTTCACCTTTAATATTGCCTTCAGAATTACTTAATTATAGAAAAAAAGAATGTACAAAGCCTTATCATAAGGTCCTCAAGTCATTTCAAAGCACTTATAAGGAAATCATAAGGACAATAAAGTTGAATTAAAGTGGAATCATATTTGTAAAGCCAGTATAAAGTGTATTGCAAAAGTCACATAAAGTCTGAAAAATGTAACATAGAAGTCCATGAAAGCTTTGAAAACTTATTGAGCATCTCGAATTTTGAGCGAGGGAGGGGGGTGCCTCTGTCTCATGTTTTGATCAAGGGAGGGGTTGGCATATTGAAGTATGACCGTAAGCCTATTTCCTAATTTGTACCATCATTCCTGATACCCCTTTTATGGGTATCATATACCTTCTCCTATTTTTCGTTCATTACCTTATGATTCTCCTATCATACATAGTATATATCAGTGATACCATTCTAGCCACCCACTCTCAGTCATTACCTTCACCGACTGAGAGTGAGTACCTATTATATCCACTACATTTATTCTCATATTTACCTCCCTATTATTCTAGCTCACATTGTACTTACAATAGGTCAGTATTGCTAGAATAGGAGTCATTACCTTCACCAACTGAGACTCACATTGTACTTACAATAGGTTATGGGCCCTGGAATTATGTCAGGTACACCTTCACTAACAATACTCTCCGAAGAACAAAAGTTCAACTGAGAGAATCTACTCGCATGGACAACCAATATGATTCAACTACTTGGATCAAAAGGATTGTCAGGATACATCGACGGAAAGATTCCTAAACCCACTATACCTGGAACTACTACTCCATCAGGAATTCCATGAGTTGCTATGGAGCACTATAAAGCACTTTATAGTACTGTAGCACCATATCATGGGTCCCTTGCTACTTAGGTCACAGCCATCACTATGTAGTGGTATGTAGTTCTACAAAGAGGTCTAAGTAGATATAAATAGCTATGTATTTGACTATACAAGATATATACTTGCCCAGGCTTGATTTGTAGTTGTCTATATTCTGTGTGGTGGATTTATAGTTCTCTATATTTTTGTCTGATAGATATGTAGTTGCTGAGACCAGGTATAAAGGATTTTATATTTCCCTCTAGTGGATATGGATTTTTGTCTGATAGATATGTAGTTGCTGAGACCAGGTATAAAGGATTTTATATTTCCCTCTAGTGGATATGGAGTTGACTGAGATACTATAGAGGGTTATATATTTCACTAACAGATATACAGAGTACTATCAATTGGTTGCCAGCTTTCATTGCCATATATGGATGAATAAATCTCATTTCACAATCAACCATGCATCAGCAAAATTTATGTATATCATTATAGTCGTTATATATCGTGATCATAAGAGTCATGAGCTGTGAAAGGAAACTTCGAAAAAAAGAAAAAAAGACTGAAACAAACACAAGAGGCATTAGTCAAGACACACTGAAAGTTCTATTGTGTTTGCTTGAGGTGGGTTCAGTACACTCCTGACGAAAAATGTAAATATATCATTAGTGTAAATATAAAGACATACATTCCCCGCTTAGCCCATTGTCGACGGACTTGATCCCACTTCTTCTTGTGATAAGGATTGGCATTGACCAACAAGAGCAAGCGGAGAAATGCCTCATAAGTCGGACCATAGTTGGCAGCACTCAACTCAGACTGTTTCTCAACACCGTCGCGATAATTGTTGATGCACCTGTATATCTATCAAGAATAGTAAGCACCGCAAATTGTGCAATTCAATCACTTACAGCAACCATTACCACAACGACTGCGTGCTCTGGAACAGATGTTCGGAAGTCCTCCAGAAACACCTTCGCAAGAGGGGGTGATCCACCTTGATGTCCATAGAAAAAATTGACGCACACGGCCTCAATGCAAGGGTGTGAAAAATTCGACTTCTTCCCCTAGGAATCTACTTTAGTAATTTATTAAAAAAAACTGACCAATGCATCAAGAGGGCCATAATGGAACTCCGTCCTTCTACCAATGAGGCGGTCAACATTGCAGGCAATATTTTGGTGATAGTCGAGCTGGCCTGGGATGTTGGCATCAAGGCCAAGAGTATCACCAGTATCGAAGGAAAATGGAATGGCAATAATCCTTCAGTTTGCCACGAAATGTAGCAGCCTCCGAGAACACCTAGAGAATATAGATATAAAGATGAGGACACAACGGAAATAGATTAGACATACAATAGTATTCATTTCTTTAGTTTGAACAAATTCTGTAAAGGATGAGCTGTCTTGTCACCAATAGAACAAAGCAAAAACTCACCTGAATCAAATGTGACCGTTTTCTTCATATCAGTTACCGTCTTCGAGAGAATCAGTGCTGCATCTTCTAAATGTGTATCAGTAAGGGGAAAGAAATGTTGGAGCATGGTATAACGACGGAAAGCCAGTTTTGCGCGGATGAGAGCCGGTTTCCAGGCAGTGCCATTGTAGTACTTGACTGTCGTCGGTTTGATGGTCCCATCTGATTTGGAATTACGAACGGCACGTTTTCTAGTTGGAACATCCTCGGTTTCACTTTTTTCACCTTCTCCCTCGTTGTTGCTTCCACTGCCGTCAAGTTCATCTTCGTTGTCTGTATCATCAACACCAACCTGGCCTTTTGCAATACTAAGGAGTTGTTTTGCACTTGGGGGTTTGTTTGGCTTGTTCCGCGCACGGTAATCGTCAAGCACATCCTTCCAATCCTACTTAATGTTAGACACAGAAGCTATCGACATAGAAGGTTGAATCATACCCCATTTTGCTCATTTACGGCCCTATGCAGTCCATGAAGAGCACGTTGTGCAGCCTCCTCGTCCTCCGAAGGAGATGCTTCGTCAATATCTATAGATAAACACGTCAGCAAATAGTCAATGAGAAAAAAGTGATACAACCTTCTGGACGGAGCAGCGGTTGCTGGGGTCCATTTTGCTCATTTACGGCCCTGTGTGATCCACGAAGAGCACGTTGTGCAGCCTCCTCATCCTCCGA
>Ga0190269_10001186_pt1 | contig 12632 bp, 9 predicted proteins | sample Popmic249IS_FD_133749 | JGI IMG/M metagenome (GOLD analysis project Ga0190269, IMG submission 133749) | Populus adjacent soil microbial communities from riparian zone of Blue River, Arizona, USA - 249 IS | ecosystem: Environmental > Terrestrial > Soil > Riparian zone | place: USA: Arizona...
GATCCCGTGGTTCCGCTGGAAGTTGCTGGGCGACAAGGCCGCCTGCGAGTTCTTCAAGACGATGCCACGCCCGAGCCAGTGGCTCGTACACGCCGAGCAAAACGCCGCGTCGTGTGACTAGAGCCGCATAGCCTCATGACTGCGCTCTCGGAGGTCGCCCGACCACCAATGAAACTAGTGATAGAAGCGCGGCATGAGCAACACGACTGACAGTTCCTGGCGCAAGCTGCTGAGGCCCGACGAGCCCTTGCTATTGCCGCTCGCGCACGACGCGCTCGCGGCGCGCCTCATCGAGCGTGCGGGCTTCAGTGCTTATGCGATCGGTGGCTTTCCGCTGGTCGGGGCGCGCCACGCTCTGCCGGACATCGGCCTCGTGGGCCTGGGTGAGATGAGCGCGGGCATGCGGGACATCATGGCGGCGACGCGCTTGCCGGTGCTCGTGGACGGCGATGATGGGTATGGCGACGTGAAGAACGTCACGCGCACGATCCAGGTGTACGAGCAGCTCGGAGCCAGCGCCATCCTGCTCGAGGATCAGGTGGCGCCGAAGCGCTGTGGTCACATGGCCGGCAAGTCCGTGGTGCCGGCCGAGCTGATGGCGCGGAAGCTGCGAGCTGCGGCGGCCGCACGCCAGCACGGCCTCTTCCTGATCGCACGCACCGACGCTCGCGCGGTGCACGGGCTCGACGAGGCCCTGCGGCGCGGTGAGCTCTACCTCGAGAGCGGCGCGGACGGCGTGTTCATCGAGGCGCCGGAGAGCCCGGAGGAGCTCGAGCGCGTGGGCTCGGAGTTCCGTCACGTGCCGCAGCTCGCCAACATGCTCGAAGGCGGGCGCACTCCGCTGCTGGCTCCCGCCGAGCTGTTCCGGATGGGCTTTTCGATGATCGCGTACCCCACGACGTTGATCTTCCGGGTGGCGCGCAGCATCGAGAAGGCACTCGCCGATCTGCGGCGCGGCCAGCTCACGCTCGCGGGCGAGGGCACCGACTTCGACGCGTTCAAGGACATGATGGGCTTCGCTCCGTGGGCGGAGGTCGAGGACCAGTTCGGCGATTGAGACTGCCCGCAGGTGGAGGGCGGAGATTGATCGCGGCCGCGCTCCGCGCTACGCGGAAGACATGACGACCGAGACACGGAAAGTCGCATTAATCACGGGCGCCGGCACGGGGATTGGACGGGCTGCCGCGCGCGCCTTGCTGGCCGCCGATTTTCACGTGGTGCTGAGTGGTCGGCGCCGCGGTAAGCTGCAGCAGGCGCTCGAGGGTTTGTCAGACGACGCGCGTGAACGCGCGCTACTGCAGGAGGCAGACGTACGCGATGCCGAATCAGTCGCGGCGTTGTTCGATGCTTGCGTGCAGCGCTTCGAACGGCTCGACTTTCTGTTCAACAACGCGGGCACCGGTGCTCCTGCCGTCCCACTCGAGGCGCTGACGCTCGAGCAGTGGCGCGCCGCGCTCGACACGAACCTCACGGGCGCGTTCCTGTGCACGCAGCATGCGTTTCGCACGATGAAGGCGCAGACGCCGCGAGGGGGACGCATCCTCAACAACGGCTCGATCTCCGCGCACGTTCCGCGCCCGAACAGCATCGCGTACACGGCGAGCAAACACGGCATGACCGGCCTGACGCGCGCAGCTGCGCTCGACGGGCGGGCGTTCGACATCGCGGTCGGTCAGATCGACATCGGCAACGCCGCGACGCCGCTGACAGAGCGCATGGAGCAGGGCGTGCTGCAAGCGGACGGCAGCGTGCGCGCGGAGCCCCGGATCGACGTGAACCTGGTTGCCGAGGCGGTCGTGAACATTGCGCGCATGCCACTCGCGGCGAACGTTCCGTTCATGACCCTGATGGCCACACAGATGCCGTACGCGGGCCGGGGCTGAGTCACGCCTGCGCGGAGGCGTGAGCCGAATCGCCGGGGTCGTGGCCCTGTGTTGCGAACGCTTCGTCGGTGCAGCTGTGTTGGGTTGCGGGGTGTGTGCGTGGGCCGGCTGGCTCGCGCGCGGAGGCACTGCTGCGCTTTCGGGGCCGAAACAGGAGAAACGCAATGTACAGATCGGTTCTGTGTCTCATGTCGATTGCGCTCGCGGGTTGTATGGGGGCGAGCGAGCCAGCGGATCCGGGCACCAGCTCGCAACCGCTGAGCTCAGCTGAGTCCGATGAGGCCTCGGCGAACGACTCCGCAACCAAGCCGCCTCTGCCGGTGCCACCGCAGGGACCCGGCAAACCTGGTGCGGTCGCGATCCCTGAGGAGTGCATCGCGAAGGTCAAGCAGTGTTACGCCGAGGGTGGCGACGAAGAGAAGTGTCAGGTCATCAATGAGAAGTGTTTGCCGCCCAAGCCCGAGTTTCACGGCTGCGTCGAGCCCGAGGGAGGAGCGTCCGCGGAAGACGCAGCGCCGCCGTGCTCGAAGCCGCCGGGGCCCGTGGACGTTGCGGGGTGTGTGATCGAGAAGAAGTGTCATGTAGACAAGGATGGCGACGAGGAGTGCGAGACGTTCGTGAGTAACTGCCGGACCCCGCCGGACGTTCCCGCCCCCGGTGCTCCCGCGCCTGCAGCTGCCGGCGGCATTGGAAAAGGCTGCGGCGAGCCCGGGAACCTGCTGCGCCAGCCGAGCCGTGTCTGCAAAAGATCGTCACGTGCCTGGCAGAAGAAGATGATGCCGAGGCATGCAAGGCCGTGATCGAAGCTTGTTCGCAGGGCGAGTCCACTTCCGCAGCTGTTCCGCCCCCGAAATGACGCCACTGCGCGTTGCTCCCATCCCTCGCGGTGGGAGCAGCGCGCGTGCCGTCGTCACTATCGACACTCGTTGCCGAACGTGGCGCTCGCATACGTCGACAGACGTGCGCACCAAATCCGAGCCGCTCCGGAGACTCACGTCCGTGAGCCCGATCGCACTTCTGTGTCTGGCCCTCCTCGGCAGCGCGCGAGCGTCGGCGCAAGCATCGGACGCAGTGGCGCCCGGGGCCGAGCTGATCCTGCCGCACTGCGAGCCTGCCAGCTGGCGCCGCGAGGCCTTGCGCGCCACGCTGGAGCTCGAGCTGGAAAGCGGCCCGACGGCGGCGGGCTGGCGCATCGAGATTACGAGCGCGTGCGCCGCCCACGATCTGCGCGCGGGGCTGCAAGTCCGCGCTCCGAACGGGACGATCCGCACACGGGAGGTGACGCTCGCCGACACTCCGGCCGAGCTGCACGCGCGCACGCTCGCGCTGGCAGCGGCCGAAGCGCTGCGCGCGCAGTCGGCAGCGAGCGATGCAGCTCCATTATCGCCGCCGTTAGCAGCAGCGACGTCGAGCGCTCGTCCGGGCACGCCGCCAAGCGCTGCAGGAGCCGTGGTCCTCTCGCTCCAGCCCGCGCTGCGCATCTTTCTGGCGCGGCGTGATGCCGAGCTCGGAGGCGAGCTGTCGCTGGCGCTGGGCAGCTGGGTCTTCGGCCTCGCCGGCCTATTCGGCGCGTTCTCCGATCCACTCGGCAACATCGGCACGGGCCAGGCGACGCTCACCGTGGCGTATCGCTGGCTCGTGCTGCGCGCCGGCCGTGTCAGCTTCAACCTGGGGCCTCGCGTGGGCCTCGGCATCTTGTGGGCGAACGCCACGGGCGGGCCGGACGCGCACGTCGAATCGGCGATGTCCGCGATCACCTGGGACGCCGGCGCCGAGCTCGCTGCCCACTACGCGCTGGGCCGCTGGCAAGTTGGGCTCCACTGCAGCGGCGGCTACGCGCTCGGCGCGCGCCACCAGGCTGACGAGCGCGTGCTCGCGGAGCTCACAGGACCCTTCCTCTCTGCCGCTCTCAGCGTCGGCATACGCCTGTAAACGCTCGCGCCGCACCGCCCTCGAAATGAGCGGTGCGGCGTACCGCAGCGTTCAGCGAATCACGATCGTCACGGTCCCGGTCTCGCGATCGATCGACACGGTCTTGCCCTGAGCAGCGCCCCGCTCCCCGATGCCGTTGTCAGCTGCAGCCTGCCGGCTCTGCCCGCTGCCTCCATCGCGCCCGCCACGCTGCAGACCGGACTTCACCGTTTGCCCCGGGCCTTGCGGGCTCGAGCCATCGAACGGGAACGCGGCCGCGCTCGGACGCCAGAACGTGTAGGACCAGCTGGCCGACCAGCGATACTGGTACGATGACTGCGTGCCGTTGGCGCGCAGCAGGATGTTGCTCAGCTTCACGTCAGCCGAGGAGCGCGGCGCCATCACGCCGCCCGGGCTCGCCGCGAAGTCGAAGCGATCCACCACGCTCGACCAGTCCGGCGTGTGTGACGCGATCGACAGGCTGTCGAGCCGCACCCAGTTGATGCCGGGGTTGTAGACGCGCGCGTTGACGCGGATGAAGCACTCGCGACCGCTGCCGATGAACACCGGCGTGACGCCCGCGCTGAATCCGAGCCGCGCAGCCGCCTCGAGCGCACGCCGGCTGTCGATGCGGCCGAAGCCGAACTCCTCGTCGCGCCCGGCAGCGCCGAGCTCGCGCGCGCTCAGCTTGATGATGTCTTCGACCTCCCAGGAGCGCAGATCCGGATCGAGCGAGAGCAGCAGCGCCATCAGGCCGGCGACGTGTGGCGTGGCCGACGACGTGCCGTTGAAGTTCGGCACGTAGTTGCCGCTGCTGTAGCCGGCTGCGCCCATGATGTCGCTCGTGAAGATGTGAACGCCCGGTGCGACGACATCGACTTCCGGGCCGAAGTTCGAGCCCCACCAGTTCTCGCCATCCAGGCTGGTCTTGCTCTTGCGCTGATCCCACTCGTTGCTCGCACCGACGGCGAGCAGGCCCGGAATCGTGGGCGACAAGCTCGCGGGGTAGTGCACGCCGCGCAAGTCGTCATTGCCGGTCGCGATCGCGATCGGGCAACCGCGGCCGCCGCGCCCGTTCGTCTGTGCGAACGAGAAAGCCGACGTGATGGCCGTGCTTGGCCCACCGCCGCCCCAGGAATTGGACAGCACGTCCGCGCCGCGGTTCACCGCCGTGCGGATGCCATCCGCGATGATCGCGTCCGTCGTGAACCAGCCACCGGACGTCCCGTAGGCGATGCGAACGGGCAAGATCTTGCAGCCAGGAGCGACGCCGACGCCGCCCTTGCCGTTGTTTAGACGCGCGGCCACGATGCCGGCGCACGCCGTGCCGTGACCGTCCGCCGGCAGCGGCTCGGGATTGTCCGTACGGTGGACTGCATCGTAGCCGGGCAACTTGTAGGTCAGATCCTCGTGCGTGAGGTTGCAGCCCTCGTCGATGACCGCGACGCTCACAGCGGCGCTGCCGGTCGTCACGTCCCATGCCTCCGGCGCGCGGATCTTCCGCAGCGCCCACTGCGACGCGAAGCTCGGATCGGTCGGCGTGAGCGAGGGCGCCACGTCCCCTGCATCAACCAGCGCGGGCTTCGCCAGACGCTCCTCGATCTCCTGCGGCATCAAAAGGTGCAGTGGCACATCGTGAGCCGAGGGCGACTTGAGCTCGATCTGCTGCGAGCCGTTGACACCCGTGAGCCGCGGCATTAGCCGCACGAAGTTCGGATGCGCCCACTGGACGCGCGCATCCTCGTGCAGCTCGTTCGCCGCCTGCAACGCATCGCGCTCGGCCGGTACCTTGATCAGATAGCTCCCCGGCTCCGGGTAGTTCGCTTCAGCGATCGTCGCCTCGAACGGCGCAAGCGCCGCCGTGCGCTCAGCTTCGCTCACGCTGTCCTTGAAGCGAACCAACACTTCGCCCACGGGGATCAAGCTCTCTGCGCTCGGCGCGTCGACTGGAACGTAGACGGGCGGCCCCGCCTGCACGTCCGTGGTTGCGCTCGCCGCGCCACGCAAGCTGGAGCGCGACGCAACCTGTGCGCGACCCAGATCGACGACGGCCAACGAATACTGTGGAATCGAGATCGTATCCGCGCCGCCACCAGCGGCAGTGAGCGCGCTGTTCAGCGCAGCGAACGCGCGCTTGCGCGCGACATCGTCATCAGGAGTCTTCACCGCCATGTAGCGCGTCGACGCCTGGAGATACACCTTCTTGCCATCCGCAAAGTAAAAGCGCGCGGATCCATCGTCCTGCTGCAGGTCGTTAGTCCCCATGGCCCCCATCCTCTATGTGCAATGCGCAAGCTGCGCGACCGGTCCTACTTGCTAGCGCACGCGCCATCGCTGGACTGTGGAAACAGTCACTTTCGAGGTCGAATGCACGGCGGGACGATCGAGGTGATGAGCTGGCTCACACCCTGCATCATGTTCCGATCTCAATCACCCGCCGCTGCGAGCGACTGCCAGCGGAAGCGCAGCTGGCTGGGGGTCCCGGCCTTGTCGTAGTACGCGAGGATCTCGAGCTTGAACGTCGCGCCTTCACTCGAGCGCACCACGTACACGCGGTCCGGGTGCGCGCTCACCGTGTGTTTGTTGACGTCGTAGTCGAACCAGCTGTGCTCGGGGCTGTTGAACGGGTTGTCGGGCTCGCTGTTCGTGTCGCCGTCGCTGTCCTCGCGATCGACCGCGTAGCCGTCGTTCGGCGCGTCCGTCACGCTGGCGAATGATGCGTCGATCGCGAGCACCTCCACGCCGCCGTCGCCGCTCACGCCGCTGTTGGTATGGATGAAGTAGCGGCTGAACTCGAGATCCCAGGTGCGCTCGTCGTTCGCGGGCAGGCCCGTGTCCAGATCGAAGCGCTGCCAGCTTTCGCTGTCGTACGCGTCGACCTTGGTCTCGGTGACGCCGTCAGCCAGCGGCTTGCTCGCGAACTTGCCGTTCTGCACGAAGCCGGTCTCGGCTTCGTCGACGTTGCCCGCGGGGTCCGCCTCCAGCTTGTCTGCACAGGCTGCCGTGAGCAGGGCGATCGCGATGCCAGAAAAAGCGCGCATGGGATGCTGATCTCCTCGTCCTAGTAGCGGCCGCGGGCACCGACGTACACGGTGCGCGGACGCAGCGCCGTATACGCATCGCCCGCCGCGAGCAGATTGTCCACCCCCGCGAAGACCTCGAGCGGGCGACCGAAGCGCTTGGCGACACGCAGATCGAGCTGCGGCAGCGGCTCGGGCACGACGGCCCGCTCGCCCGCATCCACCGCCTCCGGGCCGGCGTCGCTCACGTAAAACGTGCGCCCCACCGACAGCGCGCCGCGCGCCACGAAATCCAGCTGCCAGCGCGGCTCGCTGAGCTGCACGTAGGCAGAGGCGCGGTGCGGCGGCTTGCCCTCGAGCTTGCGCCGATTTTCGCCGTCCCAGGTCGCCGTGTACGTGTACGACAGGGTGCAGGTGACGCGCTCGTCGAGCCGCGCGCTCGCTGCCGTCTCCACGCCCATGGTCCAGGCGTTCGTGAGGTTGTCGTAGACGAACTCCATGCCGCCCGCATCGCTCCTGCGCGACACGTACGTGATCATGTTGCGCAGGTCGTTGCGAAAGAAGGTGGCGCTGAGCTCCAGGGCGTCGTTCCAGAGCCGCACGCCCGCGTCGAAGCCGTCGCTGTTTTCTGCGCGCAGCTCCGGGTTACCCACGATCACGTAGCCCGCGCTCGCGTTCTCGAAGCGCAGCAGCTGTTCCTGGAAGCTGGGCGCGCGAAAGCCGCGGCCGTAACTGGCGCGCAGCTCGAGCGCAGGCAACACGCGATAGCGCAGCGCCAGCTTGGGCGACAGGCGCGTGCCGAACTGGGCGTCGGCGTCGAAGCGCACGCCGGGGATGATCTCCAGCTCGTGCGCGCCGCTCGCAGCGGCAAAGACGCGCCAGGCGTGTTGCGCAAACGCGGCCAGGCGGTAGCGATGGCCGGGCCGCGACAGGCGCGCCGACTGCAGATCCTGGAACAGCTGCTCCGCGCCGAGGGTCGTGCGATGGCTGTCGCTCCAGTCGGCGTGTGCGATGCTCGTGAGCTGACCCAGGTGCTCGCGGTTGTTTTCGTAGCGATCGAGCACGTTCGCTCCGCGCTGATCGAGCAGGTACTGGTCGCGAAACTGCGAGTAGCTGCCGCGCGACGAGAGCCGATAGCGGCCCCGGCTCAGGCGGTGCTCGAAGCTCGCACGTAGCTGTTCTTGCAGCTGGCTGCGCGTGAAGAGCGCGCCACCTGCGCCCTCATCGATGCCGTCGAAGTTCGTGCGCAGGTAGTGGCCGCTCACCATCAGCAGGTTGTCGTCGTCGAGCTGATAGGACACACGCGCGCCGCTCGACCACTGGCGTCGCTCGCTCAGCGCAGTCTTGATCTCGCCCGGGCGCCGGAACGCCGCTGCCTGATGGAAGTCGCCCGTGAGCTGCAAGCCGAGCGGCTCGACCGGGCGACCGGCCACGCTCGCCGCGAGATCGAGCACATCGTTTTGGCCCGCGCTCCCGAGCGCCTGCGCTTCGAAGTCCTTCTTCGACTCGCGCGTGAGGATGTTGACCACGCCTCCGATCGCGTCCGACCCGTACAGCGCGGAGCCTGGCCCGCGCACGATCTCCACGCGCTCGATGTTCTCCGCGCCATAGCGGCTCAGGTCCGTGACGCCGTCGATCTGACCCGGCACGCGTTCGCCGTCGACCAGGATCAGCGTGTACTGCGGATCGAGCCCACGCAGCTGCAGCTCGCTGCCGCGAAACGAGCGCGCCACCTGCAGCCCGCCGCGCGTCTCGAGCAGCTCCGCGACGTCGCGCGCGCCGCTCCGCTCGATCTCTTTGCGCCGGATCACCTCGGTGGTGTTCGCGGCGCGGTCGCGCGGCTCCTCGATGCGCGCGGCCGTGACGACCATCTCCACGGGCGGCTCGGCCGCTGTGTCCTCTGCTCGAGTCGACGGCGCGCCGGCACCCAGACATAGGCCGAGAGCGATGCAGAGACGAATCTGGACGGCTGGCGCGAGCGGCATGGCCCCTGGACTGCGAAGCTGCGGGCAGTAACACGCCGGGGTCGTTCGACTCAAGTGCGCGTACCGGGATGCAAATTGGCGCTGGCCTGCCGCTGTCAGCGGCGACGCCGGTCCGTGCTGTCGGGGGGCTCGGGTCCGGCCCATCGAGCACGCCTCGACGGTCCGCGTGGAGCGTCGCTCACAGCGGCGAGCCGCGGCATGCGTTTTGCCAGTAGTCCCAGCAGAGCCTACGCGCTGTGCCGGGTTGTGCCAGATGGGGCTCGGCGAAGGTTGGGGGACGAGTCATGCCAAAGCGAAACGCAGTCGTGCTGCACCTGCTCGTGGCTGTGCACGCGGTCGGTTGTGGTCGGGCCACGCAGTCCGCGCAGCCGTTTCGCGCGCCGGACGCGGCCGTCGTCGACATGCTGCCGGTCGCCGGCGCTGCCGTTTCGGCTCCGATGCTTCAGGCTGGCTCCGCGCCCCCGCTGCCGCCCGTTCCGAACGTGGTCGATGCCGGCTTCGCGGCGCCGGTCTCCGCTTCGCCGGTCCACGTACAGCCGGCGCGTCCTGCGTTGCCCGACAAGTGCCTCGTGGGTTGCGCGCCCGCGGAATCGCCCGCGACGCGTGCCGTTCTGGCCGCGAGCGTCACGCCGCCGCCGCTCGGAGGATCGGGTCTGCTCGTGAGCCGCGACGGTAAGCTGCTGGTCGCGGCCGATGCGGACCGCGATCGTCTGTACTTCGTGGACCTGACGACGCACGCGCTCCTGCACGTGCGCGAGCTGCAAGTGGGCGATCAACCGGGACGTCTGGTCGAAGACGCGAACGGTCGCATCCACGTGGTTCTGCGCGGCGGCGGCGCGCTGCTCAGCGTGGGTCGCGAGGCGGACGCCGCGCTGACGCGCCGACCGCTCTGTGCGCTGCCGCGGGGCGTGGCGTACGACGCCGCGAAGGATCTGCTGCACGTGGCCTGCGCGGAGGGCCAGCTCGTCACGGCGCCTGCCGCTCCCAGCGGCGAGGCCACGCGGCGCGTGGAGCTGGGCCGCGATCTGCGCGACGTGATCGTGCACGGCGACGAGCTGCTCGTGACGCGCTTTCGCGCCGCGGAGCTCCTGCGCGTGGATGCAAACGGCAAGCTCCAGCAAACCTACAAGCCGCCGGTGAGCGGGCAGCCTGCCGGCCAGAACTTCCAGACCGGGCAGATGACGGCGGCGGGCACGAACGCACCGAACGTCGTGTGGCGCGCGATCGATGTGCCGGGTAAGGGCAGCGCGCTCTTGCACCAGCGCTCGCGAAACGAGGTGGTGCCGCTGACGCAGGGCGGGTATGGCTCGACAGGCTGCTCGGGCATCTTGCAGACGTCGGTCACGATCGGTGTGGAGAGTGATCGCACGGCGTCGGCCGATCTCTCGGACGCCACGCTCGCGCTCGACATGGCCGTCGATCCGAGCGGCACGATGCTCGCGGTGATCAGCCCTGGCAACTGGACGCAGGGCGCGCAGCTGCAGGTGTATTCGATCAGCGGCGCGAGCCCGCTCAACCCGCTGTCGCCGGGCGAGCTGCCGTTTCGCTCGCTCGTCTCGTTTCCCACCTCGCAGGTCGTCACGTCGGGCCCGGCTGCGCGCGGCTGTCTCTCGCCGCAGACCCGTTTTCCCGCGCCGGACGGACAGCTCAGCGCCGTCGCGTGGGCGACCGGGCCATGGGGCCTCGAGATCGTGGCGCTGGAACGTGAGCCTGCCGCCATTAGCTTCATCGACGTGCGCTCGGGCGTCGGCGTGGGGCGCATCGACTTGGGTCAGGCGAGCCGCTACGACACGGGCCACGCGCTCTTCCACATGCGCACGATCAGCGGGGTCGCTTGTGCATCGTGCCACGCCGAGGCCGGCGACGACGGTCACGTGTGGAGCTTCGAGAACGTCGGCGCGCGCCGAACGCAGAACCTGCGTGGCGGCATCTCCGGCAGCGAGCCGCTGCACTGGGACGGCGACATGCGCGACTTCACGATGTTGTTCAACGAAGTCATGGCGAAGCGCATGCGCGGTCCGATGTTGAGCACGGAGCAGGGCAGCGCGCTCGAGCGCTTCCTGGATCGGCAGCCCAAGCTGTCTGCGCCCCCGAGCGATCCGGCGCGTGCGGCCCGCGGCAAGGCGCTGTTCGAGTCCGCCGCCGTGGGCTGCGCCAGCTGTCACGCGGGGAGCTTGCTCACGGACAACCGCTCCGTGGACGTGGGCACCGGCGCGGTGCTGCAGGTGCCGGCGCTGCGGGGCGTGTCATTCCGCTTGCCGCTCATGCACGACGGCTGCGCCAGCAGCCTGCGCCAGCGATTCGATGCCACGTGCGGCGGCGGCGACGCGCACGGCCACACCAGCGCGCTGAGCGCGTCCGAGCTGGATGATTTGATCGCGTATCTGGAGACACTGTGATGTGCGGACGCCATGAGCGTTCAACTCGAAGGAGACCAGCATGCGGCACAAGACACGACTGCGCAGCATAAGCCGCCCTTCGGGGGCCGTGGGTCAGCGCTTGCGGCGCCTGAGCGAGTGGGCGGTGGCGAGCTGCTTCACTGCCGCCGTGGGCTGCAGTGAGCAACAGGTTCTGCCGCTGCAGCAGGAGCTGGAGGCGGCAGACGGTCCGTGGCAGAACGTGGTCTGCTCCGATCTGCTGCTCGCGGCGGATCCCGTGCAACCAGCGCGGACGTTCGACTATCTCGGCGTGTTCACCAGCGGTAGCTCGAGCAACGGCCTGCACATGACCGGCGACATCGGCGATGCGTGCAAGACCGCTCGCGATCGCGCAGCGTGCTTCAGCGCGTTGCAAGCCAAGATCAGCGAGCCGGCGAAGGTCGCGTGTGCACCCGGCGCCTTCGTCTGTCCGTCCTTCGTGGTGACGACGACGGGAGACGGCGTGGAACGCTACGAGGACGGTGCTGCGCTCGCGGGCCTGCTCGGGCCCATCGACACCGCGTCCGAGGCACTGCTGGTCGCGCAGGTCGCGGGCCTGCGCCACGCGTGTGGGCCGCAGAGCTTCCGCGACATCATGAAGAACGGCACGCAGGTGCAAGTCACTGCGACGGGCTACCGCGTGAAGAGCGCCTGGGACGAGTGCAGCGGGACGGTCGGCAAGCAGCAGATCGACGTGAGCCGCGACGGCACCTCGACCGCGCTCGCGCCGAACGATGTGATGCGCTCGGGTTGCGCGATCGGCCGGCGTCCGGCTGGCCTGCAGCCGACGGATGCACCCGCGCAGTGCGAGCCGCTGGCCGCGTTGCTGGCGGAATGTGCGCAGCTGGAAGCGGCATCGGTGCCCGCGTTCTTACGGCTCGCTCGCGAGCTCGAGCTCCTCGGCGCCCCGTCTCTCGCGGAGCGCGCGCGGCGCAGTGCGCGAGACGAGGTGCGGCATACGCGGCAGATGCGGAGGCTCGCAGCTCGCTACGGTGCGGCCGAGCGCAAGACGCCACGCGTGGAGCGCCCCGCTTGCGCGCGCAGCGCGTTCGACATCGCGCGGGAAAATGCGGTGGAGGGCTGCGTGCGCGAGACGTTCGGAGCGCTCCTGGCATGGCAGCAAGCCACGCTCGCGCGCGATCCCGCGGTGCGCCAGGTGATGAGCCAGATCGCCGCGGACGAGACGCAGCACGCGGAGCTCTCGTGGGCCATCGCCGCGTGGCTCGAGCCCCGACTCAGCGAGCGCGAGCGCGCAGCCCTGGGCGCGGAGCGCGAGCGTGCAATCGAGCAGCTCTTCGCAGAGATCGCAGAGGACGCGCTCCCGAGCGAAGCGCGCAGCCAGATCGGCTGGCCGACTGCGGCACAACAAGCGCAGCTCCTGCAACGAATGGCGAGCGAGCTGCAGCTCGGCTGAAA
>Ga0190269_10001187_pt1 | contig 12618 bp, 8 predicted proteins | sample Popmic249IS_FD_133749 | JGI IMG/M metagenome (GOLD analysis project Ga0190269, IMG submission 133749) | Populus adjacent soil microbial communities from riparian zone of Blue River, Arizona, USA - 249 IS | ecosystem: Environmental > Terrestrial > Soil > Riparian zone | place: USA: Arizona...
GAACGCGCACAATCCCCAAACCCAACGTTCATAGCGCTCGAGCCGCATCACAGATCGGGCCGCATCGAAGCGCAATCCATCGTAGAGCACAAGCGCGCTTTACTCCGAGCGCGCGCTTGTGCTCTGACCAATCGGATTTGACGCCGCCTCGCTTGATCCCGACCCGCATGTCGCCCGCGAGATCCTCGACGTAGGCCCCCGGCTGTGCCTGCGGTTTTCGCGGGCGACCTGCGCGCCGGGCCCTGCGCGATCCGACATCAAATCCGCTCGGTCAGTGCACTTGTGCCTGACCGAGCGCGTGCTTATGGCCGCGCGAGCGCAAGCGACACGTTCGTTCCGCCGAAGCCGAACGAGTTAGAGAGCGCATAGCGCAGGTTTGCGTTCTGGCTCTTCTGCACGGGCGGGAAATCGCTCAGCTTGGGATCGAGCTCAGTGATGTTCACGCACGGCGCGATCCAACCCTCGCGCAACATCGCGATCGTAAAGATCGCCTCGATCGCGCCAGCGGCCGAGACCGTGTGCCCGGTGTAACCCTTGGTCGACGAGTAGGGCACGCGCCGCCCGCCCATGATGCGCCGAATGGCTTCGACCTCGCCGATATCGCCCACAGGCGTAGAGGTTCCGTGCGTGTTGACGTAGTCGATCTGCTCGGGGCTGAGCTGCGAGGCTTGCAGCGCCTGCTCCATCGCGCGAAACGCTCCATCCGAGTTGGGCGCGACCATTTCGCCTTCGCCATCGGAGGACATACCGAAGCCCTTCACCACGCCCAAGATGGTCGCGCCGCGCTCAGCGGCGGACTTGCGCGTCTCGAGCACGAGCGCACCTGCGCCCTCCGAGAAGATGAAGCCCGCGCGATCCTTGGAGTAGGGCCGCGACGCGATCTCTGGTCGCTCGTTGTCCGAGCTATTGTACGCACGCATCGAGTCGAACCCTGCGTGGAAGTGCACGTCCATGCTCTCCGTGCCGCCTACCAACACGCGTGTACAGGCGCTGGAGCGCAGCAGCATCGCACCCACTGCGATGTTCCAGGCGCCACCGGCACAAGCTGCCGTGATGCTGCAGCTCGGACCCTTCGTCTGGAGCGCATTGACGAGGTTCGCAGAGACTGTCGAGGCCATGATCTTCGGCACCACGAACGGCGAGACCTTGCGCATGCTCTTGGTCTGCTCGAGCTTGCTCGAGATCTCACGGTGCGTGTCGGTGTCGCCGCTGCCGCTGCCGAAGATCACCGCGAGGTCCGAGGTCGGAGCTTGCGCCTGCTCGAGCGCGCCGCGACTTGCGCGCAGCGCCAAGCGCGATGCGCGCCCCATGAAGCGCCCGATCGACTTGTCGATACCCAGCGACGCATCGCTGAGATCGCCAGGAAAGCGCCCGATCAGCGTGCAGCGCGCGTCGAGCGCGGCCGCTTCTCCGTAACGATGAAAAGGCTCCGAGCTGCCTTCGCGGAGCTTGCCGAGAATGGAGCCGAGCGAATCGCCCATATGGCAGGCGACGCCCATGCCTGTGACCACCACGTCATTGTCCATGTCCTACTTCTAGCGCACTTGCCCGACAGAGGGAGCGCTGAAGTTTCGAGGTTCTGGACCTGCACACTGGCTCAGCGGCAGCTGCCCAGATTTCGGCTGGCCACCTTGCGACAAAGCCCTCGCCAACGTGGTGTTGGCGAGGGCTTTGGTTCTCAGTAGGTCCAGCTCACTGAGCCTTTTTGTCCGTGGGCTTCGCAGCGGCGGCCTGGGCCGACGGTTCGTCCAGCGCTTTCCAGTTCTGGCCGTTGAAGCGCACCATGTTGAGCTTGTCGAACGGGAAGAAGTCCTTCTCACCCGTGTTGACCGCGATGCCGGGCAGCACGAGCTCAGGCGTGAAGTCTTTCAGGTTGAGCGCCTGCTTCATCACGTTCTTCGAGCTGAAGTCGCCTTCGCACTGCTTCAACACCTGCACCGCGACCTGCGCAGCGATATAGCCGTAGGTGTTGCTGCCGTCGTTCGGATCGCCTTCGGGGTAGTACTTCTTCATGAACTCTTTGAAGGCCTTTACGTCGGCGTCGTTCTCGTACTGCGAGTCCGTAACGTCTTTGAAGTAGCCGACGGTGAGCGCGCCCACCGCGTTCTCCACGCCAGCAGGCTTCAGCACCGATGCGATCGAAGCGCCGACCTGGTTGAGGTAGTGCGTCGGCTTCCAACCGATGTCGTGCACCTTGCGGATCGCTTGCGCCGCGAACTTCGGCGTCGTGATGTTCACGAACGTGTCAGCCTTCGAGCCACGCAGCGTGACGATCTGCGAATCGATGGTCGGATCGCTGACCTCGTACGTGGCTTCCTTGATGATCATCTTCGAGGCTTTGTCGCCGAGACCGGCCTTCAAGCCTTCCAGCAGATCTTTGCCGTAGTCGTCGTTCTGGTAGAGCACGGCGATCTTGGCTTTGGGTTTCGTCGCGAGGATGTGCTCGCCGTAGGTCTTACCCTCGAGCTGATACGAAGGATTGAAGCCGATCGTCCAAGGGAAGTGCTCCGGGTCGCCCCACTTGGTCGCTCCCGTTGCGACGAACAGCTGCGGGACCTGCTTCGTGTTCAGATACTTCTGCACGGCCGAGTTCGCGGCGGTGCCGACCGAGTTGAACACGAACACCACGTTCTCTTGTTCGACCAACTTGCGCGTCTGCTCGACGGTCTTCGGCGGGCTGTAGCCATCGTCGAGGCTGATCAGGTTCAGCTTCTTGCCGTTGATGCCGCCGGCTTCGTTGATCTTCTTGAAGTACGCCTGCTCGACGCGACCGATCGTGCCGTACGCGGATGCCGGTCCGCTGTAGGGCATTGTCTGACCGATCTTGATTTCCGCAGCTGCTGGCTCCGGCTTCGCCTCTTCGGGCTTTGCAGGTGCTGACGGGTCGGGTGCAGCGGGCGCCGGGGTTTCTGCGGGTTTTTCTCCGCAGGCGCTTGCTACGAGGACAACGAAGTAGGCGAGGACTACTGCCAAGCGACTCTCACGCATGACCACCTCAGATGTTTGTTGCTTGTTGCAGCGCGTGGGAACAACCCACATGGTGCGACAAGCCATCAACGTGCGGGGAGCCTAACGTGCGATGGCCGACTCGGAAAGATCTTGCCAGTTGGGGAGCACAGCTCATTTGCTGTGCCAACTGTCATGCGAGCTATGTTTGTGAGCTGCGCTTCAACACAGCACGCGTCGCTACTGCGGCGCGGGCGCGCTCGACATGCTCCAAAATCTCGCGTGCATGCGGCAGAAAGCTCGCGCCTGCCGCGGATAGCGAAACACCTTGAGAGCTCCGCTCGAACAGCGGCGCCCCGAGCTCCTCTTCCAGCTCGCGGATGCGCCGGCTCAGCGGCGGCTGCGAGATGTGCAGCAGCTTCGCGGCGCGCGTGACGCTGCCGGTCTCGGCTACGGCAACAAAGTAGCGAACTTGCGAGAAACTCATGGGCTCCGATGTTAGCACGAAGTGGCGCGTACCGGCTGTGCGGCCGCGGGCTGCCAGATCAAAACGGTATGGGCGCACGAAAACGAAGCGAGGCACACTGCCGCCATGCGCTTCGAGCACATCGAACGGTACGGCAATACAGAGCTTCCAGCCTTGCGAGCGGCCTCTCGGGTCGCAGCCCAAACGCTCCAGTTTGTCGGTGAGCGGCTCAAAGCAGGGCTGAGCACCCGCGACATCGACATGTTGGTGCGTCAAGACACCGCGCGCCGCGGTGGCGAGCCGAGCCAGCTCGGCTACCACGGCTTTCCAGCTTCAGTTTGCACGAGCCGCAACCAAGTCGTCTGTCATGGCATCCCGTCGCCGAACGAATACCTCATGGATGGCGACATCATTAACGTCGACGTCACCACGTACTACGGCGGCTTTCACGGTGACACCTCCGCGACATTCGTCATCGGCAACGCCAGCGCAGACGCCTTGCGCCTCGTCGACATCACAAAGCGCGCGCTGTGGGCCGGCATCGAACAAGTCAGACCCAACGCACGCCTCGGCGACATCGGTGCAGCCATCAGCGAGCTCGCAGAACGCGAAGGCTGCAGCGTAGTAAGAGACTTCGGCGGCCACGGCATAGGCCGCCACATGCACATGGACCCCCACGTCTCCCACTTCGGCAAACGCGGCCGCGGGTTACGCTTGAAAGCCGGCATGACCTTCACGATCGAACCCATGATCAACCAAGGCAGCCACGAAGTACGCCTACTCGAAGACGGCTGGACAGTAGTCACAGCAGACGGCAGCCTCTCGGCCCAGTTCGAACACACCATCCACGTAACGGACACCGGCTACGAAGTCCTCACCCTACTGCAACCAGACCTCAGCGCATCATCGAGCGATCAGCTTAGCGTCAGCCCGCTTCGAAGCTGACATCGCCTGAACGCGCAAGAGCGACACCAACTCAACTCGCCGACGATCAGACTGCGGCCGCGTTCATGTCTGCGGCCTATGTGTCGCGACTCGCAGCGCGCCCCTTGTACGCTTTCTCTACTCACGCTCGACGTGCAACCGACGGTCGAGCTCAGCGGTTCTGTGTTTTGACCAAGTTCTCCGATGTTTGTTGCAGCCATGGGCGCCAGCAATTCACGTATGCGGAAGCGCTGCATTCGCAACAGCTTCGATGCTGGCTGAGTGCCCACGTAAACACCCTCGAGTTTATTGGCGGAGTGCCGCGTGTCACCGTGCCGGACCATCTGAAGGCATGGTCATCAAGCCAGCTTTCTACGATGCAGAGATCAATCGAAGCTGCCAGGATCGTGCACCAGATCGAGCGCTGGGTGCTCGCTCCGCTGCGCAACCAACAAGTTTTTCGGCCTCACCGAGTCCAACCAAGAGATATTCGTGAGCGATAAAACTGGCTAAACGATCGTCCGCCGGCGAAGCTCTATGCACGCGTCGCCAGCTCTTTGAGCAGCTCGATAAACCAGCGCTTGCCGCTCTGCCGAGCAAACGCTTTCGAGTTCCCGATCTGGGCACTATGCATGCGATTGTGCCTGCGTGACGGCGAAAGCCTCGCGATAGGTCCGCGTACGATACTTCAAAGGTGCGTGCAACTCGTGCAACGCTGGTAGCTAGGTTACGAAACGAAGCATTATTCGCACTGCTGGTCTAACGCACGTATTTCGCGAGTTTCTAAAAGTTGAGCAGGCTCGAGCAGCTTCGCGACAGAACCAGACCCATTCGAGTGCGGACTCGGCTGGTTGCGCGACGCATGCGTCGGTTTGAGTCCGCGTTTGATGGCGTAAGATCGAGCCTAGGACGGCGAATGGGTCTACGGACACGACAGTTGACTATCAGAGAGACAACTTCCATTTCTGCAACCAGCAATGAGCAGGCTGTTTCCACAATCCTTCCAGGGACAGTACTCCACCGGTTGCGCTTTTCCTTCCGCAGTACATATCCCTCGTTGAATTGCTGACGTGTTGTTGTCTCCTCGAAACTCGCAGCCAGTTCCCCAGCAACGCTCTCGGGAGTCTTGGAGATCGTCGCAATACTGCTGGCCCGAGGTACATTCACAGGCTGTGGTAGTCAGATGTCCGCTCTGATCGCAGGTGCCCTGTTGGCCATTCGTACAAGGGTACATCTGCCCGGGAGTGCACTCGGCGCCGCATTCGTTGTTCTCCGCAATCCGTCCTCTTACTAGGCGGCCTTCAGCGCTGCACGTGAGTGGAGCAAAGCCCTCACACGGCGGACTGGGTTTCCGCCCCGGCATGCACTCCGCTCCACAATCCGTGCTGACAACACCGTTGTTCCACGCCCCGGTGGCGCTACACGTCTGCTGGCGGCTTCCGGTATTTGAGCACTGCTTGTCGCCGGGTTTACACGAACCAGTACATGATCCGTTTGAACAGAGGTACGGACAGGTTTGCTCGGTCTCCCAACTGCCTTGTGGGCTGCATTTTTCTGCCCGCAAGCCAGAACATCGGACATCACCCGGACGACACTGACCCGAACATCTGCCGCTCTCGCAGAGATAAGGACAAGTCGTCCCCGCCTGCCATACTCCTTGCGCGCTGCAGGTATCCACGCGCAGTCCATCGCAGCGAACATCGTTTGGACGACATTCACCAGCACATGCACCCTCTGCGCATATGAAGTCGCACTCAGGCTGGCTATCCCACGTGCCTGCATCATTGCAGCTCTGAGGTGTTGACCCGCTGCACTGCATGGCACCGGGAGAGCAGCTGCCAGCACACTCACCACTCGAACAGACATTGGGGCAAACCATTCCGTCTACCCAGTTGCCCATCAGGTCGCATTCTTGAACAATGTTGGCCGCGCATTGTCGTTCACCTGGTCTGCATGCGCCGGTGCAAGCTCCGTCGGTGCATACAAAAGGGCACGGTGTTTCGGGCATCCACTGACCATCTGCGCCACATTGGCGCGAGCTCATTCCTAAGCAGGACTGTTCGCCTGCGGCACATTCTGCTGAAACTGTTGCAGGGGTGTCGTCGTCCCTCGAGGCACTGCCCGCAGCCGCGCTGGCAGACGGGTCATCAGGCATCTCGGCAAGCATGCCGGCGATTGGCGCGGCGGTGTTAGCGCTTGGCGCGGCCATGCGAGCACTCGCGCTTGTCATTGTGCCACCCGTTGGCTGCGCCGGATCAGGATTCACTGCTGGTGGCGGCGCGGTCACTCCAGCAGCGGAGCTGTTGGTAGCGCCCGCCACGAGCTGAGTAGTGCCCATTTCGTTCGTGGTAGTACGGCTTCTGCAAACTCCGCCTTCGAGAACCGAACCACTTCGACATTTAGGCGTACAAGCGGGCGTCAGAGCAACCAAGCACACACTGAATAGAACCGCCGCGATGCAGTTGAACTCAATGGTTTTTGGGGAAGGACTCTTGAAGTTCATGTCTGTAGCAGCTCCGCTCGATGTGACAAGACCAACGTAGCTCCAGCAGCTCGCATCTGCGCGCTGCGACGGATGTTGCGTTGGGTTCTTCGTGATTCGACCGGTGAACTCCTCGGTTGCGCCGAATTCAGTAATTGCGCCACACAGACGATTAGAGGGGCCTCCGGTAACGCCCATCGACCAACGGCCATGTCGAGGCGCGCACACAAACAGCGCAGCAATACAGTGCTCCGAAGGGATTTCGGAGCGACAGGAGAGAATTCCCAGCCGAAGGTGGGAGCGACGCGGATCTTCTCAGCCTTATCGTGGGGCAAGAGAGGGCGGGTGAGGTGTCCGATGTCCTGGACTCGTGTCGTACCGTCACTCGTGGTAAGCGAGTGGCGTTTTACTTGGCAGCAGAGGTCCAATGCTACGAGAGAAATCCCGCGTAAATCCGCGCCCAGGTCTGCTCTTCAGCTGCTTGTTCGTTGCAGCCTGTGGAGGCGGCGGATCGGGCTCATCGACCACAGACGAGAACACCACGACACCCACCGCCGGCACCACGGCCCCAGCAACCCCCGGAGCCGCTGGCACGACTGCAAGGCCCGCAACGGCTGGTACCTCAGCTGCTGCCGGTAACAGAGCGCCAACCACCGCGACAGGCACCGGCACTGCTGGAGCTGCTGCGCAGCCCCCCGCGGTAACTGCCGGAACGGGAGCTGCTGGCGCCGGCCCCACGACACCCGTAACGGGTGCAGCTGGTGGCGGCGCTCCGACGACCACACCGACCGGAACGGGTGCGTCGGTCTTGGAGTACCGCGGCAACGGCAAGCGCACTGGATCGTACGTCGATGCAGCGTTCACGCGCGACGCCGCCGCAAACATCAAGAAGGACACCACGTTCAACGCGACCATTGCAGGTCCGACGTACGCTCAGCCGCTCTTCATCGAGGGCGCCGACGGCAAGCCTGATCTCGTGATCACCGCAACTGAGCGCAATGAAGTAGCCGCGTTCAATGCTGCGGACGGCAAAGAAGTTTGGCGCAAGACCTTGGGCATGCCTGTGACCGGCGGACTGCCTTGCGGCAACATCATGCCGTTGGGCGTGACTGGTACGCCTGCGATCGATCCGAAGACGCGCACGCTCTACGTGGCTGCCATGGTCTCCGGGCCGGAGCACAAAGTCTTCGCGCTCGGCGTTGACGATGGTGTGGACAGAGCCGGCTTTCCGGTTTCGTTCGAAGGCGTCTCGGGCGGCTCGCACACGTTCGCATCTGCCAGTCACAACCAGCGCGGTGGTCTGCTGATCGTCAACGACACGCTGTACGTTCCCTACGGCGGCCATTTTGGCGACTGCGCCGAGTATCATGGCTGGGTGATCGGCTTGCCGCTTGCAACGCCCGGAGCCAAGCCAATTGGCTTCGCCACAACCGCACAAGCAGGTGGCATTTGGGCGCCGGGCGCGCTTGCGACCGACGGAACATCTGTATTCGCGGCTACCGGCAACACGATGTCTGCGCCGCTCGTTGGCTTCTCGTTCTCTACGCCAGCGACGTGGGGTCACGGCAACGCGATCCTGCGTTTGAGTGCTGACCTCAAGACCATCGCCGAGAGCGACACCGCGAATTTCTTCGCGCCGCAAGACTGGAAGATGCTGGACTCGAGCGATCTCGATCTGGGCGGCTCAGGCCCGGTCATCGTTTCGGTGCCAGGCGGGACGCCAGCAGAGGTTGTTGTCGCCATGGGTAAAGGCGGCACTGCATACCTGCTCGATCACGCGAAGCTTGGTGGCATGGGCGGCGAGCTCGACTCGGTGCGCGTGGCCTCAGGCGGCATCGGCGGGGGCATGATCCAAGCCGGAACTTCGTACACCACGCCGACAGGCACCTTCCTCGCGTTCCGCGCTGTGCAATCGGTGATGGGTTGCGGGACGGGCAACGGCAACCTCGGTGCGCTCAAAATCAATGGGTCGGCGCTCGAAGTCGCATGGTGTGCCGGCTCCAGTTCACAGACCTCGCCCATCTCCACCACCACCGATGGCATGGCCAACAGCATCGTTTGGTATGTCGCGGGCACCCGGCTGATGGGCTTCAACGGTGAGGACGGTACGATGATCTATGGTGGCAACGGGGCGGGCGACGGCATGCTGTCGCTGGACCGGTTCCAGACCATGATCGTTGCGAAGGGCAAGATGTACTTCGCTTCCGACAACGCGCTCGTGCGCTACACGCTCGAGTAAGCGAAGACGCTTTCGACCGGCGAGGGCCACATCGTGCTGCGCATGCAGCGGGTGTGGCCCTCAGCTTTTAATCCCGTTCACCGCGTTCGAGGCGGAAGGCTTTTAGGCGGGTTTCTATTGCGTTGTAGGTGGCCGATCTTACGCGTTCTAAGTCTTCTTCGTTGGTGGGGTCGCCGCTTGTGTCGATGGGCGGGAGGACTTCGTAGTGTTGTTGGGCTCGGCGCGGGAGGATGGTGCCCAGCGCGCCTACGGGTAGCGGCAGATCGTAGCGTTCGCTGCCGAAGATGCGGCGGCCTAGGTAGTGCTCGCGCCAGATGACTCGGTACATGTCGTCGATGCCTAGGCCGACGATCGGGATGATCGGTACGTGTGCCGTCATGGCCACGCGCGCGAAGCCGGCGCGCTTTTTCCACATCAAGCGGTGGTGTTGCCAGTTGTGTTTGAGGCTGTCGTCGACGCCGCCTGGATAAACGACGACAAGCTCGCCGCTGCGTAGCAACACATCTGCGCTGCGCGGGTCCCCTGGCAAGCCGCCGATGGCGCGGATCAGGCCGCGCAAACCAGGGATCTTCCAGAGCGCGCGATCGGCAAGAAAGCGCGGAAAGCGCTGCACGTGCTCGACGAGCAATGCGCCAAGCACCGCACTGTCGAGCGCGAACAGCGCGTGGTTCGATACGATAAGCGCGGGCCCTTGCCGCGGAATGTGCTCGTGCCCTTCGAGGGTCGCGTGGAAATAGCCGGCGATCGTGCGCAAGAGCGCGCTGCCCTTCGGGCCGGCGAGAAACGATCGCAAGGCTTCGCTGGGCTGCGGGAGATCTGCCGCCGCTGGCTGCGAACGCGGATCGATTTCTGGAGCGGGCTCGGGTCGAGGAATCATCTTCAGCCAAACATCGCACCCTGACGCGAGCAGGTCGAGGTCACACGCGACACCGTGCCACCTACAAAGCGCCGCGAAGCCAGGGGTGCTAGTAGAGCGGGATGACCGCGCTTTCTCTTTTGGCTGAGACATCAGAGCGCTTGGCGGCTACCTCTAAACGCGGCGAAAAGCAGCGCATCCTCGCGGCCAGCTTGCTTTCGTGTGATACGCCGGACCGCGGGCTCGCTGCACTGTATCTCGCTGGCTCGGTGCGCCAGCCGAAGCTCAACGTCGGTTACGCGCAGCTGCCACGCCTGCGCGAGGTTCCGGGCGCCGAAACGAGTAGCTTGAGCCTGCGTGCGCTCGACAGCACGCTGCAGAGCATCGCCGATACGCGAGGTGCTGGCTCGAACGCGCGCCGGATGGAGCTGCTCTCCACTCTGTGGTCGAGCGCGACTGCACAAGAGCAGCGCTTCATCGCCGGGCTCTTGCTCGGCGAGCTGCGGCAAGGTGCCGTCGAGAGCGTGGTGCTCGACGCAGCCGCTGCAGCCGCAGACGTCACGCCTGGCAACTTGCGCCGCGCGTTCATGCTCTCGGGGAACTTGGCCGAGGTGGTACAGCTCGCGTTCGAGAGCGGTGAGAGCGCGCTGACGGGCGTGAGCCTCGAGCTGTTTCGACCAGTGCTGCCGATGCTCGCTGAGCCCTGCTCGGACGTCGAGAGTGCGCTCGCGCAGCTTCCCCTGGCCGCGTTCGAATACAAGCTCGACGGCGCGCGTGTGCAGGTGCACCGTCGAGGCGACGAAGTTCGCGTGTACACGCGCACAGGCAACGATGTGACCTCGGCAGTCCCCGAGGTGGTCGAGCTCGCCCTCAGCTTCTCGGAGCCAGAGTTGGTGTTGGACGGCGAAGTGATCGCGCTGCGCTCGGATGGCAAGCCCTATCCGTTTCAAGAGACCATGCGCCGCTTCGGTCGCAAGCTCGACGTCGATGCGCTGCGACAGACCTTGCCGTTGTCAGCGTTCTTCTTCGATTGCCTGTACGCCGCCGGCCGAAGCCTGCTCGACGCTCCGACGACGGAGCGCATCGCGATCTTGGAAGCGCTCGTGCCTGAACGCGCACGCATGCCTCGCCTTGTCACGAGTGACCGAGCCGCAGCCGAGGCCTTTGCCGCCGCAGCGCTCGCAGCGGGGCATGAAGGTGTGATGGCGAAAGCTTGCGATGCGCCCTATGCCGCGGGAAAGCGTGGCGCCAACTGGCTCAAGATCAAGCGCGCGCACACGCTCGACCTGGTGGTGCTCGCGGCAGAGTGGGGCAGTGGGCGACGCAAGGGTTTCTTGAGCAACTTGCATCTGGGCGCGCGTGAAGAGCAGACGGGACAGTTCGTGATGCTCGGCAAGACCTTCAAAGGTTTGACCGACGAGCTGTTGCAGTTTCAAACGCAAGCGCTGCAAGAGCGTGAGACGCATCGCGACAGCTACACGGTCTATGTGCGGCCGGAGCTCGTCGTGGAGATCGCGGTGAGCGACATCCAAAAGAGCCCGCGCTATCCGGCCGGTCTCGCGCTCCGGCTCGCCCGGGTGAAGCGCTATCGACCGGACAAAACGCCCGACCAAGCCAGCACGCTCGACGAAGTGCGCGCGCTGTACGAGCTGTACGCGACGCCAGAGTTGTGAGTGGTCATTGGGCTATTTCGCCCAAGCTACGAACATGGGTGGGCTTGCTGCCCCCACTGTGAGTCTTCTGCGAACAGTTGCGAAGAACTGCATTTCGCCCGATGTCCTGTGGCATGTTTCTCGCTCTTCGCGAGCTTGCCCTTCTATGACCTTGTCTTCGCCTGTTTCGTGCCGTTCTGCGTGGCGTGCGTGCTGCGTGGTGTGCGTCTTTGTTGTCGCGCTCTGCTCCGCCGCCAGTGCCTCTGCGCAGCAAGCGGATAAACCGCAGCCTGAAGCGGCGGCCAAGAAGGAGCCTCGACCTGAGAACGGTTATTGGAGCGAGGGCGACTGGCGCTTCTTCGTTTCGTCGCGCAACGAGCTCGGTCTGCCGTACCTGAAGCCGTACTTCTCAGCCGGCTACGGTCTGCCGCATTGGATCTGGGCGGGCGTCGACGTCAATGCGATCATCACCATGGAGGTCTTGGAGATCTTCGGTGGCCTGCGCTTGGCCACCCCGGTCTTCGACGTCTCCTTCGGCATTCGACCGAACTGGTCGTTCAACAAGCCGTTCTTGCCAAAACAAAGCCGCTATACGAGCTCCGACGTGTGGAACGCGCCTGGCTCGCTCGCGCGCTACTGGGCCGCTGAGCTCGACGCGCTCGCGCTCGTTCCGCTGCCGTACTCGGCGCTCGGCGTGAACTTCGTCATGGTGCACACCTGGGATACGCCGCCGAACAGCGCGCTCTATGAAGAGAGCTACCGTCTGATCACGCACACGAGCACATTCTACGTGTTGCGATTTGTTGCACTCGCGCGGATCCTGAACGAGAACGCACTACGCTTCGGCGTGCTTGCCGAATACGGTTTTGGGACCGGGCGCGGTCAAGGCGTGTGGCGCGCGGGTCCCGTCGTCTCGGTGCAAGTGACAGATCACCTGCAGTTCAATGCAGGCGTCACCCTCAAGGTCGACAGTCCAGATCAACTCGGTCTGACACTAGGCGCGTTTGGAACCGCTGGCCTTCGCTATATGTGGGCCACGGGTGAGCGCCGCCC
>Ga0190269_10001188_pt1 | contig 12618 bp, 8 predicted proteins | sample Popmic249IS_FD_133749 | JGI IMG/M metagenome (GOLD analysis project Ga0190269, IMG submission 133749) | Populus adjacent soil microbial communities from riparian zone of Blue River, Arizona, USA - 249 IS | ecosystem: Environmental > Terrestrial > Soil > Riparian zone | place: USA: Arizona...
CGGACGGGAGTGCGCCCGACGCCCCGGCCGGCCGCGCCCCAGCCGCACCCGGGGACGCGGCTCCCTACTTGACCCCGGCGGCGTCCATGCCGCGGAGCTCCTTCTTCAGCTCACCGATCTCGTCGCGCAGCCGGGCCGCGAGCTCGAACTGCAGCTCCCTGGCCGCCGCCAGCATCTGATCGTTCAGCTGCTGGATGAGGTCGGCGAGCTCGGCGCGTGCCATGCCCTCGCGGTGCGCCCCGACCCCGACCGTGGCCTTGGACTTCAGCCCGGGCACCGGCGACTTCCCACGGGACTGCTGCCGGCCGGAGCCGCCGATCAGCTCGCCGCTCTCGTTCTCCGCCGCCTCGCGGTAGATGTCGTCGAGGATGTCGACGATCTTCTTGCGCAGCGGCTGCGGGTCGACGCCGCGCTCGGTGTTGTAGGCGATCTGCTTCTCGCGGCGCCGGTTGGTCTCGTCGATCGCCCGCCGCATCGACGGCGTGATCTGGTCGGCGTACATGTGCACCTGACCGGACACGTTCCGAGCGGCCCGGCCGATCGTCTGCACCAGCGACGTCTCGCTGCGCAGGAAGCCCTCCTTGTCGGCGTCGAGAATCGACACCAGCGACACCTCGGGCAGGTCGAGCCCTTCCCGTAGCAGGTTGATGCCGACCAGCACGTCGAAGTCGCCCTTGCGCAGCTCGCGCAGCAGCTCGACCCGGCGCAGCGTGTCGACCTCCGAGTGCAGGTAGCGAACCCGGATACCGAGTTCGAGCAGGTAGTCGGTGAGGTCCTCGGCCATCTTCTTGGTGAGGGTGGTGACCAGGACCCGCTCGTCTCGCTCGGCGCGGACGCGGATCTCGTGCACCAGGTCGTCGATCTGGCCCTTGGTGGGCTTGACCAGCACCTCGGGATCGATCAGCCCGGTCGGCCGGATGATCTGCTCGACGAACTCGCCCTTGGACCGCTCGAGCTCGTACTTGCCGGGCGTCGCCGACAGGTACACGGTCTGGCCGACCCGGTCCTGGAACTCCTCCCAGCGCAGCGGCCGGTTGTCCATCGCGCTGGGCAGCCGGAATCCGAAGTCGACGAGCGTGCGCTTCCGCGACATGTCGCCCTCGTACATGCCACCGATCTGCGGGACGGTGCCGTGCGACTCGTCGATGACCAGCAGGAAGTCTTCCGGGAAGTAGTCGATCAGGCAGAAGCCCGGCGAGCCAGGCTCCCGGCCGTCGATGTGACGGGAGTAGTTCTCGATGCCGGAGCAGAAGCCGACCTGGCGCATCATCTCGATGTCGTACGTGGTGCGCATCCGCAGCCGCTGGGCCTCGAGCAGCTTGTTCTGCCGCTCGAGCTCGGCCAGGCGGGTCTCCAACTCGGCCTCGATGCCGCGAATCGCTCGCTCGAGCCGCTCGGGGCCGGCGACGTAGTGGGTGGCCGGGAAGACGTGCAGCTCGGTCTCCTCGTTCACCACCTCACCGGTGAGCGGGTTGAGGTGGTAGAGCCGCTCGATCTCGTCGCCGAACATCTCGATACGGACGGCGAGCTCGTCGTAGGCAGGAATGATTTCGACCGTGTCGCCCCGGACACGGAACGTGCCCCGGGTGAAGTTCAGGTCGTTGCGGGTGTACTGCACGTCGACCAGCCAGCGGAGCAGCTTGTCGCGCTCGATCTCCTGCCCGACCTTCAGATGGATCGAGCGGTCGATGTACTCCTGGGGCGTGCCGAGGCCGTAGATGCAGGAGACGGTCGCGACCACGACGACGTCCCGCCGGGTGAGCAGCGACATCGTCGCCGAGTGCCGGAGCCGCTCGACCTCCTCGTTCACCGAGGAGTCCTTCTCGATGTAGGTGTCGGTCTGCGGGACGTAGGCCTCGGGCTGGTAGTAGTCGTAGTACGAGACGAAGTACTCGACCGCGTTGTTGGGCAGCAGCTCGCGGAACTCGTTCGCCAGCTGGGCCGCGAGCGTCTTGTTCGGCGCGATCACGAGCGTCGGGCGCTGCACCCGCTCGATCAGCCAGGCGGTCGTCGCCGACTTGCCGGTACCGGTCGCGCCGAGCAGCACGACGTCGTTCTCGCCCGCCCTGATCCGCCGCTCGAGCTCGTCGATCGCGGCCGGCTGGTCACCGGCCGGCTGGTACTCGCTGACCACCTGGAACCGGCCGGGACGCCGGACGATGGACGTGGTCTCGCCGTGCGCGACAGCATCGTCGCGCAGGCCTTCTGGCGCGTTCGGACCAGCGATGGGACGGGCTGTCGGGCTCATGGAAACAACGGTACGTCGAGGGTCCGACAGAACGCTCGGGCTCCGCCGCGGCCCGACGGCAGCCCCTCGGGTGAGTTCTTCTCGACCGACCCCTGCGGACGGTGTTCGGCCTGCAGAACGTGTGAGGTGGAAAAGCTCAGTGCGACGCTTCACGGGCGGCGCGCCTGGACTCCCGGATCTCCTCCCAGCGGCGCAGCAGCTTCGGCGTCTCCTCGTACATGACGCCGTAGAAGTCACGCATCTCCGCGAGCCGATGTCCGGCGACCGTGCGATCGCCCATGACCCGCACACCGTCGGCGGCCAGCTCCTGCATCTCGCGGATGATCATTTGGTTCTTCTGCAGCATCGCCTTGAACCAGCCGTCGTCGGAGATCCGGTAGTGATCGCGCCGGCTGCCCGGCGCCGGCACCTGCTCCACCAGGCCGATCCTGACGAGCGTCTTGACCGCACCCGAGATCGCGCCGGCGCTGGCGTTCAGCGTCTCGGCCAGCTCCGGCATCGTGGTGGTGGGCGACTCGCTGACCAGCAGCGCGGCGTAGACCCGGGCAACCATGCGCTGCAGGCCGAAGTTCGTGAACACCAGCGCGAAGCGCTCCCGGAAGTCGACGTGGACCTCGTCGAGCTCCGGGCGCGCCGAGGAGGTTGCGGGCACCAGGTCGACGACGACCTCGTCGTCGCGGGCACTGTTGTCCTGCTTCGTCACCCGCTGCTCCTCCCGACCGAATCACCTTTCGACTACATCCTGCATCAGAATTATGACTGTCGCCAACGTTCACAAATTTGTGAAGACTCGATACTGTCAGAACTATGTCAACTGACAACGGTGCCTCGGCGATCGCGCTCGCCGGGGTGGTGAAGAGGTTCGGTCCGGTCCACGCGCTCAACGGCCTGGACCTCACGGTCCGGTCCGGTGAGGTGCACGGCTTCCTGGGGCCGAACGGAGCGGGCAAGACCACGGCGATCCGGGTGCTGCTCGGCCTGCTGCGCGCCGACGCCGGGGAAGCCCGCCTGCTGGGCGGCGACCCGTGGACGGACGCGGTCGCCCTGCACCGCAGGCTGGCCTACGTCCCCGGCGACGTCAATCTCTGGCCGAGCCTGTCCGGCGGCGAAGTGATCGACCTGCTCGGGCGGCTCCGCGGTGGCCTCGATCCGCGGCGCCGGGCCGATCTGCTGGAACGGTTCGAGCTCGACCCCCGCAAGAAGGCCAAGACCTACTCGAAGGGCAACCGGCAGAAGGTGGCGCTGGTCGCCGCGCTCGCCTCCGACGTCGAGTTGCTGATCCTCGACGAGCCGACCTCCGGCCTGGACCCGCTGATGGAGGCCGTGTTCCAGGAGTGCATCCGGGACGAGCGATCCCGTGGCCGGACCGTGCTGCTGTCCAGCCACATCCTGGCCGAGGCGGAGAAGCTCTGCGATCGGCTGAGCATCATCCGCGCCGGCCGGGTCGTCGAGACCGGCACGCTCGGCGAGCTGCGGCACCTGACCCGCACCGCGATCGAGGCGGAGCTCGCCCGGGTGCCGGACGACCTCGGCGACCTGCCCGGTCTGCACGGGCTGACGGTGACGGGCACACGCCTGAGCTGCCAGGTCGACCAGGAGTCGCTCGGCGCGCTGCTCGTCCGGCTGGAGACGTTCGGGGTCCGCAGCCTGGTCAGCCAGCCGCCGACGCTGGAGGAACTGTTCCTGCGGCACTACAGCGACGAGCCCTCGCTGAGCGGGGCGCGGGCATGACCGCGCTCGTCAGCCCGTCCCGCCCGGCCGGCGCCCCGGCCCGGCCGAGCCGCGGCGCCGGTGGGTTCACCGGCACCGGCGCGCTGTTCCGCCTCGCGCTCCGCCGCGACCGGGTCCGCGCAACGGCCTGGACGCTCGGCATCGTGGCGTTCGTCTACAGCCAGGCCGCACCGATCCGGAATCTGTACCCGACGCAGGCCGACCTCGACCGGTTGGCCACCGCGTACGGCAGCGACGCGAACCCCGGGCTGGTGGCGCTCACCGGCCCGCCGCGGGCACTGAACACCTACGGCGGCGCGACGGCCTGGCAGGTCCTGACGTTCGCAGCCATCCTCTTCGGACTGATGGGCTACTTCCTCGTGGTCCGGCACACCAGGGCCGAGGAGGAGGCCGGACGGTCGGACCTGGTCGACGCCGCACCGGTGGGGCGCTACGCCCGGCTCGCCGCCGCGCTGCTCCACGTCGCGCTGCTCGTCGTCCTGATCCTCGTTCTGAGCGTCGCGGCGCTGAGCGGCGTGCGGGGCATCCCGGTGGCCGGATCGGTGGCACTGATGGCCGGCTGCGCCTCGGTCGGGGTCGTGTTCGCCGCGGCCGGCGCGCTCACCGCTCAGCTCACCGAGCACTCCCGCTCGGCGAACGGGCTGGCCGGCGGTGCGCTCGCCACCGCGTTCCTGTTGCGGGCTGCCGGCGACTCGTCCGCGGTCGCCGACGGTCCGGCCGGGTGGTTGACCTGGCTGTCCCCGATCGGGTGGGCCGAGCAGGTACGTCCCTACGACGCTGATCGCTGGTGGGTGCTGCTCCTCCCGGCGGCGACGACGCTGGCGCTGCTGGCCGGCGTGATCGCGCTGCGCACCCGGCGGGACGCCGGCGCCGGAGTGTTCCGGCCGCGGCTGGGGCCGGCGACCGCGCCCCGGTCGCTCGGCGGGCCGTTCGGCCTGGCCTGGCGACTCCAGCGCGGCAGCATCCTCGGCTGGTCGATCGGCGCGGCGATCGGCGGCGCCGTGTTCGGCGCGCTGGCGCAGGACATGGTCAGCGCGGCCTCGAACGACCCCGAGACCGCCGAACTGCTCCGCGACTACGTCGGGGCCGGCGGCAGCCTCGCCGACGTCTACCTGGCGATGATCTACCTGATCATGGGCATGGTGGTCGCGGGCTACGCCGTCGCCGCGGTGCTGCGGGCGCGCACCGAGGAGGAGTCCCTGCGGGCCGAGCCGGTGCTGGCCACCGCGGTCGGCCGGATCCGGTGGATCGGCGGCCACGTCGTGTGGGTGGCCGTGGGCTCGGCGGTCATCCTGCTGTCGACGGGGCTCGCGGCGGGGCTGGCGCACGGGCTGCGCACCGACGACGTCGGCGGGCAGATCGTCCGGCAGGTCGGTGCCGGGCTCGGTCAGCTGCCCGCCGTCCTGGTGCTGGCGGCGGTCGCGGTCGCGCTCTTCGGCCTGCTCCCCCGGCTCACGGCCGCCTGCTGGGCCGTCCTGCTGGCCGGCGTGGTGATCGGACAGTTCGGCGCGTTCCTGCAGCTTCCCGGGTGGGCGATGAACCTGTCGCCGTTCACACACCTGCCCAAGCTCCCCGGGGCGGACGCCGCACCGGCCCCGTACCTGTGGCTGCTCGCGCTCGCCGCCGTACTCACCACCGCCGGCCTCGCCGGGTTCCGGCGCCGCGACATCGGCTGACCCGCACCGCCGACTGACGCCACCGGCCGGGTGAGCCGGTCGGCCGGGGCGACCGACCGGCGGCGGTGGACGTCGAGTCGGCGGTGGACGTCAGTCGGCCGGGGCCAGGTAGAGCCGGGCCGGGCGTCCCGGATCCGCGGAGTGGGCGGCGGCGCCGTCCGGGTACGGCTGCGCGCCGGCCACCCACCCGGATCCGGCCAGTGCCGCCACCGCCGCCCGCACCGCGTCCGCGTCCGGCAGCGTCGCCCGCAGGTCGAGCACGTCCGGGGCGTCGCCGCCGGGCCCGGCCGTGGGTCCGACGTGCTCGACGAGCAGGTCCGGCCGGTGCAGCCAGGCACGCAACCGGGCGGCGGCCCGGGCGAACTGGGCCGGCCACGAGGGGTCGGGCGACCCCGGCCGGGTGGGCAGCGGAGCCGGGACGCCGTTGGCCAGCCCGCTCGCGTACGGCACCAGCCGCGCGTCCCACAGCTCGTCGATCGCGGCCCGCAGCGCCGCGGGCTCGCCGGAGTTGTCCAGCAGCACGTCGGCGGCCGCCACCCGCTGCTCGTCGGTGGCCTGCACCGCGATCCGGGCCCGCGCGTCCTCGACCGGCATGCCGCGCAGCTCGGTCAGCCGGTGCAGGCGGACCTCCTCCGGGGCCAGGACGACGACGACCAGGTGGAAGCCGGCGCCCGAGTTGCCTTCCACGATCAGCGGGATGTCGTGGACGACGATGCCGCCCGCGGGCACGGCGGCGAGCCGTTCGGCGGTGAGCGCGCCGATCCGGGGATGCGTGATCCCGTTGAGACGCTGCCGGGCCGCGTCGTCGGCGAAGACGATCCGGCCCAGCTTCGGCCGGTCCAGCGAGCCGTCCGGGGCCAGTACCCCGGGGCCGAACGCCTCCACCACCGCCGCCAGCCCTGGCGTGCCCGGCGCGACGACCTCGCGGGCCAGCCGGTCGGCGTCGATCACCACCGCTCCCCGCTCGGCGAACGCGGCCGCGGCCGCGCTCTTCCCGGCCCCGATACCACCTGTCAGCCCCACTCTCAGCACTCGCCCATGCTCCCATCCGTGGGCGTCCGAATCAGCAGTAACGCGGGGATCAAACGCACCGCGGTTGCGCACCACCGGGGCGTCGCGTTAACCCGCGGGAAATGAATTAGTGGAGAATTTGTCACTCACGCCCTGACCGAACGGCTGAAAAGCGTTTGACCATTCGACGTCGGCTCGGCGGAGAGAGGCCGGTGCGGGGTGGACGGCCGGGCGTTCCTGCACCGCTGCGGGCAATACGACAGAGGCTGCGAATTGACCACTCTTCGGCAGTCGGATTACCCCCCATCAAGCCCAATCCACGATGAACCTCGCTCCGGACGCGAAGTCGGCTTCGGTGCCGAATCGCCACTCCGCTATCGGTCCGGACGAAGCGGCCATTCAGGTGGCGTCGTGGACGCATCAGGCGGCAAAAGCGCCTGAACAAGCAGTAACCGTGCCTGTTGGCCTGCGCGTTCGGGCATCGCGAACGCAACGCGCGTTGACCTCCGTTCGAGCGTCAGATTCGATTACGTCCGTGGGGCATCGCATTGTTGGTCACCGAAGGCTCCGTTACGCCTCGTGTAAGGTTCGAGCCGTCGCCGTATCCACACCGGACTACGGCGGCACCGCCGCAACGACGCGGCGAAAGCGGCGCATTCGACGCCGATGGGCCGGACGGGTACCGCGGCATTCCTGGCGCCTGATCCGGGCGTCCCGACGAACCTCGGAGGAATAGCGACCACAAGCTCCCGCAGAACGCGATCGAATCAGAAGAGAAGCGTGCGGACGGGACAGGGGTGTCTCCCGGACTACCGCGACCAGAAGCAGTCTCTGACCGATTCCCTGGGGGGAACGTGTTAACACCCGAGCGGGCGCCGCGTCAGCGTCCGTCGATCTCCGTCGTCATCCCGACCCGGAACGAGGCCCGCAACATCGGCCCGGTCCTCGCCGCGCTGCCGCCCGCCCTCCACGAGGTGATCCTCGTCGACGGCGACTCGGTGGACGGCACGGTGGCCGCCGCTCGTCGCGTCCGGCCGGACATCCGGGTCGTGAGCCAAGGGAGGCGGGGCAAGGGAAACGCGCTCGCCGCCGGCTTCCACGCGGCCACCGGTGACTACATCGTGATGATCGACGCCGACGGATCGATGGACCCGGCCGAGATCTCGTCCTTCGTGGAGCGTCTCGACCAGGGGGCGCACTACGTGAAGGGAACCCGCTTCGCCGCCGGCGGCGGGAGCACCGACATCAGCCGGCTGCGGCAGATCGGGAACTGGGGCCTGAACACCCTCACGAATCTCCTGTTCCGCACCTCGTACACCGACCTCTGCTACGGCTACAACGCGTTCCGCCGTGAGTGCGTCGCGGTGTTCGATCTCCCACCCGCCCACGAGCAGGGCGAACCACGATGGGGTGACGGCTTCGAGATCGAGACCCTGATCAACATCCGGGTGGCCCGGGCGCGGCTGCGCATCGCCGAGGTGCCCAGCTTCGAGTCCGAACGGCGGCACGGCGAGAGCAACCTGCGCACGTTCCCCGACGGCACGCGGGTGCTCCGCACGATTCTGCGGGAGCGGCTCCGGCGGCGGCCCCGGCGCCCCCTGGTCGCCGCCCGGCCTGTCGCCGAGCCGACCGCGATGCCGCTGCTGCCCGCCGGCGTCTCGCCGGAGACGCGAACGGACACGCTCGCGTCATGACCACCGATGCCCGCGCCTCCTCGACGGCCGTCACCGAGCCGCTCACCGAGCCCACGTTCGCCGTGGTGATCTGCGCCTACACGGTGGATCGCTGGCCGCTGCTGCTCGCCGCGGTCGCCTCGGTCCGGGACCAGCTGCTCGCCGGTGACCGGCTCCTCGTGGTCGTCGACCACAACCCCGAGCTGCTGCACCGGCTGCGGGCCGAGCTCGCGCCCGGACCCGATCTGGTCGTCCTGCCCAACACCGAGGCACGCGGTCTCTCCGGTGCGCGCAACACCGGCGTGCGGGCGAGCACCCACACGGTGGTCGGCTTCCTCGACGACGACGCCGTCGCGCGGCCCGGCTGGCTGGCGACGCTGCGGGAGGCGTTCGCGGCCGATGACTCGGTGACGGTGGTCGGCACGACGGTGGAACCTCGCTGGGAGGGCGGCCGTCCGCCGCGCTGGTTTCCCGCCGAGTTCGGCTGGGTGGTCGGGTGCGGCTACCGCGGCCTGCCGGTCGCCCGCACCCCGATCCGGAACCCGATCGGTGCCTCGATGGCCGTCCGCCGGTCCGCGTTCGCGCTGGCCGGGGAGTTCTCCGAGGTGGTCGGAAGGGTGGGGGCCCTGCCGGTCGGCTGCGAGGAGACCGAGTTCTGCATCCGGGTGGCGCGGACGGTTCCGGACGCCGTGGTGCTCCACGAGCCGGGCAGCGCGGTGGACCACGTCGTGCCGCGGGCACGGCAGACGCTGCGGTACTTCGTCCGGCGGTGTTTCCACGAAGGCCGCTCGAAGTGGGCCGTGACCCGGCTGGGCGGCTCCCGTGCCGGGCTCTCCGCCGAGCGGCGGTACCTCCGCGTCGTCCTGCCCTCCGCGGTCGCCCGCGGTGTCGCCACCGCCGTGCGCCGGGGCGACGTCCACGCGCTCGTCCGATCGGCCGTCGTCCTGCTGGGGCTGAGCGTCACCGTGACCGGCTTCGGTGCCGCCGCCATCGGCAGCCGCGGGCGGCCGGTGCACCCACCCGCCCCCACACGTCTCTCGACGAGGTCGGACGGCCCCCCGGAGGGGGCCACCGGCCGACGAGGTTAGGAGCTGCCGATGTCCGCACTGACGCCTACCGCCCCCGCCGGCCGGCCCGCCGAAGGGGCGGGCCGGGACGGCTCGGCCGACATCGAGTTCAGCATCGTGGTCCCGACGTTCAACCGCCGGGACCTCCTCGTCGGCACCCTCACCGCACTGGCCGACGCCGAACGACCGTGGCCGTGCGAGCTGATCGTCGTCGTCGACGGCTCCACCGACGGCAGTGCCGAGGCCGCCCGCGACCTGCGGCTGCCGGTCCCGCTCGAGGTGATCGAGCAGCCGAACTCCGGCGCCGCGGCCGCGCGCAACCGGGGCGCGGCCGCTGCCCGCGGCCGGTACCTGCTCTTCCTCGACGACGACATGGTCGCCGACGCTCGGCTGCTGGTCGAGCACGGCGCCGTGCTGCGAGCCGGTGCGGACGCCGTGGTCGGCACCATCCCGATCCACCCGGAGGCGCCGGCGTCGCTCCTCCGGGAAGGCGTGGAGCGGTGGGCACGTCTGCGGCATGCACGGCTCTCCCGTACCGGCGGGAAGCTGACGCTGCCCGACCTGATCACCGGGCAGCTCTCGGTCCGGGCCGACGCGTTCCGCCGGATCGGCGGGTTCGACACGAACTTCACGGCGGGCGGCACGTTCGGCGCCGAGGACACCGACTTCCTCTACCGGCTGCTCGACGGTGGCCTGGTCGCGCGGTACGCCCCGGCCGCGGTCTCCTACCAGCGCTACGTCGTCACCCCCGAGCACAATCTCCGGCAGTGGCGCCAGGCCGGCCGGGCCGACGCCGCGCTGACCCGCAAGCACCCCGGGCTCGCACCGATGGTCGCCCGCGCTCACGGCAGCCGGTCGGTGAAGGGCACGCTGCTGCGGCTCACCGCGGGACGCGTCCCGCAGGCGGTGGAGCGGGTCGCCACCCGTACGGTGCTCGGCCGGGCGGCCGCCGCACGCACGGACCTGGCCACCCAGTGGGCCTTCACCCTGCTCCGCGACGCCCAGTACTGGCAGGGCGTCCGCGAGGGCGGCGGTCTCACCGGCCCCGAGACGTCGCCCAGCCCGCGGGTGCTGGCCTTCCACGCGGTGGAGGACGTCACCGATCCGCGGCTGCGCCAGTACTCGGTGACTCCCGAGCAGTTCGAGCGCCAGCTGGACGCGCTGGACGCGGCCGGCTTCACGTTCATCGGCACCCACGACCTGCTCAAGCAGCTGGAGGGCGCGCCGGTGCCGGAGCGGTCGGTGCTGGTGAGCTTCGACGACGGCTACGTCAGCAACTACGACCACGCCGCACCGGTACTCGCCGAGCGCGGGATCCCCGCGGTCCTGTTCGTGGTGACCGGCGAGCTCGGGCGGTGGAACGCCTGGGACGCCGCGTCCGGAGCCACCCGGCTCCCGCTGATGACGCCCAAGCAGCTCACCGACCTCACCGAGCGGGGCTGGGAGATCGGTACGCACACGCGGGGGCACGCCCACCTGTCGCTGCTGCGACCGGCGGCACTCGCGGACGAGCTGGTGCGGCCCTGTGAGGACCTGGAAGCGCTGGGACTGCCCAGGCCGCGATTACTGGCCTATCCCTACGGCGAGCACAACGCCCGGGTCCGCCGAGCCGCCCGCCGGGCCGGCTACGAAGCGGCGTTCGCGCTCAGCGGCGCCCGCACCACGATGGACCGGGCCAACCGGTATGCGATCCCGCGCATCGAGGTCACCCGCGATCTGTCCCCCGAGGCGCTGGTCAGGTTGACGATCGACCCGCCGCGGCAGCGCTGGCAGGACGTCCGGCGCGAGGTCCGTGGCCTCGGCCGAGCCGCGGTGACCTCGGTAGTTCCCGAACGGCGTGTCCGCCGTGCCGGATGAGCTCGACCTGAACAGACCAGGAGCGCACCACATGCCAGTGATCTCACCGGAGCCCGGGGACGTCCGCGTCGCCGGCGCCGGGGACCGGATCCACACCGGTCAGCTCGAGCTCTCGCAACCGATCACCAGCGAAGTCCTCGCGGTCCCGCCGTCCTACGGCCGGATCCGCCTGCTCGTGCGCTTCCACGGCGAGGTGCTGGGGTACCTCGAGGAGCCGGTGCCGCCCGGTGGTCCGCGCGCCGCCGACGTCCGCGCGCGCTGCGTCGAGCAGTACCGGGAGCGGATCACCGAGCACCTGCTCGCCGAGGGCCTGCCGCCCCTGCCGGAGAGCGCTCCGCCGCAGAGCGTCCCACCGGCGACGACCGCCTGCCCGAGCCGCCCGACGACGCGCCCGGCCGTCACGCTCGTCGTCTGCACCCGCAACCGCGCGGCGATCCTCGCCGACTGCCTGGCCGGGCTCCGGACGCTCGACTACCCGGACCTCGAGATCGTCGTCGTCGACAACGCGCCCGCCGACGACTCCACGAGGCGGGTGGTCGACCGGGTCGTCGGTGCCGACTCGCGGTTCCGCTACGTCGTCGAGCCGCGGCCCGGCCTCTCGTGCGCGCGCAACCGAGGCGCCCGGGAAGCCCGCGGCGAGATCGTCGCGTACACCGATGACGACGTGACGGTCGAGCCGGACTGGATCTCCGCCGTCGTGCGCGGGTTCGAGCGGGATCCCGGCGTCGGGTGCGTCACCGGGCTGGTCGCCACCGCGGCGATCGAGGGACCGGCCGAACGGTACTTCGACGCCCGGGTGACGTGGGCCAAGAACTGCACGCCCCGGCTCTACGACCTCGACCGGCGACGCGACGACAGCCCGCTCTACCCCTACTCCCCCGGCATCTTCGGCACCGGCGCCAACTTCGCGTTCCGGGCCGGAGCGCTGGCCGACATCGGCCGGTTCGACGAGGCGCTCGGCGCGGGCACCCTGACCAGGGGCGGCGAGGACCTGGACGCGTTCGTCGCGGTCCTGCGCGCCGGATGGGTGCTCGCCTACGAGCCGAGCGCGGTCGTCTGGCACCACCACCGAGCCGATCTCGACGCGCTGCGCGGGCAGATGTACGGCTACGGCACGGGTCTGTCGGCCTTCGTCACCAAGCACCTGCTCGACCCCCGGTCGCTGGCCGACGTCGTCCGCCGCCTGGCGCCCGGCGTCGCCCGGCTGACCTCGGCGCTGCGCACCGCGTCCGGCGAGCCGCGCGGGACGAGCGAGCCGCGCGGGACGAGCGAGCCGCGCGGGACGAGCGAGCCGCGCGGGACGAGCGAGCCGCGCGGGACGAGCGAGCCGCGCGGGACGAGCGAGCCGCGCGGGA
>Ga0190269_10001189_pt1 | contig 12607 bp, 12 predicted proteins | sample Popmic249IS_FD_133749 | JGI IMG/M metagenome (GOLD analysis project Ga0190269, IMG submission 133749) | Populus adjacent soil microbial communities from riparian zone of Blue River, Arizona, USA - 249 IS | ecosystem: Environmental > Terrestrial > Soil > Riparian zone | place: USA: Arizona...
CCGTGTTCGGGAAGCACAGCTGGGCCCAGACGCCCTCGACGTCCATGTCCTTGATGCGCTCGGCGATGTCGTGGCAGCCCGGTCGCATGTCGTCGTAGCTGCGCGGATCCATGCCGAACTCGCGCGGGTGCTTGCCTGCGACGGCGTTCAGCGCGAAGTTCCCCGCCTGCCTGTTGTCGAAGATCCACGTGTCGTTGCCGTCTGGCAGGCGTTCGATCCGCGGAGCGACGTCCTGGTACTTCTGCGGCATCCGGTCGAGCCAGACCCGCGGATGCTCGATCACGTGGTCGTCGACCGAGATGATCTTCGCGTCGTCGGGGAGCGGCATTGGTCTGCCTCCGTCCAGAGGGTCAGCGAGGGTGTTGCATCGATCGGAGCGCGGAGTCGGCCGCGGGGAGCACCGCGCCGGCGTCCACTCCGGCCTCGGTGGCCAGATCCACCGCGAGCCGGACGTCTTTCTGCAGCAGCGGCCCGGCGATCTCGGCGATCCGGGCCGCGGAGTACGGCTCCCCGGAGAGCAGCAGCGACGCCGCGAAGCTGTTGCCGCTCCCGGCGGCGAAGACCGCGTGCAGCGAGGCGAGGTCGACACCGAGCTCCCGGCCCAGCGCGTAGGCGGCCTCCGCCACGCCGAGGTTCGCGGTCATCAGCAGGTTGTTCAGGATCTTCGCCACCTGGCCCGAGCCGAGCGGCCCCAGGTGCAGGAACGGGTTGGCGTAGGTGTCGAGGACCGGCCGGACCCTCTCGATCACCGCCGGGTCGCCACCGGCCATCACCAGCAGACGCTGCTCGGCCACCGCGTGGCCGCCGCCGCTGACCGGCGCGTCGATCAGCGCGACGCCCTGTCCGGCCGCCTGCTCGGCGAGCGCCCGGCAGGTGTCCGGATGCACGGTGCTGTGGACGACGATCACGCCGCCTTCGGCGAGCCCGCGCAACACCGCCTGCCCGACCTCCCGCACTCCGGCGTCGTCCACGACGCACAGACAGACGACGTCGCTCCCCGCGGCCAGCGCTTCCGGCGACTCGGCGATCGCGGCCGCGGTGCCGGCGTAGGGCTCCAGCGTCTCGGCCCGGCGCGCCCAGAGCGTCGTCGGGAAGCCCGCATCGACGATCCGGCGGGCCATCGGACCGCCCTGACTGCCCAGGCCGATGAAGCCCACCCGGGCGGTCACGTGACCGCCCCGGCGATCTTGAGCTCGAGCGACTTCTCGTCGGAGAAGCCGAGTTCGGCCAGGATCGGGTCGGTGTGCTCGGCGAACTGCGGAGCCCGGGTGATCACCGGCGGCTTGCGGTCGAACTGCACCGGATTGGCGACGAGCTTCTGCGTGTTGCCCTCGTAGTCCACGACGTCGACGACCTGGCCGACGGCCTTGAGCTGCGGATCGTTGCCGAGCTCGAACGTGTCCTGGACCAGTGCCCACTGGCCCTCCAGAGTGTCGAGGACCGGCATCCACTCGTCCTTCGTGCGGGCGCCGATGATCTCCGCGACGATCTCGCCGGCCGTCAGCGCGTTGGCCATGAGCCTCTCGGTGGTGTCGAACCGCTCGTCGAGAACCAGCTCCGGACGCCCGACCTTCTGGCAGAAGTCCGCCCAGTACCGGCCGGGCTGCAGCATGCAGAGGTTGATCCACCGTCCGTCGGAGGTGCGGTAGTTACCGGTCAGCGGGTTGTTCGGCGTGCCGCCGGCCCGGGGCGCGAACTTCGGCAGCGGCCGCCCGGCCTGTAGCGCGAGGTTGACGTTGAGCTGGATGGCCCAGGCGCCGACACCCAGCAACGAGACGTCGACGACCGACGGCTCACCGGTGGTGGCCCTGGCGTAGAGCGCCGCGGCGATACCGCCGGCGATCGTCATGCCGCCGATGTTGTCGCCGTAGGCCCCGGCCGGCGGCGGCGTCGGCGCCGCGGCACCCTCGGGGGTGAGCGCGTCGGCCGTGCCGGCCCGCGCCCAGTACGCGGTTCCGTCGTAGCCGCCCTGCTCGGCCTCGGGTCCGGCGTGGCCGAACGCCGAGCCGACGACGAAGATGATGTCCGGATTGATCGCGCGGACGTCGTCGAGGTCGATGCCGAGCTTGCGGCGGGCGGCGGGCAGGAAGTTCGTGAGGAAGACGTCGCTGCGGCGGATCAGCTCGTGCAGCACTTCCCTGGCTTCCGGCTTCTCCAGCGAGAGACCGAGGCTGCGCTTGCCCCGGTTGGGGCCCTCCATGATCGGCGCGAACGTCGAGCCCTGCGAGATGACGTCGTGGCCGAGCGCCTTGACCAGGCCGCGCTGGGCGTCGCCTTTCTCGGCGTGCTCGATCTTGACGACGTCGGCGCCCCAGTCGGCCAGTACCGCGCCGGCGGCCGGCACATAGGTGAACTGAGCGACCTCGAGGACCCGAACGCCTTCCATCGGCCTTAACACGTGAAGCACCCTCATCTCTGTCGCCTGAAGGTGGAGGAGTGCCGAGGTGCGGCCGCGGCGGCCCCGCGCTCCGGGCGGTCCGCCGTGCTCCTCCACGTCGAGGAAGCTCGAACTCAATGAAGCCGAGGGCATCGTATAGTTCTAAAACTATCAATCTCAAGGACTTCGAAGATTTACCGAATGCCACTTCTGCCAGGTCGTACGCGAGCGTTCACGCGGATGCACGGCGCTTGAGACTTGGAAATCAGTTGAAGCCTGCACCCGAGGACGGGGCGCCCTAGCACGTGCTAGGGCGCCACCCTACGCGCACCCTGCGTCACCCGGAAGACATCCGGCGGAAACTCCGGAGACCGCAGCCGGAGTGCGCGAAAGGCGCGTACAGTCCGGGCGACTAGCACGTGCTACCGGAAGATCGAGGGAGCGGCATCATGGCCGGACGGGTCGAGGGAAAGGTCGCGCTGGTCACCGGCGCGGCGCGCGGACAGGGCCGGGCGGACGCCGTCCGGCTCGCGCAGGAGGGCGCGGACATCATCGCGGTGGACATCGCCGGGCCGCTGCCCAGCGTCGCCTACGACTCCCCCACACCGGAGGACCTGGCCGAGACCGTCGCCCTGGTGGAGAAGCTCGACCGGCGGATCGTCCCGGCGAAGGTGGACGTCCGCGACCTGGCGGCGCTGAGCGCGGCGGTCGACGCCGGGGTGGCCGAGCTCGGCCGGCTCGACGTCATCGTCGCCAACGCCGGCATCTGCGTTCCGCGTGCCTGGGACCAGGTGACGCCGCAGATCTACCAGGACACGATCGACACGAACATCACCGGCGTCTGGAACACGGTGATGTCCGGCGCGAAGTACCTGGTGGAGGCCGGTGGCGGCTCGATCATCCTGATCAGCTCCGCGGCGGGGCTGAAGGTGCAGCCGTTCATGGTGCCCTACACGACCAGCAAGTGGGCCGTGCGCGGCATGGCCAAGGCGTTCGCGGCGGAGCTGTCCCAGCACAACATCCGCGTGAACAGCGTCCACCCGACCGGCGTCAACACGCCGATGGGCTCGGGCGACATGCAGGCGCAGCTCGGCGCCGCGATGGCGACCTACCCCAAGCTCGGCGGGATGTTCGTCAACCTGCTCCCCGCCCAGATCACCGAGCCCGAGGACGTCGCCGACACGGTGCTGTTCCTCGCCTCCGACGAATCGAAGTTCATCACCGCGCACGAGATCGCCCCGGACGCTGGCGTCACCGAGTTCTGACGCCGGGCGCCGCTGTTAGCGTGGAGGGCCGAGGAAGGGAGGCCGGTGGCTGAGACGCGCCGTCCGCGGGTGACGAGTACCGATGTGGCGCGTGCCTCCGGCTTCTCCCGGCAACTGGTCGGGTTCGTGCTGAACAACACGCCCGGCCAGTCGATCCCGGAGACCACCCGGGCCAAGGTGCTCCGCGCCGCGGAGGAGCTCGGCTACGTGCCGCACGGTCCGGCACAGGCACTGCGGCGGGGCCGGGGGCGCACGGTGCTGCTGGCGATCCCTGACCTGCCGCAGGGCGGCACGATGGGCGACCTGATCGAGGTGCTCGCCGACGAGCTGGCCGCCGAGGGTTTCACGCTGGTGACGTACCTGCTCGGCGCCGAGCACCGCTCGCCGCGCGAGGTGGCCGCCGCCCTCGCGCCGGTCGCGGTGGTCGGGTTCCTGCCGTTCACCGACGCCGAGGTGTCCCTGTTCACCGCGAGCGGGGCGGCGCTGGTGCTGCCGCAGCCCGGCACCGGGTTCGGCAGCAACCTGGAAGAGGCCATGCAGCTGCTCGGCGAGATGCAGGTCGACTACCTGGTCGGCCGCGGGCACCGGCGGATCGCGTTCGCCGCGCCGGACGACGTCCGAGCCACGGCGCTGGCCGCCGGGCGCTACGAGGGCGCTCGCCGTGCCGCCGAACGGCACCGGCTACCGCAGGTGAAGCGGTACGTGGTGCCCGCCGACGGCGCGGAGGACGCGGTCCGCGCCTGGCGCGCGGGCCGACACCCGGTCACCGCGATCGCGTGCCACGGCGACGAGATGGCGTTCGCGGTGCTGGCGGCCGCGCGGTCGATGGGGCTGCGCGTCCCCGACGACCTCGCCGTGATGGGCGCCGACGAGCTGTCGATCGCCCGCTACGCCGAGCCGCCGCTCACCACGATCTCGATCGACGGGCGCAGCTCCGGCGTCGTCCTCGCCCGGACGATCGTCGACCTGCTCGCCGATCGCACTCCCCCGCCGTTCGACCTCCAGGACGGCATCCGGCTGGTTCCCCGCTCCTCGGCGTGAACCGGCCGGACGGCTCGGCCCAGCGCGGCGACGATCTGGGCAGATCGCTCGTCGTCCGGATACCGGGCGGCGCGGCGCAGGCGACCGGCACCGCGTTGACCGCACGGTTGGCGGGGTACGCCGGTGACATCGCGGCCGCCACTCGCGGGCACTGGACTTCGCCGATCGGTGCCTGATCCTGCAGCGCGGCCGGGCGTCCTGGTCGGGGCCGGCCGACGCTGCCGGGGAGGAGCTGCTCCACCGCTATCTCGGCGACGCCACCGCGGCGTAACGGACCGGCTCACCTGCGAGTTCAACGCTGAGTAGAACTACCTCTACACTTTGTTGACGTGAGCGACTCATTAGTGGACCTGGCCGCGATCCAGGCGGCGGCGCAGCGCATCGCGCACGACGTGATCCGGACGCCGACCGTCGACAGCCCGGGGTTGAGCGAGGCGCTCGGCGTCCCGGTCACGGCCAAACTGGAGTTGCTGCAGCGCACCGGCTCGTTCAAGGCCCGCGGCGCGGCGGCCAAGCTGCGATCGCTCGACGCGGCCGAGCGCGCGGCCGGCGTCGTCGCGGTGAGCGGCGGCAACCACGGCATCGCGGTCGCGGCGGTGGCCGACTCGCTCGGCGTCAAGGCGACGATCGTCATGCCCCGGTCGGCGCCCCGCCGGGCGGTGGAGCTGGCCGAGCGGCACGGCGCCACCGTGCAGCTGACCGCCGACGTCACCGAGGCTTTCGCGCTCAGCGGGCGCCTGCGGTCCGAGGGCCTGACGCTGGTCCACCCGTTCGACGACCCGGTCGTCGTCGCCGGGCAGGGAACCGTCGGGCTCGAGCTCGCCCTCGACGCCGGTGACCTCACCGACGTGCTGGTGAGCGTCGGTGGCGGTGGCCTGATCGCCGGTGTCGCGGTGGCGCTGCGCGCGATCCGGCCCGGGGTGCGGATCTGGGGCGTGGAGACCGCGGGCTCGGACACGATGGCGCAGGCGCTGCGGGCGGGCGGCCCGGTGACGCTCGTCCCGACGTCGATCGTCAGTACGCTCTCCCCGCCGGCCGTGGCGCCGCTGACGTACGCGCACGCCCGCGCGCTCGTCGACGACGTGCTCGTGGTCAGCGACGCCGACGCGGTGCGCGGCACGCTCGAACTCGCCGAGGCCGCGAAGGTGTGGACCGAGCCGGCCGCCGGCTGCCTGGTCCCCGCGGCACGCCGGGTGATCGAGCGGGCCGAGCCCGGCTGCCGGCTGGGTCTGGTGGTCTGCGGTGGCAACGCGACGGTGGCGGACGTGCTGGCCTGGGCCGACCGCTTCGGCCTGGACCGTGGCTGAGGCTCCGGGTGACCCGGCCGGAGCCACTCCGGCCGACGTCGGGGCCGGCGCGTCGTGGGCCACGCCGGAGTTCCGGGCCGCTGCCGCCGACGTCGTCGAGGCCTACCGGCCGCTGGTCGAGCCGCTGGCCGAGGCGATCGGGCCCGGCGTCGAGGTGGTGCTGCACGACCTGAGCAAGCTGCCCGACTCCGTGGTCGCGATCGCGGGCGGGCTGAGCGGGCGGACGGTCGGCGCACCGGCCACCGATCTCGGCCTGCGGCTGCTGATGCAGGACGATCCGCCCGACCGGATCGTCGGGTACCGCACCGAGTTACCCGGCGGCGTCGTCTGCCGGTCGTCGACGATCTTTCTCCGGGGCGATGCCGCACGGCCGGTCGCCGCGCTCTGCATCAACCGCGACATCGGGCGCCTCACGCAGGCCCGCGACCTGCTCAGCGAGCTCGTCGACACCCCGGCGGTCAGCGGCCACGACCGGTCGGAGACGTTCTACGACTCGGTGGAGAACCTCACCGGCGATCTGCTGCGCCGGGCGATCGGCGCGATCGGCGTCGACGTCGCGGCGATGACGAAGGCCGACAAGACGCGGGTGGTCAAGGATCTGGAGAGCCGGGGGTTCTTCCTCATCAAGGAGTCGGTGGAGCTCGCCGCCCGGGCGCTGGGCGTGAGCCGGTACTCGATTTACAACTACTTGAACGACTGAGGATCCGCGCCGGTCGCTGCCGGCCGCGGGTGACAATCGAGGCGTGGAGCCCGCCGCGCCGCCGACCGTCCCCCCACCGGCCCGTCGCCGCCTCGGCATCCTGGCCGCGCTGGCCGCCGTGGCCGTCGCCGCCACGGTGCTCGGCGTCGTCTTCGCCCCCGAGGCGGAGAAGCGCCGGCCCGCGCCGGCGCGGCCGGCGCCGGTGCGGTGGAGCACGACCGTCAACCAGGCCGCGTTCTTCGACGATCGCGCCGGGTGGGCCTTCACCCCGCGGTGCGCGACCCCGACGTCGTGCGACCCCGGCTTCTGGCGGACGCTCGACGGCGGGCTGACCTGGCACCAGGCGGCGCTGCCCGACGAGGCGCTGGGGCGCGACACCGCTGTCCAGCTGGTCGCCGTCGCCGCCCGTACGGTCGCGGTGGAGGCGGGCCGCCGGCGGTGGCTGAGCACCGACGGCGGCAGCACGTGGCGGCGCGGCCTCGCGGTCGACCGGCTCCGGCCTCCGGCGCCACCGCCGACCGGCTCGCGCCTGCGCACGACGACCGGCACGTTCGGAAGGGCGCCGTCGCTCTCGCCGTCGCCGGGCACCGCCGGTGTGCGCCCGCCCCCGTCGCTGGCCTGGTACGCACCGGACTCCGGTCAGCCGACCGCGTTCCCCGCGCAGCCGGACTGGCTGACGATCTCGGTGTCCGGCGGCCGGGACGGCAGCGTGTGGGCGGCCGGGGGCAACGCCCAGCTCGCGGTGTGGTCCGGGGTCTGGCGCGCGGTCACCCCGGCGCTCCCGCCGCCGCCCCGGACGTTCACGAAGGTCGCCGCCGTCGACCGGGACACCGCCTACCTGCTCGTCTTCGGCGCGGACGACGAGAGCCTGCTGCGCCCCACCGCGCTCTCGCGCACCACCGACGGTGGGCGCAGGTGGCAGCTGGTCTCGCTGCGCGGTTCGACGCTGCGGGGCAGCCGCGACGCCGCGACGGTCGGCGACCGGCTGGTGATCGTGGACTCCAGCGGCGGTGTCCGGGTCGTGGCCCCCGGCGCGAAGCTGGCCGCGCCGTACGCGGTCGAGGACGCGCCGGCGCTCTGGTCGCTGGACACCACCGGTGGACGGCTGGTGGGCACCGGCGTGCAGGACGGCCGCTACTACGCCACCACCGACGGCGAGACCTGGACGGAGCTGCGGCTCCCCGGGTGAACAGGTCCGCTGTCCCGCGACAGCGAGACCTGTACCACCGAGGAAGACGTCCCAGCGTAGGAGCATCGTGGCTGGCACCGTCCGGGTTGAATGGGGGTATGGACTACGTGCTGCTCGTCGCGTTAGCGATCGCCGTCATCGGCCTGGGTTTCCTCACCGCGGCGCTGGCCGGCCGCGACCGGCGTGACCACCGCACGGCGCGGCAGCTCGCGGCCGTCGAGCGCAAGCTCGACGTGATCATCGCCCACCTGGGCGTCGAGGTGCCGGAGCCGGCCCACCCGGCGGTGGTGGAGCTGCTCGAGCGGGGCAAGAAGGTCGCCGCGATCAAGGCGTACCGCGAGCAGACCGGTGCCGACCTCGTCGAGGCGAAGACCGCGGTGGAGCGCATGGAGCGCGGTCGCTCGGCCACCGCCGCTCCCGCGGCCACCCCCGTCGCGCCCGCCACCGCCACACCGGCCGTCCCCGCCGCAGCTGCGGCCGCGCCCGCCGCGGCCACCGCCGTCGCCTCGGTGCCCGCCGCCCCGGGGGCAGCCGAGCCGGCCGCCCCGCCGCCGGCAGCCCCGCCGCCGGCCGCCCCGGCGGTGGTCGAGCCGGCGGCTCCGGACACCGCCGTTGCGCCGGAGGCCGGGAGCGCTCAGCCCAAGCCCGGCGAGTAGACCCAGCCGATCGGCAGGTCGACGTCGGGCGTCCGCATCGTCACGTCGAAATCATCGACGCGGAACCCCGACCCCAGCAGCAGCCGCAGCGCGGGGTGCGGGCCCGGCAGGCAGAGCGCGACGTGGTCGCAGCCCAGCGCGGCGACGGCCGCGCAGAGGGCACCGGCCGCCGCACCGGGGTCCGGGCAGGTGAGGTGGGCGAGCACGCCGGGCAGGCCCGGCCGGCCCGTACCGACCGCGATCACCCGATCGCCGTCGCGCACCAGCAGCGCCGTGGTGCCCGGCGCACGCGTCCACACGCCGTGGCGGCCGGAGGTCAGCGCGGCCTCGGCCGCGGCGGCGGTGGCCGTGTCCACTGCCTCGACGCGCAGGACGCCACGCGGCAGGCGGTCCACCGGTCCGCTGACGTAGAGCAGCGGCCAGGACGGGGCGAGACCGGCGCGGACGTAGAGCGGCAGCGCCGCCGGGTGCTTCGAGCTGAACGTGAAACGGCCGGGCGCCGGGGCCGGCCAGAGTCCGGTCAGGAGTGCGGTGCCCACTCCGCGGGCGTGCAGCGGTGGATCCACGAACAGGTCGCAGAGCAGCGTTCCACTCGTCGCCGGCACCTCGGCGGCCCACCCCAGCACCCGCTCGCCGTCCACCGCCACCAGCGCGCGGCCGGTCGCCCGGATCAGCCGGAGGTAGGCGGCGTCCGCGCCGGAGTCGTTCTCGGGCTGGCCGGTGGCGCGCGTGATCGCGCGGATGCCGCCGGAGTCGCCGTCCCGTACCGCCCGCACGATCACACCTCACCGTACGGCGAGCCGGGTGGCTCGCGCCCCGGATCCCCGCCACAGTGGCCGACTATGACGGATGATCCCTACCGGCTCGGCCGCTTCGTCAGTGCCCAGGACAGCGGCCACGGCTACGACGCGGTACTGGCGGAGCTGCGCGCCGGCCAGAAGGTCAGCCACTGGATGTGGTACGTGTTCCCGCAGATCCAGGGGCTGGGCAGCAGCGCGATGGCCCGGCAGTACGCGATCGGCTCGCTCGACGAGGCCCGCGCCTACCTCGCCCACCCGGTGCTCGCCGACCGGCTGCGGGACGCGATCGACGCGTTGCTGGGCGTCGAGGGACGCAGCATCACCCGGATCCTCGGCTCGGTGGACGCGATGAAGCTGCGGTCGTCGATGACGCTCTTCGACGCGGCCGACGCCAGCGATCCGCGGTTCCGGCAGGTGCTCGACCGGTACTTCGACGGCGCGGCCGACGACCGGACGCTCCAGCTCCTGCGGTAGAGGCTGGTCCCGGGCGCTCCGGGCGTGTGAGTATCGCGGGTGCCGCCCAGGAAAGGACGCTCGCCGATGAGTACCGACCACGCCGTCTCGCAGGCCCGTCAGCACACGCTCGGTGACCTCCCCCGCCGCTCGGCGCGTCGCTTCGGCGCCCGGACCGCGCTCGTCGACGGCACCACCCGGTTCACGTTCGCGGAGCTGGACGCCGTCGTCGACCGCACCGCCGCGGCGCTGGACGCCGCCGGGCTGGCCAAGGGCGACCGGCTCGCGCTGCTCTCCCACAACTGCTGGCAGTTCGCCGTGCTGTCGTTCGCCACCGCGCGCCGCGGCGTCGTGCTGGTGCCGGTGAACTTCATGCTCAACCCCGACGAGATCGCCTACGTCCTCGACCACAGCGGCGCGACCGCGTTCGTGGCCGAGGACGGGCTGACCGCGACGGCGGAGAAGGCGATCGCGGCCTCCGCCGGTGCGGTGAACCTGCGGCTGGCGATCCCGCTCGGCACCGGCGACGCACAGCCCGGCTGGCACGACCTCGGCGAGTGGACCGGGTACGACGGACCGTTACCGGCCGACGTCCTCGTCGGGGACGACGACCCGATCCGGCTGATGTACACCAGCGGCACCGAGTCCCGCCCGAAGGGTGCGATCCTCACCAGCCGGGCGCTGCTCTGGCAGTACGCCAGCTGCGCCATCGACGGCGAGATGACCGGCGACGACATCGAGGTCCACGCGCTCCCGCTCTACCACTGCGCGCAGCTCGACTGCTTCCTCAACGTCGACGTCTACACCGGCGCGACGAGCATCGTCCTGGGTGCGCCGCAGCCGGCCGCGATCCTGCGGGCGATCGAGGAGCACCGCGCGACGAAGTTCTTCGCACCGCCCACCGTCTGGATCGCGCTCCTACGCTCGCCGGAGTTCGCCACCACCGACCTGTCGTCGCTGCGCAAGGGCTACTACGGCGCGTCGCCGATGCCGGTGGAGATCCTCCACGAACTGCGCCGCCGCCTGCCGGACGTGCGCTTCTGGAACTTCTACGGCCAGACCGAGATGGCCCCGCTGGCCACGATCCTGCGCCCCGACGAGCAGCTCCCGCACGCCGGCAGCGCCGGGCGCCCGGCGATCAACGTCGAGACGATCGTCGTGGACGACGAGGACCGGCCGGTGCCGCCGGGCACCGTCGGGGAGATCGTGCACCGCAGTCCGCACGCGACGCTCGGCTACTACCGCGACGAGGACAAGACCGCCGAGGCGTTCCGCAACGGCTGGTTCCACTCGGGGGACCTCGGAGTGTTCGACGACGAGGGCTACCTGCGGGTCGTCGACCGCAAGAAGGACATGATCAAGAGCGGCGGGGAGAACGTCGCCAGTCGCGAGGTCGAGGAGGCGCTCTACCAGCATCCCGGGATCGCCGAGGCCGCCGTCTTCGGTATCGACCACCCGCACTGGATCGAGGCGGTGACGGCGGTCGTCGTCAGCAAGGGTCCCGACCTGGACCCCGACGAGGTCATCGCGTTCGCCAAGGGCGTGCTCGCCGGGTTCAAGGCGCCGAAGTACGTCGTCATCGCCGACGCGCTCCCGAAGAACCCGAGCGGCAAGATCCTCAAGCGCGAGCTGCGCACCCGCTACGGCCACCTCGGCCGGGCGTAGCCGGCCACCCGGCCAAGTACTGCAACGGCAGTCGACGTACGAGGGCGATGAGCCATGTCGCTCGTCGCAGGATTCCGGGAACCGTCCCGTCCTGAATCGGCGGTGGGGTTGGGTGACGTCAAAGGGAGTTCGTGCACGTGATCACGTGCGAGAACTTCCGTTGACAACCGTTTCCCAGTAGCCAGGGCGAGGGCACGGCCGTACTAGGACGCCAGGCGGCGGTAGCCGCTGCGGTGGAAGACCAGGGGCTCGGTGTCCGCGTCGATGTCGAGGTCGTGGACGCGGAGCAGGACGATGTGGTGGTCGCCGGCCGGGATCTCCTGCTCCAGCGACGTGTCCAGCCAGGCCGCGGCGCCCTCGAGGAACAGCGCCCGGTCGTCCGACCGGCGCCAGCGGTGGCCGCCGAACCGGTCGCCCTCCTTCGCCGAGAGCCGGCGGCTCGCCTCGACGTGCCCGTCGGCCAGCACGCTCACGCCGATCCGGGACGCCACGCGCAGCGCGGGCCAGGTGCGGGAGGTCTTGGCGACGCACACCGAGACCAGCGGCGGATCGAGCGACACCGAGGTGAACGACGACGCCGCCATGCCGACCGGCGCGCCGGCCGGCTCGGCGGCGAGCGCGGTGACGCCGGTGGGGAACGCCGCGAACACGCGGCGCAGGCGGGCAGGATCGGTTCCGGCGGTGATGGGGACGATACTCATGGGTGCTGCTCCTTCACGACCGTCGGCGACGCATCCCTAGTAAACCACTCTGAATTATAGATGTCTTGACCTCGCCCCCCGGATCAGGCTTTACGGTGCGCCAGATGCGATCGCGCGCGAGACCACTACTTTGTCGGTTATCGGCGTATCGTTCGCTTATGTCCTACGTCGAGTACCACTTCCCGCCGGTGGCTGACGCTCCGGCGGTTCGCGCACCGGCGGCCGGCACATCGATGGCCGGCACTTCGGTAGCCGGCGCTTCGGCGGCAACGGGGCAGGGCCGGCCGCGACCCGGCACGGAGGTCGCGGTGCGGACGCCGATGCCGGCGCCGGGCCGGCCCAGACCGGCGGTGTACCGCACGCCGAGCACCCGGCTCGACCGCCCGACGGCTCCTGCGACGTCATCGCGTCGCCGTTCCGCCCCGGTGGCCACGCAACCCGCCCGCGACCCCG